>Ga0208898_1000742_pt1 | contig 24090 bp, 34 predicted proteins | sample VirMetDEL_Mar_4_FD_184513 | JGI IMG/M metagenome (GOLD analysis project Ga0208898, IMG submission 184513) | Aqueous microbial communities from the Delaware River and Bay under freshwater to marine salinity gradient to study organic matter... | ecosystem: Environmental > Aquatic > Marine >...
CCACGGTGTCAACTTTTATATAGGCTAAAAATATGACAACGATAATATTTACATTCGATGACGAGGTTGAATGCCCTGAGTGCGGCGGCGAAGGCCGTGTTGAATACGAGTTTGAGGTAATCGACCAAATCAGAGGCGGCGAGATAGTCGGGCTGGTGCGCGAGTGCCGGATGTGTGAGGGCAGTGGTGTCATTTATGTTGAGGGAGGGCCGGACGATGACGATAAATCCCTATGATTTGCCGGAGGGTAATGTGCAAATCAGTTTTAGCGGGGGGCGCACCAGTGCGTTCATGTTGCACCAGATACTTGAGGCGAATGGCGACCTGCCAGAACGATGCAGGATTTTGTTCCAAAACACAGGCAGAGAGATGCCGCAAACCTTGGAATTTGTTAACGAGTGCGCCCACAGATGGGGCATTGATATCATTTGGCTTGAGTATAACAGAGTAGATGGCAAGCCTACTTTCAAACAAGTTAATTATGAATCAGCTTCAATGTTTGGCGAGCCGTTTGAGCTGCTCATTAAAGCAAAGAAGGTTTTACCGAACACGCTGATGCGGTTTTGCACAGTTGAATTGAAAATAAACACAGCTAAAAGATATCTAAAAAGCATAGGCTGGGAGAAATGGCAGAACGCAGTTGGCATACGAGCTGACGAGCCTAACAGATTTAAGAAAGCCCCGAAAAAAGATTGCTGGGTTCCGTGGCGTCCGTTGGTTGATGCTGGTGTACATTCACGCATGATAGAGGAATTTTGGGACAAGCAAGACTTCAAACTGAATTTGCCTGTTGTTAACGGCAAGACGATGTATGGTAATTGCGATGGCTGTTTTCTCAAATCTGAATCGCAGCTAGCAATGCTTGCAAAGGATTACCCAGGCAAACTTGATTGGTGGATTCGGTTGGAGAAGATGCACGAACACCGTGGTGACTATGGGTTTTTTAATAAGAACAGACCGCTCGAATCAATGAAAGAATTTATTGAGATGCAACAAGACTGGGTGTTCGATGAAGTCGGATACTTTTGTCAAGCAGACGGAGGAGAGTGTACAGGATGACGAACAGTAGACAGAAAGGTGCGGCATTTGAGCGCACCTGCGCCAATATGTTGTTTGATATTACGGGGCTAGAGGCCAAGAGAGACCTCGAACAGTACAGGGCTAGTGACCACGGCGACCTGATAGGTGTGCCAGGTTGGACAGTGGAGTGCAAACGCTACGCCAACGGCGTTACTTGGAAAAGAAGCTGGTGGGAACAGTGCCTCTCTGCCGCTAACGCTGCTGGGAATCAGCCTGTTCTGATATATAAGTATGACCGTTGCCCTGTCCGTTGTGTGGTAAGGCTGTCGTCCATTTCTCCGTATTACTACGACAAGGAAAACACGGCTGAGATTGATTTTGAAACGTGGTGTATGCTGGTAGCGGAAGGATTAGACGATGTTTGAAGCGGTGATAGCTATGTGTGTGGCTTACGAGATTAGTGGTAAGGCGGTAAATCCGTGCTGGATGCGCCAAGCTGACCAAGTATTCAGAACATACGAGGCTTGCCGTTCTTGGGGTAACGAGCAGGAATTGCAGATGATAAGAAAGGCGGTCAGAGACTACAACGCCTCTGCCATCGTGCATATAGCCTGCGGTGAGATGAATGGTGACGATACCTAAGCGTCAAATTTTCTGTCTTGACATAGTTATCCACAGGCTTTTAAAATCGCGAAGCGCAAACAGCAATGCATAGCTTCTGTGCATAGCTTCATAGCACTACAATGATATAACAAAATCTTTTGATAAAAAGAAAGCGAAGCAATGATGCTATGCACAGAAGCTGTGCATAGCTGTTTTTTTTAGATTTATTTTTCATCTAATTCCACTGCTTGTAACAGCAGTTCTACTGTGCGGTTTATCGGCACCTCTCCGCTTTCATAGTATCGCACTGTTCGCTCTGACAGGCCCAGCCTTTGGGCGAAACCCTGCTGGCTGTAGCCTAGTTCTTCGCGCATTTCTCTGAAACGTCTAGCGTCCATCATTTGCCAACCCAGTCAGTCCAGGCCGCAGACGTTACCTCTTCGGTGTACTTCTCTGCGTCTTTAACGTTACCGATGTCGAATTGTTCGCGTGCCTGTTGCTCTGCTTCCTCTAGGTTGTCTGCCTTTATGTGAAAGGTTTGCTCTACAGTTCCGCGAATTGTGATTAGATAGTCCTTTTCCATTCGTTTGCCCTCTCTCTGTCAGTGAGGGGCAGCACCGCGCTGCCCCTTTCTCTGTTAGTCTTGTGGGAAATAGTTGTGCAAATGCCAGAACGCAGTCTGTAGTTTGCGCGGCACGTCTGGGTCATAGATGTCGAAACTCTCCGACCATTGCTCCATAAACTCCCGCAACGCCTCCCGCGTTTCAGAGATTGCCTTTGCCTGCTCCGGCGTTAAATGTTTGGCAGCCTCTCTGCGGTTGTGTTCTGTCAGCTCCCAAGGTTCCATGTTCTCAACAAGTTTTGGTCTTCCTAATTTAGCCATTACAAACCCTCCTATGGTTTAGGCGTTATCGGTGACACCGTGCCACCGCCTAGGCTGCCGCGCTCCGGCAAACTAGGCAGGGGCAGGGCCATTGCTGGCCCGTGCCATTGTTTATTGCTCTATGTTAAAATGCTGCTTATCTAATGCTATCGCCATCACATGGCCCTGGGCATCACGCAGCCCTACCTCAAAGATAAATTCCCCGTTTCTCTGCAAATCGTCATCAAGAGTTGCGCATTGGTTTATCTGTGACGCTATGCCATTCGCCCACAGGTTGAAAACCTGCGCGTTGTAGTCTTGATTTGCATTAATCCAGTCTTGGATATGATAGATGCCTTCTTTGTTGACCTGTGCCATTGTCTTTCCCTCCGTTTAAGGCCCGTGTGTGGGCGTTGATGCCTGAATGGTGGTATTACACCATCCAAGCGGTTAAAGCCTGTCAGTGAGCTTTACAGGCCGATAAAATAGGCAAAGAGTTGCCATAGCCATGCTTCGGCCCCCATTAAGCCCCAGATTACTAGGCTCATGATAAGAAGAAATAGCGTGTTGCTGAATAATTCTAGCTTGTCCATGTTACTGACTCCGCATGTGTTGTTTACAATATTTATCGAAAAACGCACGTTCCAGGCGTTTGTATCGCGTAGGTTTGCCGTCTCGGTATTGGTCAAGCCACCGTCTGCCGTTCTTATCTATGGTGGCATAGCGATTAGCCAGCCATGCATTGATGGTTAGGAACCGGTCAGCGTTGCGTTGCGCATCGTCCTGGGTGATTGTGTAGTATGGTTTCATTGTGACTGCTCCCGTTTGTAAACTGTAGTTTTATTGTCAAAGTAAAACCATGCTTTGCCGTCACCCATCCATGCCGTTCGGCTACTCTTTTTGCGCCATATAGTTGGTTTATGCGGGTTGTTTTTCAGCTTCCGTTCAAGTGTGAACAAATCGCCAATGCTTAAATCGCTAAAGTTTTGCATGGTTGCCTCCTAGTTAATGCTGACAATGCGTTGCCGACCGCTTTTGGTTGTCTCTACCTCTACGTCAACAAGCTGGCCTACCATGCCCATATGTACTTTGTAGGCGTCCGAAATGTTCGCTTTTGTGCGTATTGTCTGCCCTCCTATGAATGTAAATTCAAAAGCTGGATTGCCTGCGTGTGAATTGTTCAGGCGTTTGATGTGTTTGATTGTGCGTTGCATGTTCTTTCCTCCTATTCTGCGCGGCATTTCATTAGGTCGTGATGCTCTGATTCGCATAGCGTTGCCATCTCGCGGCGCGTGTCTATGTTGAACATATGGAACCATTTACCATTGCCGCAGAATTGCTTGTGGTACTTCTTGGCGGCGTTGTCTGCAAAATACAGCCATAACTTCGCGGCCTTCTCGCTGTCGTAATCGCCTTTATCAAATCGCTTTTGAAGCAACGCCTCTACATGCTCCCGCTGTTGATGGTACAGTGCAGAATCGTTCAATGCATATAAGTACAGCTCTTGCGCTTCGTGTGATATTGTCATTGTTAAACCCTCCGGTTTGTTGTTTCTAACGGTCTCGTCAGTACTGGCCCAACCAGTAGACACGGCCTAAGCCGTGTTTCGACCTTAGCCAAGTATAAAAGACGATAACTTGAAGTTATTGCCGTATGTCCTAGCGCGACTGCCATAGACTAGCCACTCGCTATAGAGTGAATGGTGTTTGCTTTCCAGGCCGTTGATGCCGTTTGCATCGACAAACACGCGCCTAGCGTATTCATGAAGCGGGTTTTCTTCTACATAGCCATATGTGCCATCGTGCGCGACTGCTAGTTTTACTTCGATAGTCATTGTTAAACCCTCCGGTTCTTTGTTGTGTTTAGACTTGTGATTCGTATTTTTCCGTGTAGGCCGGATATGCTTCCTGGAAATCGACCAGTTTATCCGCGGCCTCAACCATCTTCTTTACCTCGGATGGTATGTTTGTTGGCTTGTAGTCGTTCAAATAAATAGAAAGCATTGTTTCGTATGTTTTCACATATTCGGCATATGTCATTGTGCAAGCTCCCGTTGCGTTGTTGATAGGCGAGGGCCGAAGCCCTCACCGTTAAGTTTATTAGCGGATACCGTCCGCTAGGCTGTTAGCTATAGGCGTTGAGACAATCGCGTATACAGCACGGTGAAACATTGTTTTGCCGTGGCGATAATCTTTTGAGAAGCGAAAGCCTGTAATGCGCATAATAGGCGATGCGATGTGTGCCGTGGCTTTGCGTGTGTTGTAGCAGATAGTTTCCATTGTGTTGCCCTCCGTTGGCGTTGTTGATAATTCAAATATAGGCAAGCATTGCCGCATGGTCAAGAGAAAAAAGCACACAATGTAAAAAAAGTTGACACTGTGCGCGCGTGTGTATATATTAATAAGCAGTTGATTGTATTGGATTGGAGATGGTGGTTGCATATCTCAACACGCACAGCGCGTTAACAGCTTCCCTGCGGCAGTGCAGGGCCAAGCCTATCATAGTGTGGCAAAAATGCAACACTGTGCGCACAGGCACACGCACGCACAGGCACGCACAGGCACCCGCACACGCCTAGGCGCGCACGCACAGGCCCGGGGGGGCACGCGCGCACCCGCACACCCGCACGCGCGCGGCCACGTTCTATATGTGTTAATACCTACAACTAAACACACAGCCTAATCGGAGAAACCATGACGAAGCTAACGAAGTTCACCACCCAGCAGATACTGAGCGACCTTGCTGACGGCTATACTATGGTCGATGCTTGCAAGAAGGCTGGGATAAGCAGGCAGGCTCTTTACAAGCGTATGAAGGGCAACAACGAGCTTGATGTGTCTGTGCGCATTGCGCAGCAGTATAGTGCGGAAAAGGCGCTAGAGGAGCTTGATAAGCTGTATGACGATGCCTTACACAAGCGCAAGGACTACGATGCTCATGTGCTAAGAGACTATGCGCACCATGTACGCTGGAAAGTGCAGAAGATTATCCCTGAGCGCTATGGCGAGCAGAAGAACAAGACGGGGGTAGAGGTTACTGATGGCGGTATTCGTATTATGTGGGAGAGCTAGATGAAGCGCGGGGCAGTTTTAGATAAAGCGAAGCAGTGTGTAACTGCTGACAGGGCAGCAGAGCATGGTGATATGGAAGATAACTTTGCGGTTATTGCTTCTTACTGGTCTATTCATTTGGGCCACAAGGTAGAGCCTGTGGATGTTGGGATTATGATGGCGTTGCTAAAGGCGGCTAGGGCCAAGTCCAATCCTTACCATGAGGATAATTACATTGATGGTGCGGGGTACTTTGCGTGTAGTGCTGAGTGTGTCGATGTATCTGATTGAGCAAAGCTGATGCGTAGCGACTTCGACCCTAATAACTTTGCCCGTGTCTATGACAAGGCTCCGTGGCTGCTACATTTTCAGTTTTCTAATGAGAGGTATGTATATCGTTATGCGCTAGTCGAGAAGATACCCGTTGGCGATATAAAGCCCCGCACTAAGCAGAAGGCTAATGAATTAAACCTGTCCCAAGAGGAGATATGGCAGACTTATGGCAAACATAAAGATTCCTTATAAGCCCCGTGACTTGCAGGCTGAGATGCACAACGGCATCAAGCGGTGGAATGTTTTGGTTATGCACCGTAGATTTGGCAAGACTGTGTTTGCTGTTAATCATTTGATTAAACATGCGTTGACTTGTCCGTTACCAAGACCCCGTGTTGCCTTTGTTGCGCCTACCTTTACGCAGGCCAAGCGTATTGCTTGGGACTATGTCAAATATTATACGAGTGTCATCCCTGGCGCTAAATTCAACGAGACTGAGTTGCGTGTGGACTTTCCCAATGGCGGCAGGTTGATGTTGTTGTCTGCTGAGAATCCTGATGCACTGCGTGGTATCTATCTTGATATGGCTGTCTTCGATGAATTTGGTATGCAAAACCCTAGAGTATGGGGGGAGGTTGTGCGTCCGGCCCTGTCTGACAGAGAGGGTGCGGCTATCTTTCTAGGCACTCCGGCTGGGCATAATCATTTTTTTGATTTGCTAGAACAGGCGCGGTCTGAGACAGACAATGGTTCCGACCAGTGGTACTGGAAGATTGTAAAGGCCAGTGAGAGTAAGCTGGTTAAGGAAACGGAGCTAGACGCAGCTAGAGCGCAAATGACCCCTGAGCAATACGAGCAGGAGTATGAGTGTTCGTTTACTGCGGCAATTATTGGGGCATATTATGGCAAGTTAATGGCAGAGGCTGACGAGGACAACCGTATAACGAGGGTGCCATACGACCCTGCTTACCCAGTCCATACGGCTTGGGATTTGGGTGTCAATGACTCAACAGCCATTTGGTTTGCGCAAATATTTAGGGGCGGGGCGGTCAATGTTATTGATTACTACGAGAATGGGGGCGTGGGCTTAGACCATTACGCTGATGTTATAAATAGGAAGGACTACAATTACGGCGACCACTTGGCCCCGCATGACATTGAGGTGCGTGAGCTTGGCAGTGGTAAGTCACGACTAGAGACTGCCGCTAGTCTGGGGCTTCGCTTTAAGGTGATTCCCAAGATGAAGGTCGCGGATGGCATTAACGCGGCGCGTATGTTATTACCTAAATGTTACTTTGACAGGGATAGATGCACCACGGGCGTTGAGATGCTCCGGCAGTATAGGCAGGAATGGGATGAACGTAGAAAAATGTTTAGAGACCATCCTCGCCATGATTTCACAAGCCATGCAGCAGATGCGTTTAGGTATCTCGCTATTGGCCTTGAGAATAGGCAGAGATTTGTCAAACCTCCGCAACAAGTTGCGCAAATGGAGTACAACCCTTTTACGCTATGATGATAAATAACGAACACCATTATGACACTGCAAGCATGATGATGGAGTACAGCCCTTATCATTCGGACTATACGCTTGCTGATAAGCGTATGTATTTAGAGCCGCCGCTTGCTATGGGGAATTATATCTTTGGGTTAGATGCCGATGAGGTTCCGTACTTGTTTGCTACTTGGGCATTTCCAAGGCAAAAGCAAATTGATGAATATATCCGAACAGGCATCTTCCCGCCTAGCGCATGGCGTGGTGACGGCGATAGTCCTTGGATTATTGATTTTATCTGTTTTGCTGGTCGCAAAGGCATAGTCGATGGCTTTAGGTCTTTGAAAGACATTTTTATAGAAATGGGATATAGTGATTGCTATTGGCTAAGAACTGAGTCCGGCAAGCTGGGCTTTCATAAGTTAAAGGAGAAATGACATGGGTTCTGGTGGTGGCGGCGGCGGTGGCGGCGGTGGCAGCGTAAAGAGTGGAAGCAGAGGCGCTAAAAAGCAGGACTTCCGTTTGAAAGAACAGCAGGCAACTTATGGTCGCTCTGGCAGGGGTGGAAATCTTAGCAAGGTTCAGCAGAACTTTGAGAGGAACATAACGGCAGCGCAGCAGCTTGAACGCCGCGCAGCCGAAGGTTCTATCAAGTCACCCATCCCAAGCATAACTGGCGCTGCAATAAACACGCTTGGCGGTTTTTTTAACGAGCGTCTTGCTGGTCAGTTACGTACTGGCTCTACGAGTGCTACGCCTGTGACTGCTAAGTTTGGCCCTAGTCAGAATGAATTGGTTGTTGGTGTGGTAACCAAAGATGGTGTTTACAGTGGGCGGCAACAGTTTAACCCTAAGCAAGCTGATGCTAAGAAAACTATACTGGCTAGTAGCAGTGGCGAGGCTGAATCTAAGCCAGATGTTACCCCTGCGGTAACGCCGGAAGTAACGCCTGAGGTTGTGCCTGATGATACGCAGTTAGGATTTACCGCAGAAGAATCACGGCGTAGACGCACTAGAAGATTTGGCGGTGGAGGTTTAGTAGAAGAAAAGGGCATACTCTTATCTTCTACTGGCAAACGCCCTACAGTATAGGAGATAACAATGAGTTCACTTTTTAGTCCACCGTCTATGCCAACACCGCCTCCTCCACCCGAGCCTCCGGCAAAGGTTGATTATGCAAGGGCTGAGGCTCTATCCGAAGAGGCTCTGAAGAAAGAGCGCTCAAAGCGCAAGGGTAGAGGCTCTACTATAGTTGCTGGGTTGGCCTCTGATACAACAATGCCAACTAGCGGCACACCTACACTACTGGGGTAACTTATGGAAGATTTAGCCAAGAGCCTAATTAGTCGCGGCAACAGTATTGTTTCCCGCAGAGATAACTGGGATACGCATTATCAAGAGCTTGCGGATTATATGCTACCCCGCAAAGCCGACATCGTTAAGAAACGGTCACGCGGCGAAAAGCGCATGGAGCTTATCTATGATGGTACTGCGCTACAGGCTGTAGACCTTTTGTCTGCAAGTCTGCACGGTATGCTGACGAGTGGGGCTACTCCTTGGTTCCATCTTGATATGAAAGACACCGATGTAGGCCGTGACGATGATGTGCGCGAATGGCTGCAAGACTCATCAACACGAATGATTAGGGCTTTTAATCAGTCAAACTTTGAGACTGAAATCCATGAGATGTATGTAGACCTAGTTGTATTTGGCACAGGCTGCATGTTTGTTGAGATGGATGAGGGCCAGTTGCGGTTTAGCACACGCCACATTTCAGAGTTCTACCTACAGGAAAACCAGTTTGGGTTAGTTGATACCGTCTTCCGCAAGTATAAGCAGCCAGCAAGACAAGCTGTCCAGCGTTTCGGCATTGAGAATGTAGGCGAGTTTATTCGCAAGACACACGAAAAAAAGCCGGATGAAGAAGTAGAAATCATGCACGTTGTTATGCCACGGGCTGACCGTGACACGACAAAAGTAGACAACAAGAACATGCCGTTTGCTTCGTACTATATTTGTATGAACAGCAGCATGATGATTTCAGAGAGTGGCTTCCAAGAGTTTCCTTATATTGTGCCGCGCTTCTTGAAGGCGACAGGCGAAATCATGGGTCGCTCTCCGGCAATGGTAGCCCTGCCTGATGTTAAGATGCTGAACCTGATGTCCAAGACAATCATCCAAGCGGCCCAGAAACAGATTGACCCGCCGTTACTTGTCCCTGATGACGGGTTTATTATGCCTATCCGCACACAGCCTGGTGGCCTTAACTTCTTTAGGTCTGGCTCTAGGGATACGATTACGCCTCTAAACACGGGCGCTAACATTCCTATTGGATTGAGCATGGAAGAGCAACGCCGTGGTGCTATTCGTTCAGCGTTCTACGTTGACCAGCTTCTTTCCGGCGGTGCGCCAAACATGACAGCCACAGAGGTTGTGCAAAGGCAAGAAGAGCGTATGCGGGTCATTGGCCCTGTTCTTGGCAGGTTGATGAATGAGATGCTGCGTCCTTTGGTAGACCGTGTGTTTGCCTTGATGTTGCGTGAGGAGATGCTTGCTATCCCTCCTGAGCTTTTGCAAGGAACAGATATTGATATTGAGTATGTATCGCCTCTGGCCCGTGCGCAAAAGTCTAGCAGTCTTAACAGCACTATGCAGGCTCTTGAAATCCTACTGCCTCTAGCACAGGCGTTGCCAGTGACTGACCACCTTGACCCTGATGGTTTGGTTAAACATGTTACTGATTCCCTTGGCGTTCCTAAGACTACATTGCGTTCTAGCCGTGAGGTTGCGCAGATGCGTCAGGAACGAGCAGCAGCAGAGCAACAAGCAATGCAGCGTCAGAGTGAGCAAGAGGATGTATATACAGCAGCGCAAGCGGCGCAAGCAGTTAGGATGGTTGGGCAATGACCCCAGAGGTAGAGAAACTTAAATTTATGTACAAAGAAACCTTTGCCACCGAAAGCGGCAAGAAGGTTCTCGGAGACCTTGAGGCCCGTAGTAACTGGCGGGTGTCAAGCTATGTGGCTGGCGATGCCAATGCCACAGCTTTTGAGGAAGGCAAGAGGGCTGTCCTTTTGCACGTTCATAGTATGATGAAAGAGGAGTAATTATGTCAGAAGCAGCTATCGAACAGGTAGCCCAGGTTGAAGCGCCGATGCTGGAAACCCCAGCAGAAGTTGCGTCAGGCGGGTCTGGTAACGATTTCTTGAATATGATACCAGAAGAATTGCGGGGGCATCCTAGCATTTCACCTATCAAAGATGTTGAGAACTTGGCGCGGTCATATGTAAATGCCCAGCGTCTTATAGGTGCAGATAAAATACCACTGCCTGCTAACCCTACAGAAGAGGACTTGGATAGAGTTTACAGTAGACTTGGCAGGCCGGATTCACCAGATAACTATGACATTGCTGCTGATGGCAATATAGTAACAGAGGAAGTTGCTAGTAGTTACAAAGACATAGCGCATAAACTTCGCCTTACACCTGAGCAAGCAAGCGGCGTTCTTGACTACTATAAGAGTGTTGTGGAGAACACAGGTGTTGCAAATATGCAACAGGTTGAGCAACAGCGTGAACAGTCAGAGGCTGCATTACGGCAGGAATGGGGTTCAAATTATGACGGGATTGTGCAGAAAGCGGCAGCAACCGCGCAAGAATTTGGCAATCCTGAGATGTTTGACTTAGACCTTGCCGATGGCACTAAGCTGGGCAACAACCCAGAGTTTATAAAAGCATTTGCAAAAATTGCAGAATTTAGGCAAAGTGTGACAAGTGAAGATACAGTTTCGGACTCATCTCAGACTTCGTTTATGACGAGGGAAACGGCTCAGGCAGAGGCAGATGCCATTATGAAATCGCCTGAGTACACAGATAGGCGAAACTACGCAGCCCGTCAAAAGGCTGTGGGACGAGTACAAGAGCTAATGAACTACATTCATGGATGATGTAGAGATAAGGCTAGAGTGTTTAAGAGTCGCGTTAGAGTATGGCACACAACGCGATGTTTTAAATCCCGACCACCTCGCAGATAAATACTACGAGTGGGTCACGCAGGGTAGCGAGTCACATCGTCCTGTTGCCAGTCGGAAAGACGACAGCCCCACAAGGGCTAAAAAATCTAGGGGTGTCCGCAAGGGTAGCACACCGCAATTAGTATAAATGTAACCGTGTGAAATAGGAGACATGTTATGTCATCACAAATCACCACGGCATTTGTTCAACAGTATTCTGCAAACGTGCAGATGCTCTCACAGCAGATGGGTTCCCGTCTGCGTGATGCGGTGCGCATTGAGAATGTTGTTGGAAAGAATGCCTTCATCGACCAGATTGGTGTAGCGACAGCGCAGCTTCGTACATCAAGAAATGCCGACACACCACAGATTGACACCCCTCATGGAAGACGGCGTCTGTCTTTGGCTGACTACGAGTATGCTGACCTTATTGACGACCAAGACAAGGTTCGCATGTTGATTGACCCTACTTCCTCATACGCTATGGCTGCTGCGGCTGCTATGGGCCGTGCGATGGATGACGTTGTTATTGCTGCTGCAATCGGTACAGCCTCCACTGGTGAGACTGGCTCAGGTTCAGCAACTCTTGATGCAACGGCAAACTCAGTAGGTTCTGCCTCGTCAAACGATGGTCTGACAATCGCAAAGCTGACAGAAGCCAAGCGTAAGATGGACTTGAATGATGTTGACCCATCAATCCCACGCTACATTGCTGTTGGGCCAAAGCAAATCGAAGACTTGCTTGGTACAACTCAGGTAACTTCATCAGACTTCAACACCGTTAAGGCGTTGGTATCTGGCGATGTGGACACCTTCATGGGCTTCCGCTTCATTATGACAAACCGTCTGTCTGTTGATAGCAACGACATCCGCACATGCTTTGCATGGGCAGAGGATGGGATTACTCTCGGCATAGGCAAAGATATCAATGCTCGCATTGATGAACGTGCTGACAAAGGTTACGCAACACAGGTCTACTATTGCATGAGCGTTGGCGCTGTGCGGATGGAAGAGTCTAAAGTTGTGCAAATCTTCTGTGACGAAACACCTGACTAAGAAGGAGCTAGGTAATGACTACTAAAAACTCAGACTTGGTAGCAAACCTTGAGGCTTCCCCTCAGGTTATGAACGATGCCCAAGAGTTGCACGGTGTAATCCGTGTTGCCCAAGGAAACGTTGCACTTGCTGCTGGTGATAGCACTGACGATGACATTGTTATGCTTGCACCTATCCCAAGCAACGCCACCATCACATCTTTGCGCGTAGGCACAGATGCCCTTGGTGGAAGCTGCACATACAATGTTGGCCTCTACACAGATGCTGGCATTGTTAAGGACGAAGACTTCTTTGCTACTTCTGTTGCCGATGGCGCAGGGCTTGCAGAGCTTCGTTATGAGGCGGCTGATTTGAACACCACAGGCCAGAAAGTCTACACAATGGCTGGTGATAGCTCTGACCCTGGTGGGTACTACTATGTTGCGGCTACATTTAATGCAACTGGCGGCACTGCCGGAGACATGGCGTTTGTTATCGAATACGTTGTAAACTAACACTGAGGGGGCGGGAAACCGCCCCTTCTTTCCAAGGGGGCGCATGGAGCAGAACAACGATTTTCGTTGGGATTTAAAAGTTGGTCAGCTACAAGAACAGTGGCTAGGTGAGCTTTTAGAGAATGTACCTATAGAGGTGAAACGTGATTTTATGGCTTCGCAAACTGGAAATGTGTTTGTGGAGTTTTTTTGTAGAAAGAAACCGTCTGGAATAGCCACTACAGAGGCGCAATACTGGGCGTTTATACTTGGCGAGGAAACTGTGGTATTATTGCCGACAGTTAAGCTGAAGATACTAGCTAGGCAGGCATACAAAGAAGGCCGCATAATTAGAGGCGGTGATAACGGTGCAAGCCAAGGTGTATTGATAAATGTAGAGAGGTTGGTACGAGATGCCATCAGTAGTTGATATTTGTAACGAGGCTATGGACTTGCTTGGTGCTGCAACTATTACCTCGCTAACTGAAAACTCCAAAGAAGCAAGATTGTGTAACCGCCGCTTTGAAACTGTGCGTGACGCTGTTCTTCGGGCGCATCCTTGGAATGCAGCGATTGCCCGTGCTGATTTAGCGCAAGACAGCGCAAAGCCTGCTTTTGGATTTAGCTTTCAGTACACGCTCCCAAATGACCCATACTGTTTGCGGGTGCTGTCTTTCTGGAACGTAAACGTAGACAATGAGCTTACACCGTATGACAGCCAAGTTATGTACAAGATTGAAGGCCGCAAAATCCTTAGCAATGAAGAAACATGCAAGATTATATATGTTTCACGGGTAACAGATACAGAGCAGTACGATGCGCTGTTATCTAGCACAATAGCGCACAGATTGGCCTCTGAGACTGCTTATGCAATTACAGGCAGCAACAGTATTGCGCAGCAGATGTTTAGTTTATACGAAACGCGCATCCGCGAAGCACGTTCTATGGATGCGATGGAAGGCCAGCCAGACAAGATTATTGCAGACGACTTTGTAAACATAAGGTTCTAAGATGGCGCGTGTATCTAGTATTGTTACCAACTTCCGCGCTGGCGAATTGTCTCCGCGTCTGGAAGGCCGCATTGACTTGCAAAAGTACAACGAGGCTGCGCAAACCTTGCAGAACATGCTGGTGTTTCCGCAGGGTGGCACGACACGCAGGCCAGGCACTAAGTTTGCTGGCAGGTCAAAGGACGGCGGCAAAGTAAGGCTTATTAACTTTGAGTTTAGTGATGAGCAAGCATATGTGCTTGAGTTTGGTGCAAACTACATACGCTTCTTTAAAGATGGCGGCATATTAACAGAAGCTACAATAGCTATTACAGCTATTACACAGGCTAACCCAGCCGTTGTAACGTCTAACTCTCACGGCTTCTCAAACGGAGACAGGGTGTTTATTAGCGGTGTTGTAGGTATGACTCAGGTGAACAGCCTAGAGTTTACTGTAGCTGGCGCAACAACTAATACGTTTCAATTATCCGGCGTAGACAGCAGCGCTTACACAACTTACTCGTCTGGTGGCACGGTTGGAAAGATTGTAGAGGTTACGACTACATACAGCATCACAGATATCTTTGAGATTAATCACGCTCAGTCTGCTGATGTGTTGTATCTAGCCCACAAAGACCATGAGCCTGCAAAACTTACACGCACCACAGCAACTAGCTTTACGCTATCGGACATTGCTTTTGTTGATGGCCCGTATCTTGATGAGAACCTAACAGATACTACGTTGTACGCTTCTGCTGACACAGGCACTATAACCATTACTGCGTCTGCTAGTTTGTTTACTAGCGCAGATGTTGGGCGGCTTATCAGATTCCGCGAAGTGCTTGAGGTTACCTATGATGAATGGGCTGCTAGTACAAGCTACGCTAATAACGAATTTGTACGTTATGATGGGCATGTTTATAAGCAGGTGACAGGCTCTACTCAGACATCCGGCAACACGCCTCCTGTTCATACCAGTGGCACAGAAACATACGGTGCTATTGATTGGGAATACCGACACGATGATACTGGCTACGCCAAAATAACTGTGTTTACCAGCGCAACCGTAGTTACGGCTGTAGTACAAGAGGACGATGGCGGGATATCTGTTTTGCCGCACAACGTAGTTGGGGCTTCAAACGCCACAAAGAAATGGTCGCTGGGCGCGTTTGATGGCGACCAAGGTTTCCCCCGTGCTGTTGCGTTCTATGAAGAGAGGCTATATTTTGCTGGCACTACAGGTCAGCCACAAAGCATTTTTGGCTCAGTAACGGCAGACTTTGAGAATCACACACCTGGCACAGAGGACGACAAGGCCGTAAACATTACGATTGCGTCTGACCAAGTCAATGTTATCAAGCATCTTTTGCCTGCACGTTTTCTTCAAGTGCTGACGACTAGCTCAGAGTTTACTCTATCTGGCGGCACAGGAACCACCCCCGTAACGCCCACCAACATTAATGTGTTGCGCGAAACTACATTTGGCTCATCTGACATTCGCCCGTTACGAGCAGGCAACAGTACCATTCTAATCCAGAAGGGGCTTGAGAAGGTTAAAGAGATTACTTTTGACTTAGATACTGACGGATTGCTAGGTGTTGATTTGTCCATCCTGGCTGACCACCTCCCACGCGGCGGGTTGACTGATATGATTTGGCAGCAAGAGCCTGAGCTTATCCTGTGGTTTGTACACAGTGATGGCGGTCTTATTGGCCTTACTTATGACCGTGCAAACGGCGCAGTCGGCTGGCACGACCACGACCTTGGCGGCTCTGGAATTGTGGAAAGTATTACAGCTATACCAAGCGGGGCAGAAGACCAAGTCTATCTTTCGGTAAAGCGCACTATAAACGGGGCTACTGTGCGCCACATCGAAACTTTAACGACAATAGATTTTGGTGATGATGTCGGGGATGCTTTCTACGTTGATAGCGGCCTTACATATAGCGGTAGCGCAACAACCACTATTACAGGCTTAAACCACCTTGAGGGCGAGACTGTCGCTATCCTTGCTGATGGCGCGGCTCATGCTGATAAGACTGTTAGTGGCGGCAGCATTACGCTAGATAGAAGTTCCTCGAAGGTTCATGTCGGGTATAGCTACTCGTCTATTGTAGAAACATTGCGCATGGAAGCTGGTGCAGATGATGGAATTGCACAGGGTAAGATTAAGCGTATCCACGGTGTAACAGCACGGTTCTTTAAGTCTGTGGGTGCAGAGATTGGCCCTGATGTAAACAACCTAGACCGTTTGCCATTCCGCGACAGCAGTATGGACATGGACACTGCCATTCCATTGTTTAGCGGTGACAAAGAAATCTTCTTCCCATCTGGGTATGACAATGATGCGCGGGTTGTTATCCGGCAGAACCAGCCTCTGCCAATGACAGTGTTAGCAATTGTGCGGAGGTCTAATACATTCGATGCTTGATGTTGGTTATTTCCAAAAAGGTGATATTGAGGAGATTGAGTTAGAGTACGAGATGTCACCAGCAGAAAAGGCAGGCTTTGAGGGCTATCAAAACATAGTGGGCTTTACTGCTAGGAAAGATGGCAAGATTGTGATGATGGGCGGGGTGCATGTTATGTGGCAAGGAGTAGGAGAGGGTTGGCTAGTTATGTCTAAACATGCTTACTCAATGCCGAAAACTGTTGCTAGATATGCGGATGAGTTCTTTGATGTTATTATGGACGAAGCAAACATCCAGCGTATGCAGGCAAGTATCAATGCTACTGACCCACGCTCTGTACGGTTTGCCCGTTGGCTGGGTTTTGAGAACGAAGGCTTGATGCGCAAGTACGGGCCTGATGGCACAGATTATTATAGAATGGCGAGAGTATCGTAATGGAACCAGTAACCGCAGCAATAGTAGGAAGTGCCGTTCTTGGTTTTAAGGGCAACATGCAGGCAGCTAAGACTGCCCGTCAGGTTGGCGACTTTAATGCAAAGATGGCTGAGAATGAGCGTGTGCTTTTGTTGCAACGCAAGGCTGAAGAAGAGGCTGGCCTGCGGCGTAACTCTGACCGCCTACAAGCTACACAGCGCGTGGCAACTGCTGCGTCTGGCATACAGATGTCGGGCAGTCCACTAGAAGCATTGCGTGATGCGAAGTTTAACACCGAAGTTGATGCCTTAAAAATACAATATGCCGCCGACATCGAGTCTACAGCAAAAGAGGCAGAGGCAGCAATGTCTAGGGCGGAAGGAAGAGCGCGAGCAGCCGCATCTAGGACGGCTGCATACGGCAGTATTCTATCTGGCGCATCCTCGTACCAACAGTATCAACAGCAGCAAGACACGTTTGCATTACAACAAAAATATTACAATAGAGAGATTGCGAAGTAGATATGCCTAAGATTCCATTGTACGCAGAAGGCGCTGGTTCGCTTGTTAAATCACCCGTAGGGCAAACAGGGCCACGGGCTTCTGTTGCTGCGTTTACTGCCCCCTCACAGGCTTTGATTGGGCTTGGGCAGCAGGTAGGAAAGGCAGGTCTAGCATACGCAGAAAACAAACAGCGTTTTGAAGCGCAGAAATCAAAGATTGATTTTGACTTTGCAATGGCTGAAAAGCAAGCAGAAGACAACCGTATTGTGTCAGAGGAAGCAGACGCTGCTGTTATAGCAACCTCTGCGTTTCTTGAGCAAAACCAAGACACAGATACCACAGGCTTTAACGCAAACTTTGATACGCACAGAGAAACTCTTTTGCAAGGCTTGCAGTCCAAAGGCTACACAAAGCGCCGATTAGACCTTGTGACGAATGCAATTAACAACAGCATCAGAGCGCAGCGCAGCACTGGCTCCAACAGGGCATTCGACAGAGGGCAGTTTGCCAGAAAGACAGCATCAGAAGCCACGATTGAAACATCTATACAGCAAGCGGCCCTGTATCCAGAGATGCACCCAGAGCGTGTTCGTCTTGAGAATATTATTAGTGAGCAATTTACAAATGCTTCTGAGTCAGGGCTAAAAATAAAGTACACCCAAAACGGGGTTACAGCCCAGTTAGTGTCTCAAGATTACGCCCGACAGTTAGCTGCTGTAACTGATGATGCGGTTAGAGAGGAAATACTAAATTCTATAAACAGCGACCCCCGTATTACACAGCCTGTTCGTGAGGCGTTGCAGACTGACAGCAACCAAGCAAAGACAAGGATAAGAGATAATAACCTTGAGTTTGCTTCAACAACAATAAACAGGGCCGAAATACCTCTGACAAAAACAGATGAAATAAGAGATGCCATTCTTAAAGATGGTGTTTATGAGTTTACTAACGCTGACGGAGAGAGCGCTGCGATAGATTTTTCTGTGTTCAAAGAGAGTGACAAGGGGCTTCTTTTAGAAACCCTGTCTAGGAACCAGAAGAACCTAGAAGATGTCGTAACCAACAATCAAATATTTACCTTACAAGATAGCTACGATTCTGAAGGTGGCGTTACTGCGGCTGTAGCAAATGTTAACGCTATGTACACACCAGAAAACATGGCGATGACGGGTAAGGATGCTGACGACTTAGACAACGTGGCTTTGACCCACGCTGGGCTTCTTCAAGAGGCAGTTACAAACGCTGTTACCGAAGGTTCTGTTACAGGCAACATGATGCCTGACTTATTAGGTAGACTTGACGCTGCTGAAGCAATACTTAATGCCCAACTTGGAGGAAGAACACCGCTTTCAATGCGCCCAGGGGCAGATGGTGCGTCTGCGGCTAAGGTATTGTCAAGTATAGCAACGGCTCGTAAGAATCTACGCAAAGGCGCTGTTGAAGACGCTAATCTTACTACTATGGCAAACGTGTTTTCTAACGGCGATTTCGAGTTTGTAGTAGATACTCTAAAGGACCCTGAGGTAAAGGCTGTTGTTGATAGTGTTATGGCGATACATGCAAACAATGTACCTAAGCAAATCAGCCTGCTATCGCAAAACAATGCAACGTATCAACGGTTTTCTAGCATACTAAATGCCAGCGCCCAACGCATGACAAATCCAGATTTTGACCCCGAATCTGCCGAAGCAGCCGATGTTTTTGCAGGAGCAGAGCTTTACAGGCGAATGAAACTTGCTGGTGTAGGGGTGGTATCAAATCACGTTGGCGGCGAACAGAAGAAGATATATGAGTCATTCCTCACCCTTGAGCCTCACTTTGGTTCGGCTGGCGCAGTGCGAGTAATGCAGCAACAGCGTGACGAGATACAAGTAGAAGCCTCGTACAAATTAGTGCAGGAACAAGTAGAGTCTGTAGCAGATTCGCAGTCGGCAGAATACTCTTGGTACGAATACATTCCTGGCCTTGGTAGGGAAGAAGAATTTACGGTTCAAGATACTTCAGCTATTGTGGCTAATGTTACCAGATTAACTAAAGAATACATTGCCTTAGGGGTAGACCCGAAAGAAGCGGTTGAGTTGGCGGCGAAGGATTACGGTGACGCTCACGTTCGGGTTAGAAATGTTATGATAGCCAAAACAAGAGACTTGCCAGTTAACATTGAAGAGATGGCAACAATGGCTGTTAGAAGTGTTTACGTCCGTTACCCAGAAATCTCTGAAAACTATGATAGCGATGAGCTTTCAATAGCTGCTGTACCAGGCACAACTGACCGTTGGCGGCTAGTGTCGGGCGGCGGCTATCTTGTGCAGCTAGAAGACGGCACAATTCCTGAGTTCACTAAGTCAGAGCTTAATGATTTTGTTGTTACCGAAAAGGCAGACCAAAGGCTAATAACGGCTGCAAAGGTCGAAGAGATTAATTTTGTTAATAGGGTAGAAACAGAGTTTCGGTTGCGCACGGGCCGCTTTGAGGGCTTAACAAATTATCAGGCTGAGTTGATGAAGTTACGTCTTCTGAAGCCTCATCGCAGCTTTAGAATAACCTCTGAGGAACTAAAAGCCCCCCTTGAAGCAATGGAAGAGCTGGAAGAGGTAGATGAGCAGCTAAGTGGACAAGTAGGCTTTGGAGGCACTAGATGAGCCAGAGTTACAATAATCCTGGCAATATTCGTCCAGGCCAAAACTACGCTGGGGAAACGGGTGAGTTTTATATTGGCAAGGATGGTAGCAAATACGTTGTGTTTAGTAGCCCTGAGTTGGGTGTCCGTGCAATGTACATGGACTTTCGCACAAAGATTAAACGGCACAAAGGTAACTTAGACGCAATATTTGCAGAGTACGCACCCCCTTCTGATAACAATCCAACAGACAAATACGTTGCTTTTGTACGTCAAGCGGTAGGCAAGTCAAACGTATCTAACGCTGATTTAACAGAAGTTGTAAAGGCGGCTATTGCGTTCGAGAACGGCCCGACATCTGCCCTAACAAAATTATATACAGCGCCTGCTATGTTAGAGGAAGCACTTGCCTTGTCATCTGTGCAACTTCCAAAAGACACAACGCTTGAAGCGGCAAGGGCTGAAGTGTTTGGCGACACTGATGTTACGCCGGAAAACAAAGAAACAATAATTGCTAGTGCGTCTGCACCAACAAAGCAACAACGCACTGTTTCTGCGATACCACCATCGCCAGATGCACGGGCTAAGAGGGTAAAGCGTTTGGTTGAGGCTGGGCAAGAAGAGCCTATTAGCATCATAGAGGCCAGAAGCGTTGCAAACCAAGACGTTATTGACGCGCAGGTAGAAGAAAACTTAGGCATATTAGAGCAGCCTCAAAAGCCAGTAGAGAGTGTTGACGACACTACTGTTGATATTCTAGAGGAAAGGCAGCAGCCGCCTGTGCCTGCCGAAGAGGAAGCCCAGCTAGACCTTTTGGAAGAGCGCCAAGTCCCACAGGTTATGGCAAAGCCGGAAGCGGCACCGTTAGACATGCTACAACGAGCAGAGCCGGAAGCGGCGATAACGTCACAGCCTGAGCTTCCACCCAAAGTTGTTACAGAGCCAGAACCACCCGTGCAGGAAGAGACTTTCTTGCGCCCATCACAACCTATATTCGCATTCGAGCGCCGCGCAGCAGAACGGGCAGCAGAACGTGCAGCAGGCGAGGCTAGGTCTACATACGGCGAAGCAATAAGAGCGTCTGTTGATGAAGACTGGATTATGTCTTGGGCTATGCGGGAGAGAGAGGAGTTTCTGCCTGACGTAGACTTTTCTCTTACACCAGAGGAATATCAAAGAGCTACATCTGGTTTGCCAGAGGACTATCATGGCTTTGTAGAAGACGCAGTTAGCCAAGCGCATCTTAATTCTCTTAGGGAGGAGGCATTTAAGTCTCTTGAGAACGACAAGAAATTATCATCGTTAGGATGGGGAGGCGTTGCTGTAAGGTTTGGCGTAGCTTTATCTGACCCTGCCGCTATTGGCCTTAGTATTGCCACAGAGGGTGTCGCTGCACCTTTGATATGGGGCAACAAACTATCAAGACTACAACGTGCATTTAGGGGTGGTACGGCTGCGGCTGCAACAAATGCTATGATTGAGGGCTACATTGTTAGCCAGAATGCAGTTAAAGACCCGTATGACGTTTTGTACTCAGCTAGTGCTGGCCTTGTTCTTGGCGGTGCATTGTCTTCTTTTGGTAAAGGCGCAAAGGGGGATGAGTTTGACGCAGCGCTTTCCAAGATTTCTAAAGATGCAGATATCGCGCAACAACATGAGATTGTTACGGCAGTTAACAGGGAAATTGTTGGGGAAGGCTCTGCCGAAACCATTGACCGTTCAGTAGGCGCGGCTGAAAACCCGTTTGACAGGCCGATACAAGTAGGTGAGTTACGAGCCGATTTAGACGAGGCGTTAGATTTAAGCGGCGAAAGGCAAGACCCAGCTATAGAAAAACTGCGGTTCGACATGGCGGGGTTCCTATTAGGTTCGAAGCAACCTACAGGCAACCTATTGGGCAGGCTGCTGCCAGAAGACCCTTTAGGGTTTCGCAAAGACCCAACGCAGGTCATCGCACCCAGCGCAGACCTTATAAAGACAAACATATTTAAGGCCACCCTTAATGACTATTACGATACCGTAAACCCAGCGTACAAAGAGTGGGCAAAGTCAGAAGGCTTCACGGGCGTTACTGGTTATTTTAAAAGAACTATGAACGTGCCGCGCAGACAGTTTATGGAGTTAGTGGCTGACTCTATAGAAAACCCCAACTTGCCATTCCACCCCGCCGTTCGCCGTGCCGCGCAAAAGCAAGCAGAACTACAACGCACCCTTTTGGGAAGCATGAAGGACTCCGGCGTTCGTGGCGCGGATAACATTCCAGAAGACCTGACGTACTTCACCCATCTCTGGGATTCATTTAAGTTTGGTGAGGCTACGCATCGTTATGGCGATGATGTTGTAAAGAATTTGTTAACTCGTTCTCTTATGACGGCAACAGATGAGCTAAACGAAGACGCGGCAAGCATGATTGCAAAACATATGCTTGATAAGATTAGGCGTAGCGAAGCAGGTATGGACTCTGGTGCAGCTAGATTGTTTACGACAGACCAAACAGAGTCTATGCGGAGCATCTTAGTTGAAGAAGAGTTTATGACGCCAGAAGAAGCTGACCGTTTGTTAGATTTATTTCAACGGCGACCTGATGGCACACCAGCAAGGCTAAAGCGTAGGCTGCGGTTTGACATGAATGAAACTGTCACTGCTTTTAATAAGCAGACACAAACAGAAGAAGTGTTCCGGCTAAAAGATTTGCAAGAGAGAGATGCTGAACAGGTATTTACATCTTATGCTGGCGGCATGTCTGGCAGAATTGCGTTGGCGCAAGTAGGCATCAAAGACGAGACTACATTTAACAAAATGCTTAACCAGAACCTTGCTGAAGCTGAGTCAATGCTTGGCAACGCTGGGAAACCTCGCGCAGAAAAAGAAAACCTTGTAGCTCAAACAATTTACAACGCTATAATTAACAGGAGAATGCCTTTGGCGGCAGACCCTACTGGCACTTATGCAAGGTCATCAAGACTGTTGCAAGATTACAATTTTATTCGCTTAATGAACCAAGTCGGGTTTACACAAGTAGGTGAGCTGGGCAACGCACTAAGCATTGGGGGTCTAAGGGGTGTGTTACAAGCTGTGCCAGCAGTTAGGTCAATGCTAAAAAGAGCGCGTGACGGCAAGATAGAAGACCCTGTAATTCGTGATGTTATTGCTGCCACTGGAATCAGTGCAGATAGAAATATAAATCAAGCCATGAACAGGGCAGATACTATCGGTGTGTTTAGTGAAGGCAGGGGCGACTGGATTGACAAGGCGTTATTTTTAGCCGCGCCAGCAAAAAGGCTTACGGCTGACGCTTCTGGAATGGCTCCTGTCACTTTAATGCTTGAGCGTATAGCCGCACGTTGCGCCGTTCAAACCATGACAGACCTTGCATTTACGGCAAGAAAAATGTCTCGCAAACGGTTGGCTGGCTTAGGCATGAGCGAAGAAATGGCAGAGCGTGTACAAAATCAGATACGCGCACACGCCATAACACAGAGGTCTTTAGTATTCCGCAACTACAAAATAAAAGATATTAACGCAAATGCCTGGGATGATGCTGAAGCCCGTCATGTTTTCTTTGCGGCTATAACAAGAATGACAAGGCGGGGCATTCAGCAAAACGATGTTGGAAATTTAAATCTTTACATGACCACTACAATGGGGAATATCGTGACTCAGTTTAGGACATTTATGCTGGTGTCGTGGGCAAAACAATTTTTGCATAATATTAAAGCTAACGATTTTCGCGGTTATTCAGCAATGGCAGGCTCCGTTGCGTTTGCAAGTCTAGGATATATGGCTCAAGTACAAGCGAACGCGCAGTTTAGGGAAGACAAGGAAGAGTATTTAGAAAAAATGCTTTCATTGGAGGCAATAGGCAAAGCGTCATTCCAGCGTAGCTCTTGGGCATCCTTGTTCCCGTCCCTTGTGGACACAGGAGGCGCGTTCTTTACTGATGACCCCGTATTTGCGTACCGTTCAACGGGGCTAGACACAAATCTTATAAGCGGCATACCAAGTGTGCAGCTAATATCCAAAGGCTTAGGTACAGCACAGGCAGTGTCACGTTCTTTGCTAAACCCAGATTTGCAGTTTTCACAAGGCCAACAACGTGCATTAAACACATTAGTTCCGTTCCAAAACGCTATTGGCATAAAGAACGCTCTAAACAAGCTGGTAGAGATGCGCCCTGAGACGACTAAGGTACAGTAGAAACAAGCACGAAAATAATGTATAAAGGCTCTAAGGAGTAAGAAATGACTGTAAGCAGCACAACTACAAAGAATAGTTATTCCGGCAACGGCAGCACCACCGTGTTTGCTTA
>Ga0208898_1000744_pt1 | contig 24043 bp, 29 predicted proteins | sample VirMetDEL_Mar_4_FD_184513 | JGI IMG/M metagenome (GOLD analysis project Ga0208898, IMG submission 184513) | Aqueous microbial communities from the Delaware River and Bay under freshwater to marine salinity gradient to study organic matter... | ecosystem: Environmental > Aquatic > Marine >...
ATTTAAATATAACAAAGTAAGATTAATGCCCTTTTATTACTTAAAAATATAATAATTTAAGATTATTATTACTTAAAGGATTATTATTCTCTATATATAAAGAGATATGAGCAACCCAACACTGATAAATGGCTTTGAAGATATTATCACATTTATCAAACAGCAAGATAAGAGAATGGAAAATCTTGTGAGAATCAACGAACAACTTAAAGAACATAATAATGGTCTTAAAGAAGAACTTTATTTTTCTCAAGATCAATATGAAAAACTCAAACAAGAAAATCAAGAGCTCCAAAAACAAAATCAATATTATATCAATATGTTTAATGCTGTTGTTGAGAGTGAAACAGAAAAGGTTAAAGAGATTAATAAACTCATGAAACTTATACAAGTTTATAAGAATACAATTGATAGTGATCATTCCAACTCTGATGATGATTATCCACAATAAATGCATCTCTCAATCTTTACTCGTTAAACCGAATTTTTTTCTAATGTTATATTATACAATGAAAGTTCTTGAATTATTCAGTGGGACTGGTAGTGTTGGTAAATGTTGTAAAGAATTGGGTTGGGATGTTGTTTCAGTTGATATGATACTACCAGCAGATCATCAAGTAGATATAATGGTTTTTGATTATAAACAATATGATAAAGATGAGTTTGATATTATTTGGGGTTCTCCACCTTGTGTTGAGTATTCTTGTATGAATTATTGTCGCCCTGACAAAGTCCCTGATATTGAAGGAGCAAACAAATTAGTTCTTAAAACTCTTGAGATAATTAATTACTTTGATTGTCATTGGTGGTTCATTGAAAATCCACAGACCGGTTTGTTGAAAAATCAATCATTTATGAAGAACTTACCGTTTTACGATGTTGATTATTGTATGTATAATCATTTAATTAGAAAAAGGACACGTATATGGACTAATAAAAAAGATTGGACTAATTTATTGTGTGATAAAAGATGTGGTGTAATTAAAGATGGAAAACATCTTCCATTCTCCAAAATGAATATAAAGGGTGTGAATAGATTACATTTAAGATACAAAATCCCCGAAGATTTAATATATTCATTACTCATGGACTAATTATTCTGGCATGAACTTTACTCGTTAAACCGAATTTTTTTTTCTAATGTTATATTATAAATGACTCAATTTGATATTGATTACAAAAAAGGTAAATCATCAGAAGCTAACTCTCTAAATGACTTATCCAAAATATTCAAAACTAATCTTGTACTTAATGACTATGACTTTGCTCACTTTGACTATTTCTCAAATGATAATATTTGTGTTGAATTAAAAACAAGAGAAAATATAGAATTCAAAAATAATGAATTTTTTTATACAACCAGAAACGGAAAAAAAATGATCCTTGATACTCTCATTTTTGATGCTGTCAAAATGAGATATGCTTATCAGTACAATAAAAAAAATAAAATTAAAAAAGACTTTTTTATAGTATGGAAAACAAAAGATAAATATTTTTACTGGAAGCTCAACTGGGATAAAAAAGATTATTTTGTTAATGATGTAACTGGTGACTTTGGTCATGGTTATAAACAAACAAGAGACGTAATTAATGTATATACTTCTGCTCTCACTGCTGCTCCTTAATATAAATAGCATTTTGTGTCTGAACACTATGACACATCACATCTGCTAATTCTTCTTGCTTCTTTTTCATTTCTCCAAACTCTTCTGATGGTACTATTTTTCTCATCATTTGAGTGCTTATCGACTTATTTAAATAATGCTTTGACCACTTCATTAATAACTGTGATATTGAATTACGACTTAATGCCTTTCCAGTATTAGATGTAAATAATATATCTCCATCTTTCTTCCCCATAATCTTTATAAATGAATTAAGCTTCATTCTTGTCTCCTTATCTAAATCAATCTTCTTACGTCCATATACCTTATTTGTCTTGTAATCATTCAAGACAAGAAACATCTCACCCTTACCACGTACTAAATAATTATTCTTATCATCTTCTTTTAACTTATTATATGATACCTTTGATATTATTGTCATATCTGCCATATCATTACGTATTGGTTTTTTCACCAATAATGAAAATATTGTATAAGCATTCAATAAATCTTTATCATATATCTTTAATGTTGGTTTTGACTTCACTTTACTTGCTCTCAAATCTTTCTCCATCTTCTTCAACATATCAAGTATTACACTTAAACTCACAAAATTATTCTTCTGCTTCTCTGAAATCTTTTTACTCTGATTTTCATCTTTGTACTGCTCATTAAACTTATCTCTCTGTTCTTGATATTCTTTTATTAATTCTGCATCTTCATCAGTAGCTTGAAGATAAATTATTATCGCATTCAAAAAGTTTCGTTTTGTTGTATAATGTTTTGATTCAAGTTTTTCCATTATGTCATCTGGTTTTTGTAAAAATTTAAAATTATCATTTCCAAACATTTTTATCAAACTCTTTAAGTTCGCAAGATACTGATTAATAGTACTATCTTTAACATCGGGTTTTTGTTTTCTAATAAGTTCCTTTAAGTTTTGTTCCATTATTTTATAATAATAGATATTAAAAAATAATCTTAAATAGTTTATAAAAAAAATAGAAATGATAATATTTCTCATTTTGTTTTTCATTTCAAATTGAATTTATTTTTTTTTTCCATTGTCAAATAGAATTTATTTTGAGTTTCTAAAATTGTAATTATTATCATTTACTCTTAAGCATTATATACTTCAAACATTCCGTCTCGGAGACGAGCAACACGTAAATACTCACAGTAAGACCTTAGAAGATTTGGTGTTCTTCCACTTCCAGCCCAAGTTCCAGATAGATGAAGTTCAATGCCACGTTGTCCAACACGACCATTAGTCAATCTTGATCCAAGATAAAAGAAGTGCCCTTCAAGATTTCCTTCTTGCTGACGACCTTCAAAAGTTTCTGTGTCTGTAATCTGTGCTATTGATTGATTAGAATACTCCGAACGAGTCACAAATGGGACACCTTCAGAATCCGTTATGATACTAAACAGACGAGCAACATTATCAACATCAGAAGTAAATTCAAATCTATCATTGTAACGAACATTGTACTTAACTCCATACTGAACACCAGAAGCATTGACTAATGGAGCCATAGAGTTATACTGACCAAGAATAGTCTCTTCATTGTAAGTTCCAGCAGCAGAAGGAAGAGTAGTAATAATTCGGGGAACCATACGATTTGCCATACCAAGATTTCTAATCACTCCAGAACCAAGTTCAGTGTCAGATGTAGTATGTTCCACAACTCTGTAATCCACGAAAGAGAATGACATATCTCTATTAGCAGCAGCAAATCTTTCCATTTCATCTGTGGCTCCATAGTAAATGTAATCAGCACAGAACTTAAGTTCAGAACGAACAATATTCATTTCTATATCAGCAGTATCAGTAGAAGAAATCTGAGCACGATATTTAGTTGTTGGATGGAATGTAAGTTCAATATTAATCGGTTCATTAATCATATATAATGGAAGCTGATGAACCTTCAAGAAAGGGAAAAGATCAGATAAATCAATCATGAATGAAGGACATTCTGCCTTTTTAGCTGTGCTTGTTCCATCCATCTTTGCCCAATCTGGTACTTCAGTTTTACTTGTCGCATCGGGTTCAAGACCAGTATCTAAACCAAGAGCAGAAGCATTAACATTACTTTCCGGATCATATACAAACTTATGATTCAAGAAACGACCAGTCATGTATAATTCACGTTCAAGATTAGTTTCATTATTTATCATTGAAGACTTAACAGCATGAAGACCAGCCCACGAATCAAGTTCATTAATAGTCTTATTACCAATCTTTAATACTGCCTTCTTAATAACTTGAGCAATACCAAGATGGGGAGCAAAATATGCATCTCTATTCGTAGCATTGGGTTCTAAAGACATAAACACCTTTGAGTGTGAATGTAAAAATCCCTTATTCTGTAATGTGAATCGGCAGAAGCCATCCGTAGTTGATGAACCATCAGAGAACACGACGGGTTCAAGCAAGTCTGATTCAACTTGCTGGATGTAATTAACGGGAATCTGTTGTAGTTGGAGAAAGTTCGGTATGGGAGCAGCATCACTCATTTTATTATCATTACATATTTTTATGATAATAATAAAAAAATAAAAAAACTTAACATAGAAAATACTTATTGTAAAACTTGGATTCCATTCGGAGAATATACCAATTGTGCTCTTGCTTTAATGAAAATATAAACTCCAATGGGATTGTCTCTGTTTAATTCACTTTCAATACTGACACCAAACTGCTCTTGTGAGAAATCTTCACCAGCACCACCAATACCATACTTAACTCCAAGACCAGTAAGAGCACCACCTTCAGCAATATTAGAGTATGAAGTAGCATCAGTAGCCGTCGCAAGATTATATTCACGATTAGCATTCACAGGAGAAATAGCATATCTATTAGCACTCATCTCGGGTACAATTGCTTCCATGAACGTCTTAACAATCTCAGGGTCAGGTAAAGTAACATTAGAATCTTGAACGACATTATTAGTGTAATCAAAATCAGCAGGGAACTTAGATCCACCCTTTAAGAACTGAATTCTCTTGAAGAAAGCAAGATCAGTATCAGATGCATCTTTTCCAGATGGATATGTAGTTGCTTGACCATCAGCAGTAAGAGTATTAATATTTCTTACTGGCATGAAAGTCATAAAAGCACTAACCACATTTCTAAGAGCAAGATTGTATTGAAGCTGAGCATTAGTAGAGTTAATTGAAGTGTAGAGAGAAGTAATAGTATTAAAATCATATACTCCTTGTGATTCATCACCAGTTAAAGCACCTTCCGGAATGTCACTAATTTCACAACATAACTTCATATCACTTAATTCATAGTGAGCATCACCAAGTCCAGTAGAATTTCCATCAGTAGCATAGAACACATTAGAATCGGGTTGAAGTTGGAACTCAATCGTAAGACCACCAAAAGCATCAGGACGAAGATTAACCATATTACCAGACATCATAAAACCACTTGGAATATGAAACGAAAAATCATTAGTCTGAACAACATCCGTAAATGGAGACTCAACAACACTCTTTCTAAACTGCTCGGCATTTGGCATCATAAGACAAGTCTGTCCAAGATGTCCCATCTGGTCTTGAAGAGATGATGTAAGTCCAAGGTAAGTGTTTAGATATTTTGAATAATGACGAATATTCTCACATATCATCTTAGATCTTGCTGCCCTTATTGTAAGTGACTCAAAGCAGTTGTAAATACCAAGTCGGTTATTCATAGTTAATCCATCACCATCAGTCACAGGTGTCGGTGTAGCAAGATTGTCTTTGTAAGCAGCAAACTTACCAACAATTCTTACTGAACTCGGGTCAAGCAAACCATCTTGAGCTGAAATAGTAAATGATAATACTGGAAACCCATTCTTGAAAGAAATTTTTCCATCGGCTGGGATATTATCAGGACGAATTTCAATATATCTACTGGTACTCATATTGTTTTATATTTTAAAAATATAAAAGATTGAAGAACAAAATTAATAAAAATAAATTACAATTGCTTTGCTTTGTTTTTATAAAAATTCCGATAATATTCTCTCATCTTATCAATATTTTTATGATAATATTTACGTTGATTTAAATTATGGTTTCTACCAGTGTATTTTATTTCATTTACACATTCAGTATTTTCAATATAATATTTTTCTCTTTCTAATCTTTCTTCATCTTTACACTCTTCTAAAAGGTAAATGATACAATTATATAAATTCAATTTTTTAGAAGAACAACTAAGATTGTTTCTTTTTTTATAACGATGCTCCGTTAATCTTGTATTTAAATCTCTACTTGTTGAACCAATATATTTAAGATCATTTATATCTTCAATACAATAAATAAACATATTTCAAATATTATGTACAAAATAAATTTAAATAGTTTTTCAAATTGTAATTATTATCATTTAGACCATTACATCAACAGCACCATCTCTAATCATCAAACGACGAAGATGGAAAACAAATGAATTAAATAGCTTGTTCTTACTTGGTGCTGTAGTTTCTTGGTACTTAAGTATAATTGATAGATCTTTACCACGTAAGTCCATAGCTCCCTTTTGTCCCCCAGCACTAAATCCACGACCAAAGCAAAAGTTCTCCAAATATGATTGGAAAGATTGTGGATTGATTTCAGCATTATCAAGTGCTTTTTCCAACTCATAAATATGGAAAGCATCAATAGAGTTACGAGTAGCAATCTTCTTTGTTGAAATTTCTCTTGAAGGAACTCTCTTTCCATCAATGACATACTGAATACTTGATAAGAAATCAACAATACCAGTATGATCAGAACGATCATTTAATAGACAAACATCAGCATCATCTTTAGTAGTTGAATCTGAAACATTCGCAGAAGAACCCTTAATAGCATATCCACCATGACCACAAATCTGCTCGGCACTGGTATATACTGTTGAATCTTGGGGAACAACAACCAAAGACTTAGCACGAGAATTATTGGCAAAGATTGGAATATTAGTTTGTCTATCACTCGCAAGAATACTATGCTTGTAATTAGTCCAAGAATGAATATCAAATTCAATCGCCTTGCCTTCTCTTACCTTCTGAACCATACCACGTTCATAACCCGGATCTAACTGAACTTGTGATATTACAAGATTAACATTAGACAGAGTATATGAAGCATCATAAGCACTAACACTATTACAAGCAGTAGAATACATACACCAGTCTTGACTCCCAAGATCAACACCAGTAGCAGTATCATTCTGAACCGATGCTGTAAGGACAACTTGAATTAATCCTTCACCACCATCAGCAGTAGTCGAAAGATTAATACTTGAAATATTAGCATTAGCACTTAAAGCCGAGACCGAACCATTATTATTAGTTCGGCAGAAGTTAATTCGTTCTCCAACAACAAACGGAAATTTAGAAACACTATCATCACCACCAAGATTATTTTTACGTGAAACATAGAAAATGCTGTGTGAATCACCATTAGCCCAAGCATCGGGAACATTAGAACCATTAATAGAGTGGAATACGGGATTTAATGGAGTTCGTCTGTCTCTATTGACAGAATCAAGTTGATTAAGAATAGCTGGTGCTTCATTAAGATCAATCTCAATGTAAAGACCTTCAGTCATCATTACAGGGAAGATTGTCTGTGAGTTGGCAAAAATTCCAGAATGGATTGGAAGACACAATTTAGCAGTTAAGTAATCAGTATTGTCATAGTTTTTATTTCCACGACCAATGTAAGACTGATTACCAGAAGTTCTCTTGAAATAAGGATTAGTTAAAGTATTCGCCATGGCAGTTTGAGAACTACCTTCAGTACCACGATTACCGGGTTGATAAACAGCACAACCTTCTGTAAGTGCTCTCATATTTTCAAGATTCTTATCTTTATCATAATCATACTTTAATGAAACATACGTAGCATATTCAGATAATTCTTCAAGAAGTTGCCCACGAGATCCATCGTAAATTCTAATGTTTTTAAATATAGTTGATGAACACTTATCCAACTGAAGACGAGTTGGAATACCACCAGAAGGAAGACTAATCTTGAAATCTGCTTCAATATAACATTCACGACCATCAATAAACTTGTTAGAAGGATCAACAAAAATCTGAACCTTCTGTCCCGGACTGTAGTTTAGACCATTCTCAGATGGAATAGATATTTTTGTTTCACCAACACGAACACTGTCATCTGCTCTCCAATAAGACATTTTACTAATGTTTTACATAAAAAATAAAAAAGAAAAATAATTAAAAAAGACGATTTACTGAACTCCAATACCAGCTTCTTGAGTCTGTTGTTCAACACCAACTTGTTGCTCTGTTTCTTGTGCTTGTTCTTTATTTAATTCATCTGTAGTTGTAGAATCAGTTGCTTCACCAACTTGCTCAGTGGCAGCACTCGCAAGATCAAGAACACCACCAAGAAGTTTTGCTGGTGGAAATGCTACACCAGCAATATCAGCAAGAGAACCACCAATCTGAAGAATATTTGATGCTTTTTCCCAAGCATTATTTCCTTCAATCTTTCCATCTTTAATATCTTCATAAAGATCAATACCCCCAAGAGCAGCACTTCCCAAAACACCAACACCTTCTCCTGCTCTACCAAGAAGAGTTTTACCTTCTGTTTTTAATACTGATTTACCAGCACTCTCCAGACCTTCTTTAAGAGCACCTTCAGCACCTTCAGCTGCTTCACTCGTAGATTGAACTGCTCCCGTCTCAGATGTCGGTGCCCCTTCTGCAACTGGTTCTGCTGGTGCTTCCGTCTGTGCTGCTTGCTGTGATTCACTCGTAGCATCATTAGATATTGGTTCATTTTGTCCAGCATTTTCAGTCTGAGTTGTTTCTTCTTCTGATTTTGGATTACTCTTTCCTTGTCCGGTTGCTTTCTTTGCTCTCCAATCATTGTAAGCTTTAATCTTATCTGGCATACCCTTACCAGTCCAAAGTGCTTGAGCAGCATCTTTAGCACCAAGGATAGTTTTTGTGGTCTTTTCTTGATCTTTCAATCCAGAAATCTGATTAGCAACATCAGTATTGTGTTGTCTGATACGTTCATTTAAATCTCTTACTGCTTGATTTCGGGCATTACCCATCGCAACGCCTTGTTGAGCCCCAATATCGTTCATTTATGATAATAATATTTATTTTTTTTAAACTCATAAAAATTAAAATTATTCAATTTCTAATTCTTCAACTTCTTCAGTATCTCTTGTTGGATAAATTTTGTACTCATGTCTGACATATGCTTCTGCTGGATTCTCTGATAATTTCAAGTATAAAAATGAATATCTATCTTTCATTGCTTCTTCATATAATTTAATAAAATTATCATGACCACCAACCATATCACCATATTCTTCAGCAATCTTTTCTAACTCTTTTTGGTTCTGTTGCTTACAGATAATCACATCCGTACTATTATTACGAATCATTCCACTAACTGCCCGAAAAGATTGAACAGCAATCACGTAAAAATCTATGTAGTGTCTAAATCGTGTTGAAAAAAATGATACTTGATTTGTCTTTTTAAAATCTTTTGTTAAGACATCGTCCATTACCAAAGCATATGTCGGTCTTTCACTCTTATCTTCATAGCCCGATTGACTCTTTTTTATATCTTCAATAATACTATCTTCATATCTATCGGAACAGTCGAAATGCTTTGACAATATCTTTCCCTTATTATCTGTATGGAGAGTTGTTGAGACAAACTTCACAACATCAAATTTATCTTTGTAAAACTCAGGGTTACAAAAGTAATTCACTAATAAATTACTCTTACCACTTCTGACACTTCCAATGATTAAAAGTAATGATGGCATCTGTGGAAGATTTTGATGTATATCATCAAACTTTTCACTTGGTTCTTCATCTTTTACTTTTAAGACCTTTGGAGCACTTTTCTTGGCTTCAACCTTCTTTGCTTTTTTCGGCATTATTATAATGATAATATTTTTATTATATAAATAATAAAATGATTTCAAAAAAAATCAATGGAATAAAATATGTAATTAAAAATAGAAATGATATTATACAAAATAATATCATTACAAATAAACAATGGAACGAAGGAATATATAACTTTATTATTGATATAATACAAAAAAAGAATCTAAAACACTTTTTAAATGTTGGATGTCATATTGGTACAATTGCTTTGCCAGTATCCAAATTTATTAATAAAGTATCTTGTATTGAAGCTTATCAACCAACATATAATCATTTGATAGAAAATATTCAATTAAATAAAATTAAAAATATTCATGCTTTAAATATAGCAGTTGGTAATTCTGAAGAAGATATTTATTTTATGGGAGAAGATGAAATATGTCCAATTGAAAAAAAGAATAGATTAGAAAATAATTCGGGTGGGATGCATGTATTCACTCAAAAAGATATAGATGATAATATTAGATCATCTATATTAACAGATAAAAAAATAAAAAATAAAATGAATAAATTAGATAATATAGATATTGATAATTTTGATATTATGTTAGTTGATATTGAAGGATGTGAATATGATTTCTTACTTGGAGCAAAAGAAAAGATAATGAAAAATAAACCAATTATTATTATTGAAATTTGGAATGATAACAAAAGAAAATCTGAAAATATGAAAGAATCAAGACAAGATGTAATTGATTTAATTTTGAATATGGGCTATGAATTAAAGGGGACCAATGGTGAAGATTTTTTATTTACTGAATAAATGTTAAAACTTCATCTCTCTTTTTACTTCTAATTTTCATATTATGAATACCAGCAAAATGTATAGAAAAATCACCATTTTTATATTTCATATGAATACTCTGTAATGTTCTATGTGGTAATATCTTTATTTCAGTTTGATTTTTGTTTTTAGATATAAGTTCATTGTAATATATCTTAAAGCATTCTTGTTCCCAATTTGGCCTTTGTTTCCATTCAGAATATTTTTCACCAAGTTCCCACACATCTTGACACATCTTATATGATGATTTATTATTCTTAAAGACCATAAAACCACAATTAAAAGGATTAATAGCAATATCATCACAAATCAAAAGACTATCAAACTTTTCATTTAAAAACTCTTCAAAACGTTTATTTTTATCACAAATCAAAATATCATCATCAATCCATACAACATAATCATAATCTTGATTTGCTTTCATCTCTCTTTGTAATAATAAAATCTTACTCCACGATTGATGTCTATCTTTACATAATATCTTATCTTCTGTGATAAATTTATAACCATATCTATCACAATAATCTTGTATGTTTTCATAGTTTGGTTTTGACCATTCTGGTCTATCACTTAAAGAAGTAAATAATATTTTTGGTTTCTTATCTTTTTGTAAAACATAATGCCACATATTCTCACATGTTGGTTCTTTTATCTTTTCAATCACTTTAAATCCAAGTTTATCAAACTCACTTAATAGATAATCGTAATCACATCTTTGTGGTTCATCACCTTCAAAGATAATAGTTTCTAACTTTGGAAATAATGATTTATTCTCTTCATAAAAAGTTTGGAAGAAGCCTTCACAATCTACAATTAAAACATTAAAATCAACATCAGGTAAATCATATGATTGAGTTTTAGAATTTTCATCTTTGTAAGTATATGTTGAATAATTCTTTTGACAAACAGAATATTTATCTTTTGCTATAACACCTTTTATGATATTAAAATTACAATCATTTATTTTCATATTATTTTCTAAACATTCCCAGATTGCTGAATCGGGTTCAACTACATAATGAGAAGATTTATCATTCACAATTTTATTTGTTCTTATTGATACTGAACCATATCTTGCCCCAAGTTCAAGTACTCTATCTTCTGGTTTGATATACTTTTGAACTAATTCTTGCTCAACAATTTCAATCTTAAGATTAATCGGTTTTCCGTGCTCATTAAATATTTCCATATTATATATAAATAATGTTAATTTTTGATACCAGAAACGAATTATTAAAACATTACTCTAAACCAGAAATGAAAGTATTAGAACTTGGTGTATTCAAAGGTGAGTTTATGGATTTTATGGATAAAGAATGTCATATAGAAAAGATTGACGGGGTTGATATGTTCAATGGAAAACACGGGTCGGGGGATTGTGATGGTAATAATTTTACTTGGACTAACTTAGATAGAGAATATATACTTTTAGTTGATAAATACAGAGATGATGATAATAAGAATATTTACAAAGCCAGAACTGATACTTATCTTAAAAGTGTTCCCGATAATACTTATGATCTTATCTACATTGATGCTGATCATAGTTACAATGGAGTAAAAAGAGATATTGAATTATCATTCAAGAAAATTAAAAATGGTGGTTTCATAATGGGTCATGATTATGAAATGAATATGGAAAAAGCAAAAACACATTATAATTTTGGTGTTAAAGAAGCCGTTGATGAGTTTTGTGAAAAAAATAATCAAGAAATCATCGCAAAAGGTAATGATGGTTGTGTATCTTTCTGTATTAAGATAAAGAAATAATCTCTTTATTTAATTCATACTTATTTACAAATGTTTCTAATATCTTAATATTCTCATATAAAAATAAATATGAACCCATATTTGAGCCAAAGCTATTATTCTTATGAAGTGCATCTTCTTCAAATCCATATGAACACGGATTTAATAACTTTCTTCCATCTTTTATAGCATACTTATCTTTATACATCTGTGAGATAATAAAATCATCTCCCAGAAAAGAAGCACATAAATATTTCTCTACTAAATCATCTGACTTAAATGAGTTAATACACTTATAATACTTTGAATAATGAATGATAATATTTGAAATTTGATTGTAATTGAAACATACCCCACCATAACCTTCAACCATCTCAACTTGACCAGTCGTTATTTTGTAATTACGATTATTATCATAATCAAAGCCAGAACCAGTTGTAATATTACTATCTGTCTTATCATCCATCAATCCATAAAACAAATTATTATGATAGAAAGTATCATCATCTACAATGATTAATTTATCATTATACAACTTCTTCTTTTCTAAGAATTTAAATCCACCAATATATTTACATAAAGGACCATAGTCATCTACAAATTGGAAGATAATTTTATTATTCATCTTACATAATTTTAATAACTCTTTTGGAATTTTAAACTCACCAAATCTTTTGTATCTTGAACATATATTAATGACAAAATACTTATAACGTAATTTCATTTGTGATAATAATTGTACAAGATAGTTTATTCTTTTTGGAGTTGTGGAGCATGATAATACAAATCCCATAATGATTACTACGTTTATTAATACTTCTTAGATTTTTTTTTTGCTTTTGACGATTTTTTCCCATCCATCATTTCAAAGATTTCTTTTGGTCTAATCTTATCTGGTCTCTGTGCCCTTTCTACTGAATGTTGTGATGGTTGTTTATAGCCGGGAATACTCGTATTCATTGGTTTCACCACCTTTGTCCTTGTCTTCTTTGGCATTTATTATTATTTTGATTAAAATTATTGAGAAAGAATTAAAATATTTTCTTTATTTAAAATGTCTTTAGTCATATGTTCTAACCAAGAAAAAGATGGAGCTTCTCTTAGACAAAGGGGGAGTGTTTATAATGCTTGGTCATTTAGAAATCCCCTGAGTTCTACAATGACAATTCCAGCCAACTCTCAAGTAGCACTTCAATCTTGTAAAGTAAATGTTGATGGTCGTTTAGTCTTCTCTGGAAACAACGGCAAATTTTATCATTACTTTGGTGGAAAATTAGATCTTGATGGAACAACATATCCACAAAGTCACCAAGTCACTTCTTATCCAGTTGTATCTAATTTACTTTCTCAAGATGAATCTGGTCGAATAATAGAAAGCAGTCTTGATGACTTCGCCAATAGAATTAGAGACAGAATAAGAGAAACTACATTTCACCCAAATGCTAAGAATCAATTTGATTGTCAAGTTCGAAGGAATGCTTCTTCTCTTGACTTTCTTGGATTTCAGTATCAATTTAAACAACTCAAAGATGATAATAATGTAAATCAAATACCTTCTGACACCGGATTTGAAAAATTCTATAGAGAAAACCAAGATGCTAATTTCACTTATGCTTCAGGGGTATTTACCAGAAGTCATCCAACATTAGAATGTGTTGGTATTTCAAAGGAACAACCTTTCTCACTCACCAATGGTTCTTTTATTGTAAATATCTCGGGAACTGGTGGAGCAAATGCTTCTGGAGTTGAGTGGCATGTTGGTCTCACAAGAGCAGTAAATCAAACTCATAGAAGTTTTTATATTCCACCTTATAGTGATCCCGAGAATGATGCTGATATTGAGTGTGATCAAGACTTTTTTGCTGATTTCTGTGTTGCCCGTAATAGAAATGGTGAATTAGTTGTTTATGATTATAGAAATGATCCCGATGTTGGAGATGGACAACAAATCGTCAAAAATGAAATTACTTATTTTAATAATACAAATTCATCTTTTCTAAATGCTGATACGAGATATGATTTAAGTGATAATAATGCTTCTATCTATACCAAGGTTGGTTTCTTCTCTGAAGGTGAAGATTTAAGAGTAAGTCTGTACAATTCTTCCACTGATGATTGGGATTTAATCACCGAGTATGTTGAAGAAAAAGCAACAAGATATTTTAAACCAGTGAATCAAGCTTGTTGGTGTCTTCATCCAGTTTTAGCAGTCGGGACAAAAGCAGGAGCACAAACTTGTACTTTAACTATTGAAGAGTTTAGTACTCTTAATATTGATGGTTATGATGCTACTAAATATTTAAAGGGTGGTTGGTATGAAACTATGGAAGCAATTGGAAAGGTCGCCAAATGTCAAGAATTAGAAACACGTTTTTGGAATCGAGTCGGTGATAATGTATATGAAATACTTAAGAGTAATGCTTCGGGTGGTGTTGATTATTCACCAGTAATGATATTACAAGAATCACAAATATATACTCCATCATTTGGAGCAAACGCAATGATTCCTTTTGGTTTTAATGAGAGTGTTGTTCAACAACCAACTTCAGGAGAAGATACTAATACTGTAATATTTGAAAGTACAAGAGTCCCAGACCTTACATCTTCAATGGCTATGTTCGTAAGATTAAATAACTTCACTCAAAATGTCACTAATGCTTATACCAAAAATAAGAGTAAAATTCTTGCCCATCTTCCCCGATTTGACAACAATCAATCAACCGGAAGATTATACTTTGAACCAAACAATCTTATCTTTGTTGATCTTGACAATCCAAATGATATACAAGTAAATGAGTTTGATATTGACTTCTGTTATGTCAATGAGCAATATGCCACAGCCCTTACTGGTCAGAGTATAGTTGCCCTTTACTTCAGGAAGAAACCCAAAGAATTAATGTAAATAGATTAAATTATCTTTTTTTATAATGTTAAAATATTGAATTTTTTGACGTTTTTTAAACTTTTTTTAGAAATATTTTATAATACTTATTATAAAATATGTCAGATAAACAACCACCAAGAGTTCAATTTAACTTTGAACCAGATCCCGTTGAAGAAGTAAATGAAGAGACTGGAGAGACAAATCCCAACTTTATTTATTCAGATGAAGAAGTAACAGAGACCATTGATGAGATAGTTCCCGAAGTTGTGGAGAAAGAAGAGATTAATGAAGAAAAGATATTTGATTTACCCAATCTTGCTGTAAGACCAGATTATCTTGGTCCCGAACCATCCAAAGCGAAGAAACAACCAAAACTCACTAAGAAAGGTGTCCCCAGAAAGCCACTCACAGAAGCCCATAAAGCAAAACTTGCAGAAGCAAGAAAGAAAGCAGCAATCGTAAAAGCACAAAAGAGAAAAGAACGTGAAGAAGAAAAAGCATTCAAAAAGCAAGAAAAAGAACTCTTAGAAAAAAAGAAGAAAAAAGACTTTGAGAAACTAAAAAGAGAAGTAGAAGAAGATGAACCACCAACAGAAAAAGTTGTAAAAGAAACGAAAATTGTGAATACTCTAACAAAAGAAGATCTTGAGAAAGCTCAATTTGAAGCAATTGCCAAGTATGAAATATTGAGAAAGCAACGGAAAGCAGAGAAGAAACAAGCACAAGCATTAGAAGCACAGAAAAAAGAACTCATGGAAAGATTGAAACCACAAGCACAAGGCTATAAGTACAGAGATGGCTCAAATCGCTGGGATATGTGCTATTAGAGAAAAATGTAATAAATCTAAGGGATAATTGTCCATTTTTTCACAAACTTCAATTTTCTAAATATTTTTGAATGAATTGAGTAAAATTGTACAAATTCTAAAATTGTAAAAATTATCATCAATTTTGGGTGTCCAGAATACTTCATTTTGAACCCATTGTTCTGCTCTGAAAATAATTTTTGATTTCTAAAAATTCAATACTCTATATGCTTATGTATATAAAATTGTATTGACACCAACTTTTTTTGATAGACGGGTTATCTTTTACTTTGAAGAATTCTTCGTTGAGATCGAAAACTTTTTTTTTTTTAAATTTTTTTCTCAACAAATTCTTCAACTTCATTAATTTCACGTCTCTTCAAATTCTTTAGTGTCAATTGATTTTTATTACCATTAATGGTAATGAATTATAATATTATTTTTACATTTTTTTTTCATGGTCTTAAAGCTCAAAAACGTGATGTCAATGAAATTAGAATAAATCTAATACAAAATTATTGCGGAGAAATTAAACAAATTATTTAAAGATTATTTTCTATACTAAAGTATAAATAGAAAAAATGGTTAAACTTACTTTGGAAAAAATTGTTGGCGAACTTGACAAAAACCCAGACCCGAATGACAACATTACAGAAATGGTATTAGAACAAATCCCTGATGGTTTCATTGACCCAAAGATGGATGATAATGAAGATGATCTTACTTCTAATGAAAGAGAGAAAAAGAAGTTGTTAAGAAAAATGGAAAAAGAAAGAAGTGAAGAATACTCTAAGTTTGCTTCTGAATTTAATGAATCTGAAAAAGGTAAGAAAGCTTTAGACTACATTGTTGAACAAAGATTAAAGATTATTTATGGTGGTATTTATACATTAGATTTTTGGAAAGGTAAAAAGATGACTGATTCTGTGAAGTCATATAGAAAAAGATTTAAGAAAAATATGTGTGAAGATTTAAAGAAATTAAGACCTGAAAATCTTTATGAGTATTTGAATGATATTTACTTTTTTTTCATATATACTAATGATGAACGTGAAAACCTTATTCAAAAGGCAAATAGAGAAAGAGATTTTTACAAAAAAAAGTATGAAGCATCTTATCAATCACAAAAGTGGGACATCATAGAAGAAGTAAGAAATGATGTAATGAAAGAAGTTTATTTGATGAATCAAAAGAAACTTGACAAGTTAGAATGGTATAGACGTGAATTTAATAGATATAAGAATATGGTCATTCAAATGGAGTATGATAGAATGGAACAAAAAGCCCATTGGTCTCAATATGGTTCGGGTGCTGGTTCAAAAACTCAAGATGATCTTGTTGAAGAATTACTAAAGAAAAAGAAGAAGGAAAAGAAACGTGAAAAAAAGAAGAAAGCACAAAAGAAGCATGAAAAATTTATGAAAGATCTTGATAGTTCAGATGAAAGTGATTCAGATTAGAATTTTGATTGTCCCCTTTTAGTATTACAAGAATGACAAAGTATATTTCTTACTTCTCCAGTCTGGTGACAATGGTCTAAACATTTTGTTGTTGCTGTTGCTTTTTTATCTATGGTTAATTGTACTCCACAATGATCACAATAAGCTGTTCTACAATATTGATTATATAATTCACCCCAATCATTACAGACTACTCCACGAGATTTCCAGTTATTAATTCTTGAACTCTTAATACCTTTTTCAGTTTGTTCATATTTTTTATTTTGTTCTTTTATTCGTTCTTTATGTTTTTCTCTGTAAATTTTAGCAAGTTCATTTTTTCTCAATCTCTTTTTCTCTTTCTTTTCAACAATGATAATAATATCATTCAAGCAATCTACAACATCTTGTTCAATCATTTCAAACTCAAATATAATACAATATTAATTACAAATTCAAATTTTAAATATTATCATTACAATAAATGAAGTATGATAAGGTGGTTATTAAGAAGTCAAGCAAACCGGAAAAGAAACTTATGGCTATCTTTTCAAAGAAAGATAGTTCCAGAACGAAAACAATTTATTTTGGACAAAGTGGAGCCCCTGACTATAGCATAACCAAAGACAAAGCACAGAAAGAACGGTATATATCACGACATCGTCGGCGAGAGAACTGGAACGTTCCCGATACAGCTGGCAGTCTAAGTCGGTGGATCTTATGGAACATGGAATCAAAGGCGGCATCTATTAATGATTATAAGAGACGTTTTAATCTTAAATAATTAAAAATTAAATTCCATAAGATTCTAAATATTGAGTTCCCTTTTTTTGTCCCATTTCTTGTAATATTTCTTCTACGACATTAAACGTCACATTTCTATTTTTTTGAACTTTGAAGAGTATAGCATTCTCTTCAGTTGTATTAGCATAAGACCCGTCTGGATCATGCACAGAACAAGTTAAAGAAGCAAGTTTTAATGGTTTTGTGATTGTGAATTCTAATGAAGATTCTTCTTGAGTATAGAAGTCCCCAGTCCCATTGATTTTATTTACAATTCCAATGATTGGCATCATTGTATTATTTACTTTTCCACCGATGAAGGGTGTATCTGTTATAATATTACTTCTTAGAGTGTAATAACCCCTTATCATTCTTGTTGGCAGTCTTTCAGCCACAATATTAATAGATGATGTTTTTACTACGAGTGGTGGATAATATGCTGCTTGATAGACATTATCTTTATCTTTTTTATTACCAGTTCTCTGAAGCATTTGATTATAGAGTGGTACTCCATACATACTTTGTGAATAAAATTTAGTTGCTCCTTCTGGCACATCAGCATTGGTGGTGATTACTTTTAAATCTTGAACATTTGAAGTATCGATACGAGAAAGACGATTATTAGTTTTTGAGTGAAATTGTTTATAAGTAAATCCAAGTAAATCCCACAGAGTATTAGTCCATTGTTCTTCAGTCAATCCAAAGTCTTCAATATTAATCCCTGAAAGAGCATCATAAATAGTCCAAGGTTGAAGATTTTGATTTAATACTGGAGTGAAAGCATTTTTATCGGTTCCACCATGATTAGTGGTATATGACCTATTTTCTACATAAGGTTTTCTGTCTGGAGTGTAGTCTCCATATTGTTCAGTTGGATTTATTTTATATACTATATCAACGGCATTTGGTTCTGATTCTCTCACAGTATCTACATAATTAGCTTCAAATGATTGGTTATTTCCACGATTCATAGATGTATGAAGGTCACTAAAACTGAAGTTTGTTCCATCCCAGTTTAACTTCGGAGCATCAGCACCAATATAAAGTTTATTTCTTAAATTTCCAGTCCATTTATTATAATTATACGTTTGAAGAGTATAGATATTTGAATTTGCTGCTAAAGTATAATTAAGTTCTTGAGCTCCACGGGGATCATAAGCCACTGGTTCTCGTGCTGTTCCAGATAAGGGCATTGCCCATGGATTTCCTGGAGAGTTAAAGTGCATGTCATATCCACACTTTCTTGTTGTTTCAATATAATCTCCACCAGCATTTAAAAGATTAAATAGAGCACTACCAGAACCATTATTAGTTGTTGGAAATAATATAATATCTCCCTGATTATTTTTACCAATACAACCGAAAGAACGTTGTCCAAGACTTTCATCTGGATTTTCATAATAAATATCTCTTTGTGATGCATCATATTGGAATGGAACTAAAAGAGAAATTAAATTATCAGTTTGTCCGGCCCACGATGGTCTCAAATATCCACCCCAACCCAACATAGCAGAAGCTTGATTATTATCATTTAACATAGAAGCATTTTTGTATCTATTCATATGAAACCATCTACTATTATCTATTGTATCACCAGAGTTATAACCAGTTCGGGGGTCTGAAAATTGATTCCAGATTTCTGGATATAGTTCTTGAGCATAGAAGAAATCTCTCCATCTTTCTACGGCTTCTTTTGTATATGGTGTGTTAATATTAATACCAAAATTTCCATTATGCTCTGAACCATCAAATCTACTTGCTAATTGACAGCCAAAAATACCATTATAATCTCCATTGACGGCTGTATTTATTAATCTTCCATATTCATATAACTCTGGTCTTTTACAAGCAACAATATGATATTGTGATAAATATTCATATCCAGAACCATTATTTCCTGCTGAAATAGAAGAACCATTAATGTAATAAGAGAAATCATGTGGCATTTGTATGGCACCACTATAAACGGGAGCATAGAAACCACCCACGTTAAATGCTTTATAAGTCTCAGCATTAAATTCTTGATACATTGGAATTGGATGTCCGGGACGATATTTATTATCTACATCTCTATCAGTCTCATTACGAGTAAATCTTGTTTTTCTTTCATTTACTTTTTGTAATTGTCTTGTTATTTCTTCACTTAAATAATCTGGTGAATTAAAACCTTTTGGAACTGTAATAGTCTTTAACTCTTTGTACATAAAGTAAGTTGAGTTTTCGGGGTCTCTTGTTCCTGCTTGTTGGACAAGATTACCAGAAGCACTTTCTTCACTATAATAACTGACATCTCTAACCATGAGAGTAAAACGACTATTATCATGTTTTACTTTTGTTAAATAACCAGATACGGCATCTGAAGCTACTTCTCCATAACCTTTTTGACCAGATATTTGATAATAATCATCAAATAATACAAATGGAGAATATGTTCCGGGTAAAAATGGATCAGCAAGAGACATACCAAAAGTAACTCTATCATCTTCTTCAAGAAAGTTTTGGTTTCCTTTACTTTCATTATACCACCATCTTCTCGGGAGAGACATTACATTATGACCATTCATATTAATATAGTATGATATAACAAAGTTGGCTGTATCATCTCTTACTTCTATTACTCGTGATCTTTCTAAAGCAAATATTTTTTCATAACCAGATGGAATATCATCAGAAGCATTTCTACTATCAAGAATGGTATGTTTTAATGTCTGAGTAAATCCAAGACTTTGACCTTTTATCTCAATAGAACTACTTTGACCAGCACCCCTTTCAGAAATCATAGCACCATGAACACTTACTTTATCTCCGGGTTCAAGATGAACAATATCTTGAAGATTATTAGTCCATAAAGAGTAATTTGTATCATTCCCAGATTTGGCTTCTTCTGAGTGATTTCGATTACATTCAATAATTTGAATATCTGTATATGTATTTGACATAGTTATTATTATTTATATTTAAATTCGGTATTAAAATTTTTTATCAAATATATCATAAAATATGTCTGACAATTACGATGAACAACCAACCTTAGAACCAGCACCAGAACCAGCACCAGTACCAAACTTAGTACCAAAGAAGAAGAGAGAAGGAAAGAAATTATCTGACAAGCAAAAAGCAGATTTGAATAAACATATGGAAAAGTTAAAGAAAGGTGGAATGTCTGCATCTGAGATGAAGTCTCATCGTATGAAGATGATGGGACGTATGAGAAATAAAAATATGTCAGTAAATAAAGCCCACAAAGATATTACTGGAAAAAAGTAAAAATTTTAATTATAAAATAAAAATATAATATTATCATAAATGTCAAACTTTACAAAAGAAGAACGTAAAGAGTGGGGAGAAAAGTTAAGAGCAATTGATCGTCTTGATCTTTTCAAATTAATAGAAGCAAAGATTTGGTGGAGAGAGTTTGAACCATCAGAAGAATTTCCAGAAAAGAGTATTGATCTTCTAATTGAACATATGATACAAATGTATCCAAAAAAGTATGAAGATAAAAGAGTAGTAGTTAAAGATTATGCTGGATTGGGAATGTAATTGATGCTCAGAAGGGCTTCATATTTATCAGAATGTTTTTCTTTAAAGAGATTAATCTGATTAGTTTTCTTATAATAATAATATAGATTTTTTGCTTTTATTACATCAGCATTAATTTTATATTCATCTTTACGTTTTACATTATAACCATTGTCATAATGTTTTTTTGCTCGTGCTCTATTTTTCATCTTAAATTGTTCAGTATCTTTTACTTTATCATAATATTCTCTGCTTCTGTCTTTTTGTGTCTTGTAATTCTTCAAAATATCAGAAATCTGATCTTCTGTAAAATCAGTCATAATTGTTTTATATATATTATAATTAGAAAATAAATCTTTAAATATCAAATGAAACTACAAAGTGTCCATGACTTACTTTAAAATAACCTTTTTCTTTTCTTGGAGCATTAATTCTCAAACCTTTTAATCTGTTTTTACGTTCCCATTCTCTTTGATATGACCTTATTCTATCTCTGTTTTGTGCTCTGTAAATTGCTTGTTTCTTTCTTCTCTCAAGAACTTTATCATCAACCATTTTATATAACATAGATATTAATTTATCTTTAATACATTTTTGATGACTTGGATTATTTCTGGACGAAGTTGTAAATCAACTTTATTTTCTTCTTTAGCAAATTGAAGTTTGTTAATGGTGTTTCCTTCGTGTTCTATACAGACCATAAGTTTCATAATATTTGATAAAGCAATTGTTTTATCTTGAACACCTTGAAATAAATTTTTACCTTCACCAGTGTTTTTAGTATTGAATTTACACGTGGAGTTAAACCATTTTTTAGTCATCATAATAGTAGCTTCATGTATCATTACATTATTATCACCACAATCTATAGCATGAATACTGAAATCTTTACTTGTCATTAAAAAGATCATTTTATCACAACCAACACAACCAACTTTTTTATTTTTTAGTACTTCATAAGAGTGAGAAATATAAGTGGGTAAGTACAAGTCATCAGAATCCATGAAGCATACAATTTTAGTATCAGCAGCTTTCACAAGATCATTACGTTTTTTTCCAATAGTTCTTCTTGGTTTTCCTGTGATGTATTGAACTGGTATTGGATATAAGTGTCTTCTGACTTCATTTATATCACTTATGAACGGGGTCTCACCATCATCGTCAATGATAATTTTAAGTTTTTGGTGGGGATAGTCTTGAGACTTAACGTTCATAAGAAATAAATTTAAAAACTCTGGTCTGTTCCAGACGGGCATGAGAATAGTAATTTCATCTGACATTTATTATATACATAGATTTTAATTAAACCACCAACCACGACTTTCAACAACACATTCTTTTTTTTCTTTTTCTTCTTGTAGTTGTTCTCTGATTTCAAGCTTCCTTATGTAGTTCTTGATGTGTGAAAGATCATTTTTGATTTGTTTAAGATCATTAATAACAATATCTATTGGTTTTCTTTCTGGTTCTCTATTATTGTCCAGTATAGAAAGATTTGTGACATTCATGATAATATATTTAATATTAAAATTTCTCAAAAAAAATATATGATAAAAAAAAAAATGACTGTCATTACTAATAAAGTAAAGTTTAACCGAAGATATGGTTTTGAAGATGATGCTCCGCACGGTAAAAGAGAGTTGGCACGGATTACTGGAGTCCCTTTCAAATATATTGATAAAGTATTTCGTCGGGCAGAAGCTGCTCGACGAACTTCTCCAGAGTCAGTTAGAAGAGTTAGTGATGGCAAAAAAATTGGTGGTCGTAGTCTCAAAGGAAAATACAGTGGGACTGCCTGGGGCTTCGCCAGAAGTTATAGTTTCTTAACTAAGCAAAAGGGTACTTGGGGTGGTGCCGATAAAGATATAGCTGATGAAGTAAAGAAATTAAGAATTAAGGGATTTATGAGATAAGAGTGTAATGTTTATATCTTTTTCTTCTGTTAAAGCAAGTAGTCACACTATATCTTGATGAACCAATTTGACGTGAAAATTCAGCAATACTAAAATATGTTTTTTGTTCATTTGTCTTTGTATTCAATATTATTATTTCTTTACACATACCACATTTAGTTGGATTCCATAAACCAGTTCTAACAGCATGATCATAATTTTCTTTGTTCGTATTCCACTCTAAATTACTAATGTTATTATTTTTTTTATTTCCATCTATATGATTTACTTGTTCTTTGTTTTCTGGGTTGGGGATAAAATGTTCAGCAACTAATCTATGAATAGTTTTTGTTTTCTTTTTTCTGTGATCGATACATAAAGATACGATTGGATATTTACGTGAATTTAGACAAGGTTTCAAATAATCTTTTTTGTAATTACTCCATACTCTTCCAAATGATGATATTTTATATTTTTCTTCGAAGCCTTGAATTGGTTTAAACTCTTCCATACCACAATTAATTTTATTACATTTAATATTACATAATCAAATTTTAAATATTATCATAATTAAAATGAATGATTTGAAAACTCCAAGACCATTACCAAATGATATAAATGATGAATGGACACCAGAGATAGAAGAGTTACTGAG
>Ga0208898_1000745_pt1 | contig 24041 bp, 36 predicted proteins | sample VirMetDEL_Mar_4_FD_184513 | JGI IMG/M metagenome (GOLD analysis project Ga0208898, IMG submission 184513) | Aqueous microbial communities from the Delaware River and Bay under freshwater to marine salinity gradient to study organic matter... | ecosystem: Environmental > Aquatic > Marine >...
GAATCTTTTGACCGTTAGGAAGTCTTACGTAACTGAATGTGAGGAGAGATGCAGACCAAATTAGTACAACAACTTTCACTAAATTACCAAGAACTTCACTCTTATCTTCATCATGGTCCTTTTCTTCGACCTTTGCTTTTGGTTTTCCTAGCATGGGTAAAAAAATAGGTATAAGTATTTAGAAAAAAGAGGGTAGTTATACCCCCTCAAATACTGGTTGCATTATTCCTTTATCTGGTCCGTCGTCGTCATCAATATCAGAAGACTTAAGTAAAGAAATGATAATACCTAATGTAGCAATACCCGTAAACACATCTACTAGTGTCTCGGTGGTCATCACCAGATGCCTGGAATGATTTGACCTGTGGTTGCATATGCACCCATTGCAGCCATGACACCAATCATAGCTGCCCATCCATTAATACGTTCTGCACGTTCGTTCATTGTTCTTTCTCCTGTTTTGTTTTGTTGTAAATAACGACTCTACCATTTTCGTGACTGAATACAAGTTCATCATCGTGCCCCCAGCAGAGTTCTTCGTATAGGGCATTGAGTTTCTCCATGTCTTCATAGAGTTGATTTGGATTAGGCATACTTGTCAAACATTTTACGAATGTTTTGAGTGATACCCATACCACCGACAAACTCTTCTAGTTTAATACCATCAGAGTCTGTCACGATTAGAACTGGAGTTGCGGTAACCCCATACTTTTTCGCCATATCAAGATTCTCTTGAGGGATGGGAGTATCACTTACGTCTTCAAGGTCAATCTTTTCAATGATATTGGTACGTTCGTCATTAATAGAACGAAAGTATTTCTCAACAAGCATACAAGGACCACAAGAATCCTTTGAAAAAAGATAGAACTTGTTCGTCACAGATTTTCCTCTTGTTCAGAAAGAATCACACAATCACTGGTAGGATATGCAACACAAGTCAGAATAAATCCTTCTTCCATCTGTTCATCATCAAGGAAGGATTGTTCTTCGTTATCAACAGTACCACTTACCAGCTTACCAGCACATGCTGAACACGCACCAGCCTTACATGAGTAGGGAAGGTCTACACCTGCCTCCTCACCTGCTTCAAGGATATACTGATCATCAGCACACTCAAACTTTGACTCGGTTCCATCAGGGGATTGGATGGTGATGCTGTAAATTGCCATTAGTAAGTCTCAGATAGTTGTTCTACAGAATACGCCAGTAACACAAAGAAGGCGATACTAGTAATTGTAAAGAGAGTTGAAGTCATTGTCAACCTCAGAATCCAAATGCACCAAAGAAGAAGACACTGCCTGAAGTTGCATACGATACAACAGCAGCGACAAAACCAAGCATGGCAACACGACCATTCAGTTTTTCTGCCTTCTCGTTGTGGCTTTCAATACCATAACGATCAAGGTCTTCCTTGGACATGTACATGGTTGGCTCAGAAGCAAACATATTTTGTTGGCCTCTTTCATTAGTTGTAACTGTCATCGTCTTCTCCTTTATGAAGTATTGTTACATTATATATAATTTCTTAACATTTTGTCAAGTGGTCAGTCAGTGAACTGACACACATCAGACCTTCTACAAAATTGTTTCACGTAACCATGAACATCCTTTTCCATGGAATGATGTGCATGATTATGAACCACTCCTATTAGGATTAGGACACCAACAATAACCAAATTAAAACAGGTTACTGGACTTGAAATAATTTTAAAAAAACTTTCTTTCATAAAAAAAGAGGGTCTTAGACCCTCTAATTATATCAGTTACTGATTTAGATATCAGAAGCTGTACTTAACACCCAGTTTGCCACCAGCATTCAGGCTGTCAAAGTCACCACCGTCAGTGGTGGTAGCAGACAGTTCTGCATATGCACCCAGTTTCTCGGTCAGAGCTGCAGAAGCACCGATCTTACCAGAGAACTCAGTCTCAGCTTCTTCACCGTCAAGGGAAACGATGGAAGGACCGCCTTGGACATACCATGCAGCATCTTCACCCAGTTCGCCTTCGTAGCCGACGTGCAGGTCGGTTACAGCACCAGTGTAGTCATCACCAGCCCAGCCAGCGTTGGTTTCAACGTTGACATAGGGACCTGCAACAGCAGCGCCGGCGGACATGGACAGAGCAGCAGCAGCTGCGAATACAGATTTAATCATTTGAAATACCTCGATTTTTCTCGTAGAGCTTACCTACGGATGTAAAAGGACTCGACTTGTCCTTGTTTGATTCACAAACTTTTGCGAGTAGTTGAGGCTTAGTTTGTTACTATTCGTGAAGTTTGTCCCTCACGAATGTTTATTTATACTAACTCAACCCTCGAAGTTTGTCAACCCCCTTGTTGGGGTTGTACGTTAGATGGATCGGATACCCGACCCAGATATGGATTGAAGTCCATCAACTCAGTGATTTCCATCTGAGCTCCAGTTTGTGACCAGAAGTTAAACTGAGCCTGATAGTTGCTCTTGTGGAATACCTCCACATGGTCTTGGTGAATACTGGAGCCTAGATCGGTTTTGTATAACAAAAGAGGAATGGCGTAAGTGTTACCAGAATTGTAGATAAGATCATCTGCAACAGGTCTTGGTCTTACATCATTATCAAGTTTGTACTTGTCACCACGACAGTGAAGACGAATCAGTTTCTCTGCGTGATGACGAGTGATAATATAACATGCGGTAGAGAATTCATTCACAAAACGTTTATGAATTCTGATGTGAACATCACCAGTACAGATGATTGAGATTTGAGTGACATCCCAATCATATGGAATCTTACTAAAGAAATCCCTCCATGTAAAGTTCCAGAACCTGACCAGATCAAGTTCACAATCATCTTCCATCATGATTGCGTATGGTTCACCACTATCGTAGAACTCTTTGATAGCCTTGAGGTGAGAGGTCACACAACCGATCTCACCAGGTGAACACATGTCAGGGTACCTACCCTTCAGAATGTGTCCCAGATCGTCTTCTCGACCATCGTAAGCAGACACACGGGTATAGTTAGTAATCTCCCAGTACTTGAACTGATCCTCCATGTACTTCCATCTCTCAGGTTGTCCGTCGAGATTGATACAATAGATCTTCGGAAGACCTTGAAGTTTGAATACGGCTTTGTTTCTATCCATTACAGTATTTCCCAATGGTCAGGGTACAAATCTTTAGTGTCTAAGTGGGCATTGTTTGGTCCAAACCATTTGGAAGGAGCAATGACTCTACCACAGTTTGCCAACCATGCACCCCACCATGAGAATGTAGAGTTGGCAATGATAAAGTCACTACACTGTGTCATCAGGTACAGATCATGATAGGAACTGTTGCCCTCAGACAGAAGGAATCTATCTGGTTTGAATAGTTCTTGAGAACAAGCCCAGAATGGGTCATCAGTGAATAAAACTACTTCCCTGTCTGGGTCAAACTTACTCAAGGCTTTCTCGTACCATTCAAGAGAAAGGTTGTGGTGATTACCACTATTGATCAGAAAGTCTCCCCTACGAATGTGTAAAGCAATGGGACTTTGATCGAATACCTCATCAACGATTGGCTCAGACTCTCCTTGAATCGTAGAGTTGAACTTAAAGTCTTGACGGATAGTGTCTTCAATATGCTTGAAGTATTTCTCCGTCTGAAAGAAACCGAACAGACTAACATTGTCTGGACAGGTTTCAAATAGATCCTCGTTGAAATGGAACCCGTTCTCCTGAACGACCGACCCACCTATCATACCACGTTGACAGTGGATCGTAAAGGGGTTGTCCAGTTCGATCTTGAGATAGTTACCAATCCCATCATGAAAGACTTCATCATGGTCAGGGATACACATATCGTATCCACGATTTGCAGCAATACCTTTTGTTGCAGCATACTGGAACATCTGGTTTCCAAGTTGTCCAGCCTTACCAAGATAATCAAATCCAATCATTTTTCATGTCGTTGAATACTTTTGCGATACCATCCTGAAGATTGGTCTTTGGTAACCACCAACCCATAATGTAATTATTGGCTTCGTTTCTCTTGTCAAGTTGAACACTATCCTTGGCAAGACCAGGATGAATCTTAATGGGTCTACCAATCAGATTAAATTGACCCATGATAATCTGTGCAACTTCCTTGATACTAGAAGAATTGAATGATGTGATGTGAAGAGGATCTTCTGGTTTGAAGTCAGTGTAATTATCCATCACTGTTTCAAGTGCTTCACAACAGTCTTCAGCATACAGGAACTGACGTTCTTCTGTACCATCAGTCATCATATCAAAGTCACCATGTTCAAATCCCTTACGAATAAAGTCTGTAATGACGTGTGACTTGTCATGGTCTTTCTCAATACCATAGACATTCCAGAACTTCACAATCAGACCATTGAGGGACTTGGTATACAACTCACCAAGTTTCTTTGCAGCACCGTAAGGTGAGTAAGACATGTTACTCATCTGTGACGAAGCAAACACAAATCTCTTATTATACTTCTCAAGAAGACCAAATACATTGACCATCATCCTTGCATTATTATCAAGGAACTTGAATGTGTGTTGATACTTCTTTAGGTATCGTGAACCACCAACATCAAACGCGAGGAAGAAAACAAAGTCTGCTTTCTCAACCTCACGTTCAAGATTATGATTTGGAATTTGTGTCAAGTCATGACCATGATGTTTGGCAATATCAAACTCAATAACTTCATGACCCTTACGTGTCAAGTAGTCAGTCAGGTATGCACCGATCTGACCACTCGAACCAAGGTTTAATACTCTCATACACCCTCTTTAAATTTCTTCCAATCGTTATCAAATATTTCCAGTCCCTTATCAGTCAGTACATGATCGTACATCTGGTCGAAGACCTTAGGTGGCATTGTTACCACTTCAGCACCATTATACCATGACCTAACAGCCCGTTGTACACTACGAATAGAAGCAGACAAGACCTGTGTACGGATACCATGGATACGATACAGTTCACTGATTGATCTAACGACTTCCAGACCTGCAACAGATTGATCATCCAATCGACCAACGAAAGGCGAAACATATGCAGCACCAGCCTTGGCAGCAAGAATGGCCTGCGATGTACAGAAGATCAATGTGACATTGACACGAATTCCATTCTTAGATAGTTCCTTACAAGCAAGAAGGCCATCACGGGTACAAGGTACTTTGATTGTTGCCACTGACCCAAACTTCTCAGACAGTCTTTCACCCTCTCTGAGCATCTCCTGAGCGTCTCCAATGACCTCCATACTGATGTCTTTAACACCAAGATCTTTCAGTTTCTGGTAAACCTCATCAGGATCCTGACCATTCTTCATGATCAATGTGGGGTTAGTTGTGACTCCATCAATCAGTCCAGTTGCGAAATACTTCTCAATTGTTTCTGTATCAGCAGTGTCAAGAAAAATTCTCATAGTATTTTTTCAGATAGGTTTGTTTTGAATAGTACTCCATTAGTTGTTCTTTGTTCATCTGTTGAATCTTCTCCCACTCTGACATGTTAGATGCCATGTGAGGATTAGTGAACCAAGAGTTTGCACCACGTGCATGTTCAAGGTGATAAATGTAATCAGGTATCCTTCCTACTTTATAACCAAGTGTAGTATATCTATAATACCTTTCTTTGTCCTCTGGAGCATATGCTTTGAAGTTCTCATTCTCCATACCACCTTTAATATAGTCAGACCTTCTAAAGAACTGAACCCAACCAAAGTCGGAGTCATGAATCTTAGAGTTTGATTTTAAGATAGCATAGTCACATGATTCTAGGAAGTCTGAAACAACATCATCAGTCGCCTTTACTTGATACTGGAACATTCCCTGTCCATATGGATAAACCACATCGTAAATACCATCCATGATACCTTGATATGCCATCACATATGAATTGATAGGAAGGATTGCATCACAGTCATAGTTGACCACAATCTCAGTATCAGCTTCCATAATCATTTCATTGAGAACCTTCTGTCTGTGAAACAGTGGTTCGTCACTCTGTTCAAAGATGTGTTTGACTTTTACATCAACATCTAGAATCTCTTTTAAAATAGGAAGGGCATCCCTTTCAAAGACAGACTCTGAATCAACTTCCTTAATGATGATGTTGGTATCAAAGTTCTCTAAAAGAAATGCCGTAGTTGTAATTACATTCCTCAACCTATCAGGTGATTCGATTCTGATAGGAATAATAAATGTTGCTTGACTGAGGTCTATCATAGTTGAGTTTTAATCCAGTCCAGAATATTTACTTTGGGTTTCCATGTGAGTTCTGTTTTTGCTTTACGAATGTCTGCAAGTGTTTCTCTCATCTCACCAGGTCTACCAGACAGGAAGACTTGATTGCCATCAATTGCATTTGCAATCTCTTTGATACTCCAGTTCTCACCGTATCCAATATTATACACCTCACCCCAGTTGTCAAGTTCCTGGAAACTAATCAATGCATTTGCATCCACTACATCAGACACATGAATGAAGTCACGACGTTGTAGACCGTCACCATAGATTGTCAGAGGGAAACCTTCTCTCCTCATCTTCAAAAACTTACTGACTGCTGGTGCATATGTTCCTACGTGACGTGCTCTCTCACCATACACATTGGTATAACGGAATGCAACAGTCTTCATACCATACAGACCATAGTATGCCTTGACCATCTGTTCACCAGAAAGTTTACCAATAGCATATGCATTGAGAGGGTCTTCTCTCATCACCTCACTGTTTGGAATCGGATTCTTATTACCATATGCAGCAGATGTTGAAGAGTAGATAAACTTTTCAACACCATGTTTACGTGCGGCTTCAAGAACATTAATTGTTCCCATGACCTGTGTCTCAATCGTAGGGATAGGATTATCTACAGATGCTTGTACACTAGCCTTTGCTGCAAGGTGGTACACATAATCTACATTCTTAAATATTTTTTCGATTGTAGAATAATGTCTGATGTCATGATGATAGTTTCTTGCATCTTTATTCCAATAGTAATCATCATGACCATCAGATGATTCATTATCAATCACGATAACTTCGTGACCCATCTCAAGAAGTTTGTTGACAAGATGGCTTCCAATAAAACCAGCTCCACCAGTAACAAGTGACGTTCTCATAGTTTCTCAAAAATCCTATTCTTAAATGACTCCTCTACGTTTGGTGGTTCAGGAATAATGACCTTTGGTTTACAGTCACCTAACCACCATGCAACCTCAGCAAATGTTGAAGCATACGTTCCAACAATTGTATCACATCTAGACAGTAACATCAAGTCAATGAATGCATCAACACTTGCTTGTGTAGAAGTGTTATGTCCTGACTCTGCCTTATGTGGATGATTGTATCTATCTTGTGAGTGAGTGATGATTCTGTCACCATACTTGTTCTCGAAGTGTTTCAATACATCATCATTATCACCACATAAAAAGATTTTCTTATCTTTATCTAAACTATCAATAACATTCTCAAATAGTTCATCACTATGATACTTGTGTCGATCACAATACCAAGACCTGATGTGAAGACCAATCACTCCATCCCAGTCTTTTGTAAAGTCATCGATGTATTCTAGAATATCTTTGTTGATTTTAAGATGCTTGAATACCTTCTTGTATTTCTCAACAAAATGTTCTGGAGTCTTGTCATACAGAAGGTCGATATGTTTGTATTCAGTTTTATATTTGTCTTCACCTGGAAGAGTTGCAAGTCTCCAGTTGTCATAACATGGAAACGTATTTAATTCTTCATCAGTTGCAACTCTGATGTCGTCAAAAATATACGCATCTGCATTTTTGATGGTCAATGCTTGTTTGAATGTCCTTAGAATAGACGCGTAGTTCTTAATTCTATTTGCAAGACCAGGTGAACCATTATGAATTGCAACTTCAATCATGACTTAATAACCTCCCAGGACTCGGGTAACAGATCCTGTGTACTAATATGCTGTAAACCACTACCATACCATACATCAGGACAAATGACACGTTTGTCTGGGTTTTTAGATAGGTATGCAGCCCACCAGGAGAATGTAGAATTGGATATGATGTGATCACTACACTTAGACAACAGACACAGATCAAAGTGTGACTTATCTACACTGACAGTGATGTCATTGAAGTAGAAGTTATCACCCTTGAATACTTCTTGTTCCCCACACAACTTTAGATTGTTTGAACAAATAATATAAGGTCTGTCTTTACCCAGGATCTCAATTGCTCTCTCCCAATATTCCCATGGAAGATTACGATGATTATTAGATGCTCCAGGATAGTCGAAATGATTATTATACTCTCTGACACAAATGGACACAGGATTTTCTCTTAGAATATCCCCCCACTTATAATCTACCTCAGTGATAACCTCTTCTTTAAATCTAAAGTCCCACTTCAGTTGTCTCCATGCATCTTTAAAATACTTTTCGCTTTGAAAATACCCATTGAGATGAACATGATTTGGACAACTATCATAAAGTTCTTTACAGAATTCATGTGAATCATGTAGTTCAACTTCATCACCTTGGATAGTTCCAAACCTTCCACCACAATGGAGCATTTCAAAACATTTACTTAGTTCTTGGTTCTCAGGGATGACAAAATCATATCCTTTGTTCTTTGCAATACCTACGAGTGCAGCATATTGAAACATCTGGTTACCGATTCTACCATTATTTCCAAGGTTGTTCATTCCAATAGTCATAATTTAATCTCCTTATTTTGTTCTGCCAGTGTTGTGTCAGTTATATCTCCTACATCAAGTGAATAGAAAGTATGCCAACCTCTTGCATTAGCTGCGTACCAATTATTTAAGGCACCTCTAGTCATCTTAATCTCTTCCCAGAACTGTCGAGATTGAATCTGGTAGTGATTGTTTAGGATCTCAGGATCATCTGGTCTCCCTACAAATGACAGGTTTATTGTAGGTCCACCCGTGAAGATTTTATGAATATTAAAATTACTTACACCAAACTTTGTATTTGCAATTTGTTTAGGTGCCCAAAGATTAAACCACTCTGGTTCCTCTTGACCAGAACCAGCACACCTTGACCGATGAGTCATCCATACTCTGTCACCAAATGGAGCACGACTAGTAAAATTCTGAACCAAACCACCAGCAGGATGAGTAAGATGATCATTACTATTAAACCATACCCAGTTGGTTTCGACGGTTCCATAGTCTTCGTACTTCCTAAGAATCTCTTTCAGATCAGTAGTCTTAGGACTATATAAGAACTCATCAAGATCAATTTGTGCAATCCATTGAGTTTCGTTACAAATAGGTAGAAAGAATTTATTGTTTACATCAGTCTGCCTACCAGTGTATCTCTCTGTAATGTCATTTTGGAAGAGAGTAACAAAGCCTTCACGAATGAAAGGTTCAAGAATAGGCATGTACTCGTCATCACTGAAGTCGTTGACCAGATAGATGTGATCAACACCATGATGTTTATAATGTAAAATCCACTCTTTAAGATTCCAACTTTCATTCTTGAATACTGATGCAACTGATAGGTAGTGTTTCATAATGTGATACCGTGTTTCTTTCTACAATATTCAAATTCTTTCTGTACTTCTTCGTCACTGATTGTTGAGGATAGTGCATCCTTATTCACTCTTTGAGTCATCAGACAGTCATTGAGATAATAACAATCACCATACTTAGTTCTTAATGAATAGTAGAAATCAATGTCCAATAACATACATGTCTTAGGATCCCATCTTACATCCATGTCTTTATTCTTATATGAGATAACCGCTACACCACTCATAGTATTGTTACCTCTTGCTCTCAACATATTATCATTCCATCTTGGCATCAAGAATGTATCAAATGTTCTACCATCATCTCTGGTGTGATTAGTTCCACACACTAACCACATCTTATCAGAGGTCATTAATGCATTATAAGTTTTCTCCAATGCATCTTTAGTATAAAAATAGTCATCCATGAACATCATCTTGACAACCTCACCCTTGGCAAGATCCATTCCGATGTTCATATTGGTTGCAACATCTCCTCTATGTTCTTCGTCTCTGAAGTAGATGATATTGAGGTCAAAGATATTGTCATTACAGAAATCTTCAATCTTTTTATCAACACTCTGGTCAGTAACAATAACTTCTACTTCTTTAAGTGTTTGTTGTGAGATGGTACGAAACATATCAGAAAGATATCTAACACCCTTACCACCATACTCATAACAAGGGATGACTACAGATACCTTTATTTCCATACCTTGACACCAGCACTGATACCATCTTCATAGATCTCAAACTTGTACCCGTGTTTGGTAAGCCACTCTCTGAAAGCCTTTCTCTCATGGTGGTCATAGTCAGGTTCATGACCATGCCAGTCATCAAATCGGAAGTACAGTTGATCCCACTCACACTTATCAATAAACTTGAATGCAGAGACTGTAGGTTCGTAGATGTCTAGGTCAATATGAATTGCACCAACCTTACCAATACCAAAGTCAGATGGTTCTTTCTCTACCATCTCATGAACATCTTCAACAAAGATCTTGATGTTGGGTGAGACAGAACACTTCTTCTTTACATCTTCTACAGTCTTTGGGATCCAAGTATAGGAGGGGTCACCAATACGGAACGCACCCTCTGCCCATCCAGCATATGATGGTGTGGGTTGCTGTGTGACCTCCAGACCTTTGAAGTGGTCGAAACCAAAGACTTTACGTGATGGATTTTTCTGTCCAATAGGAAGGATTGTACCACCACTACAGACACCGAATTCTAGAATATCTCCTTCTCCACCCAACTCTTCGATACGTTCTGCAAAGGTAACGTGATTGAGTGTGTAACTTGCTGTGTTATTGTCAGTTCTCTTAGGACCTTCAGGAAACACATTATCCTCCTCAACAAAGGAGGGTGCATTATAAACAAATGACATAGTAATAATGAATTTGAAATATTTATCGGGGGTTGTAACCCTCCACCTCGACACCAGGTGGAAGATTATTGTGAAAACCAAATGGAATTATACCACTATTCTCAGGAACAGGGGACTCGTATGAGAAGTATTTTGCAATCTCAATAGGAGCTATCTTACAACCACGTTTCTCATATAGGTGTTTGTTGTGGACAGTTATATTACCGTCTTCATTAGTATTATTGCTCCCAAACATTTTATAGAAATCTGGAGCAACTTCTGTTAGTTTAAATGGTATCCATTCATGACAAGGAACTTCTAAAAGTTTTTTAGACCTTAAAGAAAATCCACCATTTCCTACCCTTTGGTGTTCACCGAATGGGGTGATGTATGCCTTTTCTCTGATGGGCCAGGGAGCACCAATGTAATCATAATCAAAAAACTCATCCATCCAAGCATCAGGATTAAGTATGAACGCATGATCTTGGATGAGTAGAACATAGTCGGTGTCAATATGTTTATGAAGGTGATAGAGAATATAATAATTATATTCATCAATATTAGTCAGTGGTCTGACTTGTTCCTCTACTAAAATACCATCAGAGGACAGTTCCTCCTTGTACTTAGTGACATACTCAGGGGTGGTAACTAACTTGACCTCCCCGAAGTTTGCAACACTCATACAAGTGTGAAGTGCCTTGATGGTCTCTTCTATTCTATTTGTATTATCAATCGCAAAGCATGTAACTCTGGATAGATCAAGCATTCTTAAAATCCTCTACTACTTGTCCAATGTAATCAATCATATCATCAGTGATGACAGGAGAACAACCAAGGAAGAACACTGTGTTAAGAACCTTATTGGCTTCAGGATACTTCATGGCATCATCAAGATGTGAGTAACCAGGATGAAGAAGTATATTACCAGCAAAGTAATTACGTGTTTGAACTTTGTTCTTCTCAAGGTGAGCAACAAGAGAGTGTTTCAGTTTCTTGTTGTCACATACAATAGGAACACCAAACCAACTGGTCTCACTGTCTTCACGCTCATTGACAACACGACAACCAGGAATAGTCTCGATAATCTTTTGAATCCTCTCCTTATTCTTTCTCCTCAGACTATGAATCTCATCAAACTTCAGGAGTTGAACTGAACCAACTGCACCCTGCATGTCAAGGGGTTTCAGGTTATAACCCATCTGTGAGAACACATACTTGTGATCCACAACATCTTCATAACCATCTAACCAGGTATCAAATCGACGACCACATACACCATTAGAGAGGAGATTCTGTTGTCCGACACAGTAACAACCACGACCCCACCAAGCAAAACTACGAGCCAGATCTACTATCTCTTTAACATTTGAAGACACCATACCACCTTCAATGGTACAAATGTGGTGAGCAGGATAAAAGGAACAAGATGCTGCGATTGCATGTTTGGTAAGATACTCACCTTTGTATTTACTACCAAGACTGTCACAGTTATCTGCAATGATGTGGATATCCTTACTCTTACAGATCTCAACTAGACGATCAAGATCATATGCATTACCAAGAACAGGAGAAGAGAAGACTGCACGTGTCTTTGATGTAATCTTTTCCTCAACTTGATCCATGTTCCAGTTCAGATCATCCCAGTTGATGTCAACAAAAACTGGTTTTAGACCATTCTGTACCAGTGGAGCAATGGTTGTAGCAAAACCACAAGAACATACGATGACCTCATCACCATCTTCCCACCCAAAATATTTCTTCAGAGCAGCAATCATCACCAGATTTGCCGATGAACCAGAGTTGACCATGACAGAATGATCGAAACCAAACTTGTTAGAGAACTCTTTCTCAAACTTGTTCACCTTCTCACCAGAAGACAACCACTTACCTTTCAGTGTAGCATAGATAAGTTCTTGGATCTCTAGATCATTCCAATATGGACCAGAGTAGTAGACATTATTGCCAGGCTTCCAATCCTTATTCGCCATGAAAGGAAAGACGTTATCGTCCATCTCTTTGGCGTCTTGGATGAAGTTCTCAATCAGTTGGTACATATTATTCTACAGTTTGATTTCTACTATACAACGGACTCTTAATCCTGTAAACATCCCATTCCCTTTCACACTCTTTACCACTGAACTCTTTACCATCTCTATCGATGTAGTCCCAGGTTGGTACAATGATATCATCACCACGCCACCAACCATCGGATGTCTTATGGTCGAACCAATACTTAGGAGCGATTACTTTCTTAACTTCCTCACTTGTCCATACGGGCCAGAAAGAAAATGTCGATGCAGACATAATTACATTCCTAGCATTATATAGGATCGACCAATCAACCCCAATATTACCACCCTTATACTTGAAGAATCCAGTTCCTTGTTCGATGTCTTCTTGTTCAGAAAGAGTGGTGGCACCTACAACCTTTGCCCATGGGATGAACTTGTTTGCATTCTCAGGATCATCTGTGACAACCACAAATTTCATATTGGGATTGTATTCCAACATACGATCACGTGCGTTCTCATAGAATTTAGGTTCCAACCATGACGCAGTGATCAAATACTCACCACCACGGAAGTGAATCACACATGTATCATCGTCACAGTAATCTCGGACATCGATATTAGTCTTCAACCATTTTCTGATGGTGTTCTTTTGACCATCTAGGTATGACAGACACTGAAACAGTCCATCAATCTTTGAATTGTCAGGTAGATTGTTCCACAGACCAGGATCAAAAAAGATACCATCATGTCCACACTGAGGAAGAGGGACAGAATGTTCACGAATATAGTGTTTAATACCTTGTGGGAGAGATGCAGGTTGTTGTCCTTCCCGCGGTGTAGAACCACCAATAACTTCCTCACCAAAATCAAAGTCAGGCATAAAGTTCTTTGCCTTGAATGGAGTGGTCTTCATGACACCCCACTTATATCCATGTCTGTATGCAAGTATCCTTGATACGACAAGGTTCCAGATCTGGTTACCCAGTCCAGAACCCCTATAGATTTCAGTAACGATCATTTGATTAGATAAGAATACTTTTCTTGGTTGTCAATAAGATACTGAGGGAATCGATCTTCGTCAAAGTGACAGATACAATAGGATGCATTGTCTTGACCAAGTGGTGATCTACCATCCTTGAGTCTTTGTTCCAACTCTCCAATCAGTCTATCATTATTCAACTCAGTATGTGCTGAAGATTTAATCTTCTTCATCACTCGATCATACATGGTAGTCTCTTCATCACTACCAACTGTACTCCAGTGCCAACCACCAGGATAGATCCTAAGATTATTCTCTTGAGGAAGTTCACGTCTCATACCAGTCAGAGTATACTTCTTCAGTGTGGCAAAGTCACACATCTTTGTACCAATCCAACGAGGACCTTCTTCTTCATAAGAGAAGTCTTTAGTTTGAGAATGAATCGTACCACTGGTCTCGAACCAGTTCAGTGCAGCTTGGTAATTATCTTGTGCAAAGTTATAGACAGTACCAGGTTTGTAGAATGATTCATACTGTTCAATGACTTCAGGATTAGGTACTTCATCCAAATCACTCCAGATAATGATGTCTTCATCAGAACAATGTTCCTTCAGTACATCCATAATACTATCTTTATAGTATGTGTCCCTCATAAAGGACTCTCTCTTCACATTGTATTGAATACCTTTTGCTTGAAGTTCTTCCTGAGAGGGTTCTTCAATCTTGGTGTAGATAATCTTATTTTTAAACTTCTTGAATCTCTTATCTGTCTTCTTAAATACAAACCCCTTATCTTCACCAGAGAAAGTTTTACTACCCTCACTGAATACAAAATAATCAACATACGGATCAAGGAGATTCATCCGAATCTCCAACAGATCTAACTCATAACCAAAAAGAAATACGTCAAATACTTTCATGTCAGTCTCTCAGTTTAAACAATGCATCACCACCCATCACATCAGTGTATGGCCAGTTCTGTACTAAATCATATCCAGGAAGGAGATCAGAAACAGTCTGAAGATTAGTAGCACCTTCATACATTTCTTCTTCATGATACTCGGTGTAGATATAATCAATCTTACCGATCATATTCTTTGCACCAAGGAACACTTCCTTCTCTGCACCTTGAACATCCATCCACAAGAAGTCGATGTGTTCAATACCATTCTCTTCACAGAAAGAATCAAGACTACGAGTAGAGACTGTAATCCTCTCATCGTATTTGATGAATGGCCAACGGTTACCCTTTGGACCACCGTCAATGATAGTCTTAGGTTCGTAGATAGAACCAGAGTACCTACCAAAATCCACACCACCATCAGGTGCATTGACATTCCTAGAACGTGTGAATGTGGTCACACCATCCTGTGCTGCAATTGCGGCAGGAGTGAATGTGTGACGACCATCAGAACGTAGGTTATCATTAGATACACCTTTGACATCCTTACCACCAGGTTCTGACATCGCTTTGATGTTGGTGGGGTCAGGATCAAACGTATACAGTTTCAGATTAGGACCAAACTGTCGAAGAAACTCCTTCGAGTCAGTACCATCTGCACATCCCACTTCGAAGATAACCACAGACTCGCGGTTACCTACCATCTCATGAATTTTATCAATTGATAGTCCCATCTGTCTTCTCCTTAATTTGTGTACAAATCCATTCATATGTCTTACGGATACCCTCTTCAAGACTCTGAGAGTAATCCCAACCAAGTTTCTCACGGATGAGGTCATTGTTTGAATTACGACCACGAACACCCGTAGGAGCATCAAGTTTATAAACTTTCTGAACAACCTTACCTGATACTTTTGCCGCAGTATCAACTAATTGATTGATAGTAACCATTTCCTCAGAACCAATATTGACTGGACCCATAAAGTCTGAATCCATCAATCGTCGAGTTGCTTCAATGCATTCGTCAATGTACAGGAAGGAACGAGTTTGTAAGCCATCTCCCCACACCTCGATAGCTCCACCTGTCTCTGGGAGGTAAGCGACTTTACGGCTGATTGCAGCTGGTGCTTTCTCTCTTCCACCGTCCCAGGTTCCTTCAGGACCAAAGATGTTATGATAACGAGCAACACGAACGGGAATACCATGATTACGGTTGTAAGCAAAGTAGAGACGTTCTGAGAACAACTTCTCCCATCCATACTCGGAGTCTGGGTCTGCTGGGTATGCTGATTCTTCACGACAGTCAGGATTGTCTGGATCGAGTTGGTTATGTTCTGGGTACATGCAAGCAGAACCAGAATAGAAAATCTTAGTAGGTTGTTCTAATGCAGGACGAACACATGCAGTTCCATTTTCTTGTCCATCAAAAGTCTCATTAAGTTTACGAACTTCTTCAAGAACATTCAAGTTGATGGACACAGAGTTATGCATGATGTCTGCATCATTCTCACCAGTGAAAACGAAACCTGCACCACCCATATCAGCAGCAAACTGATAGATTTCATCAAAAGGACGAATTGCGCGATATGGAACAGAGTTATAGAAATTTCCTAACTCACCCTTGAATTGGATGACACGACGTACAAAACTTACGTCACGCAGATCACCCTGAATGAACTCGTTTGCTTCAGTATCACCATACTCAGGTCTTTTGAGATCTACACCACGAACCCAATATCCTTCTGACCGTAGTCGTTTCACCATGTGACTACCAATGAATCCACCTGCACCAAGGACCAGTGCAGTTTTCTTATACTCAGTCATAACATCCATGAATTACTTACTATGTATTCCGTTAAGATCAATATACTTTACACATCATATCAAGTCCTGTGTCGATGTCAAGTTTAGGAACAAACCCTAAAGAATTTAACTTATCGACATTCATTGTGAAGTTTTTGATCTGTAGATAGTCCTGATCCTCAGGAAAAGGAACATCAATAATCTCACTCGTACTACCTACCCTCTCCTTACAATATTCAATGATCTCCCTAAATGATCGTGACACACCTGTTCCAATATTATAGATCTCATTTGGGTTACCAAAGACCATCAATTCGTTCATAGCCCGACACACATCATCGACATACATATAGTCCTTCTGATAATCACCACCACCGTACAGTTTGATAGGATCATTGTTTTTCAGACAACGAATCATATATCCAAGAACATTCTTTCCTGGTGTCACTGTAGGGTCAATACCAAAGACATTGCCAATCCTAAAGATACGATAATCAATACCAAAGGTCTTACAGTATGAAATAACTAACGACTCTGCACACCTCTTAGTAATTGAATAGAAACCTGTTGGATTGCAGGGGTCATCTTCCCTTGCATCGATGATGTCATTGTCATAAACAAAACCAGAACTGACAAAATTGAACACAGTATCTGTTCTCTTACAGTGTGACAACACTTCAGTCAGGATCTTCAGATTAGTATCAATGTCGATCTGTAGATCCTTGAAGACATTCTGATTACTCGTTGTACTAATCAAGTACAAGATATCAGAAGATTCGGGGTGTCTTTGACCACGGGGAATAGGAATATTATCAGGATACATTCGACAGTAATTACTACCAATATATCCTGATGCACCAAACACAGATAGATTAGTCATATTTCTCACACTCCTCTAGAGTCTTACCACGTTTGTCTTTCTCAGACAAAATAGGATACGGAATATTCCATTCAATATCTAGAGCAGGATCATTCCAAAGAAGAGTTCGATCATACTCCTTGTAGTAATACTCTGTTGTCTTATATGAGACATGTGCTTTGTCACTCTTGACAACAAACCCATGAGCAAATCCTTCAGGAACCCATAACATCAATTCAGGTCGATTCAAATCAACCTTATAGTGCTCACCAAAAGTATTTGATGTCAATCGAAGATCGACGATAACATCCATGATCCAACCCTTTACACACCTTACAAGTTTGCCTTGCGGTTTCTCAACCTGATAGTGAAGACCACGAAGAACATTCGCAGTAGAAGATGAGTGATTGTCCTGAACAAATTCTACATCCAATCCTATTTCACAAAAATCTTTTTTGTTATATGACTCAATGAAGTATCCACGATCATCAAAGTGTCGGGGTTGTTCGATGATGTATGCACCATCAAGTGGTGTATTAATGACTTTCATAATGTTCAATCGTTTTTAAGAGTCCTTGATTGATATCAGTTTTTGGTTTCCAACCAATTTCGTTAGTGATCTTTTGGTTTGATGTCGAGTATCTTACATCATGTCCTGGTCTGTCAGTTACAAATTCAATAGGGTGATCAGGTTTACCCATCAGTGATGTGATACGTTTGACGAGTTCAAGATTAGTCATCTCACACTCACCACCGATGTTGTACCTGTCTCCTACATTACCATGCTTCCAGACTTCGATCAAGGCATCACAATGATCCTCAACAAAAATCCAATCTCTGACCTGTTGCCCATCACCATAGACAGGAATAGGTAAGTCATTCTTTACATTGTGAATGATCTTAGGAATCATCTTCTCATAATGTTGTCTAGGCCCATAGTTGTTAGAACAGTTTGTGATTGTTGTGGGTAGACCATAAGTCTTATTGTATGCATTCACAAAGTGGTCACTCGCTGCCTTTGATGCAGAGTATGGATTTCTTGGTTTGTATCTTGATTGTTCGTTAAAAGAACCTTCGGAGATAGAACCAAACACCTCATCAGTAGAGATGTGCATAAACCTATTCACCTCCTTCTCCAATGCAAGTTGAAGAAGATTAACTGTACCAATTACATTAGCTTCAATGAATGGTTTACAGTCATTGATAGAGTTATCTACATGACTCTCTGCTGCAAGATGAAAGATGTCTGTGAAAGTTTCTTGTTCAAAAAGATATCTGACCGCCTCCTCATCTGCGAGATCAGTCATATAGAGTTCCACATTGTCAGGAACATTGTCCTGACTAGCAGCATAGGTAAACTTGTCTACACATACAAGTCTTTCTTTGAATGGTGCAAGTTGTCTAAGAAGACTACTACCAATAAACCCTGCACCACCAGTAACTAGAATAGTCATTTTTGTTCGTACTTATCAAGGATGGAAGGTGAGTATTGTTCTGGAATTTCACCTTGTATCTTTTCATTTCTCTTTTTCTCCTCTAACATGAAAACTCTATTACGGAGTTCAGTAGAAGAGTACTTATGTTGTCTCTTGTGATAATGAATCTCGATATCATTATCGATACAATATTGCTTACCTGTAAAGTCTCTATCTTTATACTCTTCGCTCAAGAATCTGATGTCAATTCTCTGTGTCTTAATCATGTTCAGAAGATCTTCTTCTGTTTCGTAGACCAGAATCTCATCGACGTATCTACAACCCTGTACCTGTACATACCTCTCATATACACTCTGAGTGGGTTTGTTCTTGATACCAGGTCTATCGATGGTTGGGTCTACCTGAAGTGCGACAATCAACCAGTCGCATAATTCCTTTTCCATCTTCAACATTGTCACATGTCCAGCATGAAACAAGTCAAAGGAACTACAATTAAAACCAATCTTCATTATCAAAGATCATAACCACATAGTATGTATTGTATGAAAAAAGGAGGTCTTTGTCAAGACCTCCCATCTGGGCTCCATGCACGCCAAGTTATTTTTATCACTGAGTAATAACTAAATCTCAGGCGGGGAGAATTCCCATCCGCACCAACTAATCTTTGGAGAATTAGTAAACTCAGTTGGGTCCATTGACTCCACCACTTAGTTTTACGAACTAAGAAACGCGGGATTGAAGGGGACCTTCACCGACCAGTACTGTTATAGTCCTTCCGTGACTCAAAGAGCACCTTTGGAAAGTTTTTCAATATTGAGCTGTTGATTCTTTTTAAGAATGTCAACTAAGACTTGAAACTTACCTTCAAGGTCAGAAGATGATGAGGCAGGTGCTTCTTCTTTTGCCTTGAGTTCTGATTTAAGTGAGAGAACTTCAGCCTCAAGAGACCTAAGTCTCTTCTCAACTTCTTGGTCATACTGACTCATGTATGAACCACTTTCAGATACTTTTCTAGATGCCATAATAGGGAATAAATTCTGACCTATTTATTTACCCTATCCCTCACATAACAAGGAACATTATCTGGATCAAGCCATTTTGTATATTCAAAGTCTTCCATTGCGGTTGACATTTGCATTCCGTTATCACACAGATACATGTCCCTGTACTTACCTGAGAAAGAATTTATTTTTTGAATTCTAAAATCAGGAGAACCATTTTCTAGAATTCCCTCTTCGATATATCGATAAGGAAATCTCTCAAGGAGAACCTTCATCAGGCAACCTCTTGTCGTTCCAGATCCTCAGCAAGACAATCAATCAAGATATCATAATCATCAAGTGGATCACCAGAAAAAGTAACACCATCGTTTTCGTAAAACTTACGAACCTTTTTGAAAAGTTTCGGATTCTTAACGTCAAGGAAGAAATCTCCATTCACTGCGGAACGAAGAGTCGTGATGTCTTTTTTGAACTTAGAAGTGATAGTCATTGTCTGTGTTGTTGACCTTAGTAGTATAAGGGTTTTGACCTTGTGGGTCAAGAGGACAGTCAGAAAACTGTCCGATGGGGGATGTGGGGATCGAACCCACCTTTCTCCTGTTATGAGCAGGGTGCTTTCACCAGAGAGCTAAACCCCCAATGGTTCTGCCGAGAATTGAACTCGGTTCACACGCTTATAAGGCATGGGCTTTAACCAATAAGCAACAGAACCTAAGGAGCTTCGTTGTTTAATTCTGTGTAGAGTTTATATGTGGGATCATCAGTCGGCATCATTACTGCTGCACTGCCGTTTTCATTGACTATCCCTATATGTTCTCCATCCTCTACTCTTTGTATCAACTCGTCCCATCTTTCTTGAAATTCTTGCACTGTGAAGACTTCCATAATTGATAATATTTAGTGGGGGATTGGTTACCCAATCGGAATGACACGATTCGAACGTGCGACCCCTGCTTCCCAAAAGCAGTGCTCTACCAAACTGAGCTACATTCCGTGGCGGAGAGTCAGAGATTCGAACTCTGGGTGCTGTTACACACGCTTGTTTTCAAGACAAGTACCATAAACCACTCGGTCAACTCTCCAGTTATCGGACTTCAAAGTCCAATCTTCTGACCTTTCTTTTTCTCCTTTCTTCTTGATAGGAGAGATCAGAATTACTTAGGAAACTTTTTGAATTCGTTTCCTTGTTTGATTCTACCATAACAACCTTTGTAAGGTCAACAGCAGTCACTTTGTCTTCAATTACCGTCATCATATTAGGACAACCACAACAATGTGTGTGATGGTCACTTCTGATTTCTTTATTGCATTGTTTGCATCTTACGGTAATCATTGTTCATGAAGGCAATTGAGACATGCTCGAAGAGGGATTCGAACCCCCGACCATCTCCGTGTAAAGGAGGTGCGCTACCGCTGCGCTATTCGAGCAGACTGGCCCACTAGGACTCGAACCTAGGACAACAGAGTTAACAGCTCCGTGCTCTACCAACTGAGCTATAGGCCAATGTTATATGTTTTTACCTTCTTCTTTGCGTAGTTTGAAGTAGAGTTGATAGTACCTCTTCTTCATTTCTTCAAGAATCTGGTTATCTTCTATAAAACCAAGTCTTTTAGTGTGTGCGTAACACCCCTCAAGTTCTCCAATGAGTAAAAGGATATCAACTGGTTTCATGATTATTTATGAAGCCATCCTGTACAAATATACTTAGTCTGACTTTTGGGAGGATAACCCCTGTGAAAATATTCCCAAGTTGCTGGAAATAAACAAAATCTACCAGTTTTTGGTTGTACTTTAGTACCATCCATGAATTCAGTGTAACCATCTTCTTCAATGTCGTTAAGATACCAAATGAAAGTAAGAACTCTCATTCTATGATAACCTAACATTGAATCAGTGTGCCAAATGTAACCTCCACCAGGGGTCGTTCTTTGAATTTGATATCCAGTATCATCTAAATTAGAAAAACGAGAACGAAGATTAATATTATTTGAACTAAGAATTTCTCTATTAATATAATCAAATAATTGTTTATTTAAGCAATCAAAAAATACACTATCCTCTTCTGACCAATTCTCATAATGTGAAATATTGAGGTCCATTGAATCTTTGACAGATTTATCAACTGTTGGACCACCAATACTACCTATACAACCATCAGACTTTTGATCGTCACTTTCAAATTTTTTTATAACATGTTCACAAAACTCTGGGGTTAGAGTATCATCAACAACGTAGATAAGATCTGAAAAATTTAAAGACATAAGAATATGGTGTGTATTCCCTTTCGGGAATGGAGAATAGGAGACTCGAACTCCTGACAGCCTGCTTGCAAAGCAGGTGCTCTACCAACTGAGCTAATTCCCCTGGAGCCCCTGACAGGATTTGAACCTGCGACCTGAGCTTTACAAAAGCCCTGCTCTACCACTGAGCTACGGAGGCATACATTACACTTATCCGAATGCTTGCTATGGGGTATGTAACCCAACATTCTGACAGTTTGATAATGGAGTAAGACAGGGGTCCTCCCTGAATATCCAAAGGGGGCTGATTCCTAACTGCAGGGTTTCGGTATATCCGAACCGCTAGGCACCTTTGGTTGGAACGTCTCAAGTTCCTGACGACTCGTGTAGGATTCGAACCTACGACCGACTGCTTAGAAGGCAGTTGCTCTATCCAGCTGAGCTAACGAGTCAAGTGGTAGTTCCTATCGCCTCTAACCCTGAACTACCAAGGGGGTTACAGCAGTCAACGGAACTGATTGATACCAGTTCCAGAGTTCCATCCATTTGGACCTTCATGGAAGTTCTCAGAACCTCCTTGTGTCTCTTTGACAGTGGTCCAGTTCTTAGTTGCCATCTCATACATCTCTTGATGGATGTTTGGTGACTCAACCTGGTGGGTGGTCTCCCTCTCGACCTTCTTATTATGGTCGATCTCTCTCTGTTTGTCAAGGGCCTTTTGGGTAAGGACTGGTTTTCCGAACCACGGATCCTCAGGAAGAATGACTGGTGCGGGAACAGACCTGAAGGGTGTGAGAGGTCTCACAACCTTCTTTACAACCTTTTTAATTACATCTTCACTCTTAGGAATAAAGATATTATAGATTGACTTGAGTTTGGACTTTATCGTTTTAATCATACCAAGACCATTTTCTTGCTGTAGTCATATGCATACTGTTCACGGTAACCTTTAATACCCCAACCCAACCAATAGTATGATGGTACCATAAGTTGTCTGATCGTTTGACCACTTCCTTCGAACTCAGGAAGTACCTTTTGAAACTGTGGTTCATTAACCATCCAGCGAACCTGACAATCTAATTCACTTGGGTTACAATCATATTTAACGGCAAAGTTACCAAGACCACGATATCGACTAATAGATGTCCATTGAATCAAACCATAACCACCACTATGACATCGTTCATAAGGTACACGAGCACCTCCCTCACAAATGTCTGGATGAAAGTTAGACTCTGATTTGATATTTCCCATGATCGTTGCCAGTGCGTTACGATCTTTGATATTAGTATAGTCTTGAAGTTTTGCAAGAACATACTTTTCGTTTGGAGTACAATCAGGACAGTCCCACTTCTTCTCTACAACTTTGATGGGAATTGCAGTCTCCTCATTCTCACTCACATCTACTTGTTCTTGACTTGTTACTTCGGTCAACTCATCTTCAATTGTTGATGCAACACATGCTGTACTTACGAACAATGCAGATGCGAGAAGACTTGAAGTAAAAAATTTGTTAGTCATAAATGAAGTTTTTCTAAACATTAAAATAATCCTTACGGTAGTACCGTCCGAGGATGTTGGAATTGTAATACAAGGGTGTCTCGTCTGTCAACCGCCGAGACAGGACTTCATTGAGGAACAATTGTCTGGTCTCCTCAAAATTAACCTTTCCCTTTGTACTATGTAGTGACAGAATACTACGAGAAAATTTATCCTTACCAAGAAGAGTCACGTCCTCTTTTAATTCAGGACAAGACCCATAATATTTTTTCCAGTCAGATTCTTGTTTTACTTTTCTACTTTTTCCTTTTGGTTTTCGAAACGACCAAAAATACTTTCTACCAATGTAACATCGGTTGTTGACGTTATTGGTAATGAGATAAACAAAGCCAAAGTTGTCCCCAATAAAATCAGAGGTAAAGGGTTTACCTTCATAAATCCAGGGGTT
>Ga0208898_1000747_pt1 | contig 23971 bp, 43 predicted proteins | sample VirMetDEL_Mar_4_FD_184513 | JGI IMG/M metagenome (GOLD analysis project Ga0208898, IMG submission 184513) | Aqueous microbial communities from the Delaware River and Bay under freshwater to marine salinity gradient to study organic matter... | ecosystem: Environmental > Aquatic > Marine >...
ACGCACACGGTATGGCTTGTTACCGTCCGTCGCGTCATAGGTAAAGCCTGTCATCACAAAGTCGCGCACAACCGCAAGATACTTAGCGCGTGGTGCATCAGCAGAAAGGTCGGCAAACTGCGTACCAGTGTAAGCCGTGATATACTGAATAGGATCGCCAAAGTTAGTGCCGATTACGTCTTGGCCAAACTGCACAAAACGCCAGCGATCATCGTCATCTGTGCTGTAGTTTCCAGCCTTGCTGACATTATCAAGCGTACTTGTGGTCGTGTTAAACTGATAAATCTTGCCACGGTCAGCGGCATACAAGGCGATCTGACCATCGTCATCAGCCGCCGCAATCATACCAACAAGCGGCCCATCAGCGGCGGCGCTAATAGGAGAAAGGCTTTGCATACTCTCATAGCCAATAGCCGCTGGAATTACGTTATTGGCAATGGTTACACCAGCATTACCAAAATCAGATTGATCTGGTAAAAATTCGCCAAACTGTATCATTTGTCACTCCAAACTTCTGAACCTGCATCTATCTTTACCCAAGTACCAAGACCAGCGGCAACAAGGTTCCAGCTTTCATCTTCCGGCGGAATCTTAGTCCAAGTATCTTCTCCAACTATAACATCAGACAATACAGTATCCGATACCGCAAGAATAGACCACAATTCACCCAGTTTTTCTGCCTCTACGGATAGAGAAGCTGTGGCAAGTGGTGTTGCACGACCGTCAGCAAAATAGAAGCCGTTAGCCGTTGCTGTGGCAAATACGTTTACATTTGCGTTGGCACTAGCAACAAAACCACCAGCCGCTTCAACAGTAGCAGAGGTAGATGGCTGTGCCTCACCAAGACGCAACCGCACAGCTTCGGCAGTAGTCGTAACAGCGGAGGATGCAGATGCCGCGCCAAACTGGATACGAATACCTTCAGAGGCAACACTAGCGGATGTGCTAAGTGCAGACTCGCCGATAACAATACGGATGCCCTCAGAGGCTACCGTGGCGTTTGTAGATGCAGATGCCTGACCGTTGGCAATAAGGAAAGCCTGTGCATCCATAGTCGCTGGGCCAGCCAGCATAGATGCGCCAAACTGTATCCGTATTCCTTCGGACGTAACACTGGCAGAGGCATTAAGAGATGCCTCAAATGTCAAGATACGCAAGCACTCAGCAGATACGCTGACAGATACAGACGCTGATGCTGTATGTAGGAATATACCAAAACCAGCGGCAGAAACAGATGCGCTGGTTGATGGTGTAGACTCACCTTCGCGTAAAGCCGCAGTCAGCCAGATAGGGTCGTCAAGACTATACGGTAGAGTGTCTAACGTACCCCAGTTATCTAGCTGTTCTAAATTTGGCCCTACGATTTCGGCCATAATTAAGCCGCCGTGATGTCAACACCCGATGTGGCAATCTTAAAGATGTCACCTTCGTTGATGGTCTTGCTTGCAGTCAAAGCCGCATGGAACAAAAGGTTGCCAGCAGAAGAAGCATCCCAGATACCGATATGTGTAATCGTTCCCCAGTTGCCACCAGAAGCGGCAGGAAACTCAACAGCGGCATCGTTGCTTGCCGTTCCACCAGAAGATGCACCAAAAGAAATCGACTGACGTGCATAGCCGTTGCCGCTTACTTCTGTGCCTGTACCAGCATCGGTAGGATCGGCAGTGTGCAGACCTACATAGATAGTGGCTGGGGAAGCTGTGGATGATGTTCCAAGAAAGTGATCCAGAAAAGCATTTTCCAGATAATCGCTCATTGCGCTCATGTTAATTCTCCGTAGTCAGATTTCATAAAGAGGGCGCTACCAGCGTGTTTACCACGCTCTTCTTCTTTCTTTATCTCATCAAGTGACCGTGTAAACAACTGCTCATATAAAGCAGTCTTTTGGTCATCCATAAGATAAATGCTCGCTTGAGCAAGTGCGCCATACAGATATGCGTCGGGATGGCGTGTTAGCATAGTATTGGTCGTGTTGATGTCTGACAAATCAGCAACACCCTCTACATATACAATCTCTGCTGTGTAGCCGCTATCTGGCGTGGGAGCAAACTTAATTTCTGTGCCAATGATAGTGTAGCCACGCGGCTTACCGATTGCTGTAGATGAGTACGTTTCATCCAGCTTGGCTGGGGTGTAATACTCAAGAACCTCAATCGGGTTAGTATTTAGCTTTACAAGACGAATAGCGCGTAAGTCTGTTGGCAAAGATACAAATGCGTCACCAGACGTTAGCGTAGCTGTTGCGCGTTTCTCCTGACCACGCGACTCCAATAGTCGGCTCATACGTCCCTCAGCTAATGCAATAAACTCAGGAATACGATCCGTTAAGTCATCACGGGCTAGGAAATTAGCAATAGCCGTTTTTAATTCTGAGTAAGTTCCAATAGCCATTATACGTTACCGCCGCCTGTTCTAAAGAAACGATTGTCATAATCGTTTAGCCAACGCTTCCATGCGTTAGGATTGTCTTTTGGTCGTCCAAATTTCTGAACCAGCTCATGGTACAACCCTGCGGGAATATCGGCAACCTTTTGTTGATGGCGCTGAGTATTTCCTAAAAGACTACCATTTCTGTATTCGTTTGCTTGCTTTTTGTTCTCCTGCAAAAGCGCATCTACATTCTGTGTTGTCTCAAAAATAAAGCCACCGTCAGGTTGAAAGTGGCACCAAGTTTCTTTGCCTGTAACAGCATCTTTATGTACTAGCTTCTTCATGTCTCCCTCACAAGTGAGTTAGGGGGTGGTTTCAAGGCCACCCCCCGCATCAATTACGACAGGTCGTAAACTGCGCCGTGTGCTTTCGGTGCAGATACTTTCAGCGTCCACTCAGTGATAATCTCAAATTTCTGAGAGTCACCAGTTTTCGCCAAATCGTTTACTGCAAAGTTACGGCCAGGCAACGTGCAGACAGAAGCATAGTCGCTGTCAAGCAGGTATACACGGTCGTCCGAAGCAAAGCGGTCGATTACAACGTCAAGCTGACCAAAGTCAGACAGGTACAACGAAACCGAACCAACGATAGCGGCTTCACGAGGAGCCGTGTAGTTGATTTGATTCGTAGCAACTGAACCGCCATTTAGGCCGCTGAAAGTCGCTTTTTTGGAAGGAGATACAACCAGCATGTTAGGCTGACCACCGTCCGTGTAAGCAGCTTGCATTGCGTTGTCGATCATGTCCAGAGTCAGGGCACGGTTTGTACCAGCCATGTCAGGAACATCAGTACCGTCACCAGTAGCGGCAGACGTGCCAGAAGCGTCGTCTACGTTGGTGATCCAAGCCGACAAAGAGCCAGCCTTGCGTGGATCGGAACCGGAACGGGCCGTGTCTGAATGGAGGTATTTTTCAATGTCACGACGAAGCTCCAAGCCTTTCAAGACTTTTTGGTATGCGGTTTCACGGTCACGACCAGCTTTGTCAACGGCATCCAATGTGCCAGAGACTTGCGCGTCTTTTTGTGAAATCTGCATGTAGTTGCCAAAACGAGTAGTTGCAGTCGGAGCGACATAGCTCGCGTCTGCGCCTTCGTTGCGGTAGTTGGTTGCAGAAGCGGCGGCAAGTTCTTGTACTTGCCATTCTACAAATACACCATTTCCTGTCTCTTTACGGAGAGCAGAGAAGATGGGGGTTTCATCAGGGTCAATGCGAGTAATTACATCAGCAAGATCTTCGCGTTCACCTACTGCTGTGGAAGTGCTATGGATAGCCATGTTACTTCATCCTTTCTAATAAATAATCAACGGCGGCATCTTTCGAGCCAGTTTTTGCTAGGCGATCAAAAGCCTGTTTCTTGCGACCAGATGCTATTTGCTTTTTAGAGGCAGGAGTACCAGCTTTAACTGTCTTCGGTGCTTTCTTTACTTTCTTCTGAGCTTCAGGCCGTTTAGCCATTAACTCATCGTAAAGGTAAGCCTTACGTAAGGCTTCAATGGCGCGACTGTCACTAGCTACCGCAAGTTCTTGCTCGGTGTAACCAAGCCGCTGTGCATAACTAATCACAGCCTGTTTTTCGCGGGTCGCAACTTCTTCGTTACGCCATTCAGGAATACGCTCCAACAACCGATTTTGTTCCTCAGCAAGTTTTTGCTTGTGAGCTTGCATCATCTGCTGTTGTTGCTCTTGCTGTGTACGAATACGTTCTTGCTGTACCTTTGCAAGTTGATCCTTGCGTTCGCGGTAAGCGTCACGTTGACGTGTCCACTCAAGAGGGTCTTCCTGATAGAGCTTTTCCCAATATTCTTGGGTTGGCTCTTGCACCTGAGTAAGCTGGGCTTCTATCATCTGCAAAGCCTGAGCGTACTGCTCGCGTTGTTGAGCTAATGCCTCTGCTTCCGCTTCTGCTTGCTTCCGTGTTTGGGAGGCTTCTTGCATACGCTTCTGCGCGGCTTGCTCTAGTTGATATGATTTGACAAGTTCCTCAGCGGTTACTTTTTTCTCTTCACCATCAACTTTAACGGTATAAACGTCATCTTCGACGACTTCGATTTCATCTTCTTCGACGATTTCAATTTCGTCTTCCTCAACGTCATACTCTTCATCATCTTCCTCTTCCTCTTCAGATTCGGATGGCTCTTCAGCGTCCTCTTCTTCCGGTTCGTATTCAGATGTTGCCTTTTCCGTCTCTACCTCTTCGGCTTCGACTTCTTTGGCTACAGGCTCTTGAGTATCTTCGCTTGCCTCTTTGGGGGCGTTGATATTCAAGAGAAGGTCAATCGCTTGACCTTTGCTTAAAGCGTCTCCAGATCCAAGGAGGGTACTGGTTTCATCGCTCATAATAATCTATCTCCTCATTTAAGTTGTGCTTTTGCTAGGTTGCCAGTATTGACAACCTCCTCCAGATGGCCTTGTACCGCTTTTAGGTTTTGGTACATCTGAAAGAGCTTTTCCCTGTCATCTTGAGCTTTGACAGGAGAATTTTTCCATGCGTCCAAATACTTTTCCTCTAGCATTTCGAACGCTTCTTGAAGCATTGGATTGCGTAATAAGGCTTCTGCCTTGGCTCCGCGATCCTGCTCCTCTAACCGTTTTCCATCCATCTCCATCTCCTACTGTTGCAAAAATACCACACTATACGTTTTTCGCAAGCATTTATCCACTTAACGCCTAATCCGTATTCCCCCTAATGAAGAAAAGTCTGGTAGTTTTAAGTTAGACAAATCTATTGGCTGTATATTTAAATTTGGAATAACAACTGGAGCTGGTTTTGGCTGTGTATTCGTCACAGTGTTGCCTGTTTTGTCTACTCCTAATAGCTCAGGTTTTGCCATTTTTGAAAAATCTAATTTCTTCAGCCCTTCAGCTATAGCCGCTTGATCTATTTTTAGATTGGAAAAATCAAGGTTACCAAGGCTTTCCGAAAGAGCTTGATGGAACGGATCATTTTTTATTGCATTTTCTAGTTTCTTTTTCTCAGCTTCTCTGATCTGGGAAACAGTTGTAAATGGCAGTGTCTGCTCATTGTGACGACCTTTAGAGTATTCACGCGCATCACTAAACAGTCCGCCCCAATCAATATTGTTCGGAGTGCTTTCTGTCGGAATCAAAGCACCCTTCTCAATCATGTCGATAACAATATCATTAGCACCGCGATTAACATTGCCATTGTTAATGTCAATCGTCTGGTCAATGCCTTTAAGTTTTGACTGATCTACCTTAAAGCCAAGATTATCTGTCAACTCGTTTAACACTAAGTTGGTTGTATGCAACTCAGGCATCGTGTATACCCAGCCCTTGTTTTTGCTTGCTTCATCTACAAAGGCAAAGTCATCGCCCTTATAGCCAAGCTCTGCTCTACCAAACGTAGAGCCGCCACCTCCAAATGCACGACCTACAATCGGCAGGCCCTGCAACACATCTTTGACGCTAAGATCTTCAGAAAGAATTTGCTCAAGTCCAATCCCTATTCCAATAGGCCCAAGCACTGGTGCTACTGTTCCAGCGATGGAGCCAATAGAAGCGGCTGTGCTTCCTGCGGCGGCACCCTTAGTCGCCATTAATGCGGCAGTTGTAGCGGCGTTAGCAACAGCAACGGCTTCGCCAGCAGAATCGATACCACCCTCAGCCGCCTTAAGACCACCAAGAATAGTGCCAACATTAGCCATTTGACCAGCGCCAGGTAAACCTTTTGATAAAGTTCCTGGGACTTTGTTCATAACAAGGTGATCTAACCCTCCATAGGCTTGAGCAATGTTGGCCGCTGTTGGATCTTCAAGTGCCTTGCCAATAGCAAGCCCAGCACTAGCGTCTGCAACGCCGCCAACAATCTCACCCGGTAAGCTGATCTGCAAGTCTTGTGGCAGAATTGTGTTTAACTCTCCAACAGCATCTACAGCTTTGTAAAGATTGTCTGGGTTAGGATTGTTTGCAAAGTTTTCAATACTACCGTAAGCGTCAAATGCTTTTTTGCCAGAAGGCAACACAGTCTCTTGGAATGTGTTTAGCCATTGTGGCTTGTCAAACTTTTCATCAAGTTTAGCCAAAAATTCTTTTGTTTTATTTTCCATGGTACGCAGACCTTCGTCGCGTACAAATTGTTTTTGTGCGGTGTATGCTTTATCTATGTCAGCTTTAAGCTCTGATTCCTGCCAACCTTTAACAAGCGGATCAACAAAAGTTTTCTTTGCTGGCTGTGTTACTTTTTCCTCAAACTTTTCGCCTAAACTTTCTTCTTTTTTCTTAACTTCACCAGAGAAAGGATCGGTGACCAAGTTAAATAGATCTTCCGCGTATGGATAGACAGCGGCTAACGCACCAGCGCCAGCAATAGCTTGAGCAGGGTTAAATTTATCCTTCTGCACCTCAAACCCAGGAATTTGAGCTGGGATAAATCCGCCAGCGCGATACATATTTCCAAACATACTAGGATCAAAAGCAAAGCTCTCTTGGAATTTCTGCTCTAGTGGAGCGTACTCTTGACCGTAGTCTTTAGAAAAAAGAGATTGAATATTGGCAACATCAGGAGCCATGCCTAACAAACCTTGGCTCATTGCAAAGCGACCAGATGGTGTCTGCTCATAACCCTTCATAAACTCTGGCAGGTTAGTTGCTGAATACGAACTGCCTGACTGAAATCCAGGAACATAACCAATCTGCGAGCCAGGCACCTGAGAAGTAGAAAGACCACCCATAAGCGTGTTCGGAGCTAACGGCGCTGGAACATTCAGCAATGTCGCCGTATCAATTTGATCCGATGTAAGTGGCCCAACTGCCATGCTTATACTCGCGGCAGGTTAGTCGATGTCTGCACTCCAGAGGCAAGCTGTTGCATCCGAAGCTGACGCTCAAACTCAAGCTCTTGCTGACGCAACTGTAACTCAGCCGCCATCTGCTCACGCTTGAAGGCAAACTCCATTTGCATTTTCTCTTTCTGCAACTGTAAGTCTTGTTGTGCTTTGGCCTGTTGCATTTGCATCTCTGCTTGCATTTTTTGCATCTCAATAGCAATGCGTGGATCTTGCTGTGGCTGTTGGGCCTGTTGCGGAGGAGCGTTGCGTGGGTCAGCAAAAAACTCTGTTGGATTTTTGAAGCCAGACAATTCAGCAATCTTGGCAAGTGTGTTGCGATACTCAAGCGGCGTAACAATCGGGTTGTTCATACCCATGCTACCCATAATCTGCTCTTGCTTGGCCGCAATCTGATACAGCGTTGCAAGTTGCTGGTCTGTTTGACCAGTGCCCAAGCCAACATTGATCTGCACATCATATTGGTTTTGCCACTCACGCGGATCCATCGGCACAAACTGATTACGCAGGCGAACAATCTGTGGCTTGTTTTGATACTTCGTAACCATCTGTAAGATGCCACGGAACAAGTCACGCACACCTGTCTCAGCAAACACACGGGCAATCATTTCAATCTTGCCTTGCGATGCGGCTTGCATAGCGGCAACAGCCGTAGCTGTGGTTGACTGCAACGCATCTGCATCCAGACCCATTGACTGACGGCTCATGCCAGTGCGCTGTTCTTTGATGCGATCCATATACTCAAGTGCAGGGAACACAGCGCCAGATACTTCTGGAACCTGCAAGGGCTGAACCATACCTGGCGCACGAGTACGCACAATACCGCCTGGACGGTTGGTCAGCAGGTCGTCAAGATTAACCTGACCCTCAACAGCAACCACCCGAGCGTTGTTTGTGTTGTAGATGTTGTCTAGCAACTGACGCATCAGAGTTGACTTAATCAACTGCACGTCCATCACAAGCTCGGCAACAGAACGCCCAATAGCGCGGTGTGGCATCAAGATCGGAGAAAGAATAGCAAAAGGAACGTGGTCGTATTCTTCGTTCTCTAAGATATGATAGCTGCTACCGATGCTAACAACGCGACGCAACTCAGCAATACCGTCACCATCATAATCAGCCTTAATATAGCTTTCAGTGACAAGAACGTCGCGCATTGATGGGTCTTTGCTGTCAAACTCAGAGTTTGTTTCAAGATCCTCAAACCTGCTTGTTCTTTCTTCAGTCGTTTCAAGTTCAGTATATCCAGCATATTGCTCAACTTCTTCTTGGTCATATCCCATAGACACCAGATCGCTGACCGTCATCGTCGTGCGATGAGCAACAAAGTCTGCTGTACTTAGAGACTTGGAACGCTTACCAATCAAAAATTCTTCTGGCGGTACATTCTCAATATTGACGCGGCCACTCGTTTTCGTGCGGCGTAGCTTTACGTCATAAATTGTGGGGGCTGGGATAACGCTACCATCAGGTAGCTCCATATCTTCACCAACAATCGTTTCGTCTTGAGAGACAACTTCAACCTCATCATCGGAAAGCAAGATGGTTAGCTCTTGCTCATTCAGTCCCTCATACTCTTCGACTTCAACGTCGATGACTTCATCCCAATTATATTTCACAACACCAAGTTTGAGGAGCAACGCATCCTTAAACCAGTTGTGCATGATTTGGAAGCCTGGATTGTCTGTGTTGATAATCCAGTTGCAATAATCGCTGGCTTGTTCAGCAATCAAAACATCTTCAGGGCCTTTAGGAATAAACCGTACATACTCATCTGACTGCGTAAAGATACGCATAAGACTCGGCATAATCTGTTCGATTGTATCAGATACCTCAGTCGCAACAACTTGCGAACGATCTGACTGCTCATTGCCAAATGGCTCTCCCAAGTAATAGTCCATCGCCTCAATGCGATCTTGACTAAACTCCGTATCGTAGTAGCCTAAAGCCTGTTCAATCTCATTCTGTAGAATGGACTGAAACTCGATGTCACTGATCTTTGCCATTTAATGTTTCCGTAGATTTTTTAGAAGCCTTTTTCACCTGTGTCTTTTTTGCCACAGTTTTAGCAACTTGTATAGGCTCTTGCTCTGGCATGGCGCGGCAACTCTTACAAGCGCCTACATAACCATTCGGATTTGGGTATCCGCATTTGCTACAAATCATTGTCTTACCTTTCTGCGTTTTGGTCGGCCCTTCTTTGGAGCCTCTTTCTTTTCTTCCATCTCCTGAGCCTTAAGAGCTTCTGCTTGCTCCGCAAGCGCCTTTTCTTTAGCTCGGTCGCGTCGATAGATTGTGACATACATCACGCACTCCTTTTAGTCTTACGCTTCCTTTTTTCTTCAACGCCAGTTAGTCGGCCAGAGTTGACCATAGCATAGAACACACCTTCGCCACGCTTTGAGCCGTACTCATCCTTCAACTCACGCATGACCTTTCGGCCCTTGCTTGTTAGTGGCATTACTTCATGCCCTTCATGCAACGACCCATTTTCTTGCAAGCCATTGCGTTCTTGCAAGCTGGGCAGGGTGTGAAGTCTTTTTTCTTAGATGCAGTCTTTTTTCCGTATGGCATAATCTTTCCTTTACCATTTAACTTTGTCGGCCCAGTAGGCGGCTGACATTTTGCCTTTTGCAATGTTCTTTGCATGACGCGCCTTAAAACTAGCACGTTTCTTCTTCATGCGGTCAGACTCACCAGCTTTGGGCTTGCCAGCAGTCTTAGCTCCTTGCTCTCCAAAGCGAATGAGCTTGATCTTGTCACCTTCTTTTGCCAGCACAGCATGGCTTTTCTTTGGATGATTGGGGGTGCGTTTAGGCTTATTATAACCAGCAAAGCGTTCACCACGATATATGATTGCCATTAGCGGATCCTCATATTGCTTTTTGGGCCAAGCGTCTTACGCACGTTCAAACCGCGTTTGCGGTTACGGCGTTTTGTGCGCGGAACAGGATCATGGGCAACACTAGCTATCTTCTTAGCCATTAGCAGTCTCCAGAGATACCTTCGGGCGTAACACGGATGCTACGCACAATACTCATAAACTCATCTGCGTCTATCTCTGCCTCCCCCGCACAGTAAGCAGACGCTATCAGACAACTATACATTAAATCTTCCCATGAGGAACCTTCTTTTTCCATCTCTGTCAATCCCTCTAGCAAGATAAAAATATCATCGACATTGCAAAACTCAAGGGCGTTTGTATTTATACTATCCATTTGGCTTTCTCATAGTTCAGATTACTGTTCCACTTGTAGCGACTGCCCGACTTTGCAACGCTGGCATTGCTGGCAAAGGTCAAACAGAAAGCATCAGCCAAGTCTGGGCTGTTCATACCACGTTTGCGCATTTCGTCTTTCGACTCAACCTTCAATTTGCCATTACTTGTGAATTTGAAACGCGGCTTACACAGGTCAGAAATCAACTCTTCCTGATCTGGTATCATGCAATCTTTCTCTTCAAACCACTCTTTTGCGCTAAACCATAGTTCATCCCGCAGTCTGGAGTATTTATCTCGCATCGCGGAGCTTTCTGCCACGTTGATGCCCCTTGCAGGTAAATCCAGCTCTTGTAAGCGGTCAACAACGCCAGCACCAATGCCAATGCTGTCAACCAATATCTCTGCTGGGCGGTCAGACCAGCGCGTTGTTTCGTACTCATTTAAGATAATCCCACACAATTCCATCAAATCTTTATTGCGCCATGTCTTCACAGGCTCCGTAACCACATTCCCTTTTCTCTTGCAAAGGGCAGTTCTGTCAGAGCCAAATCGCGCAACGTCTAATCCCCAAACGACAGGCACAGTCTCCGCTGGTGTCTGTTCGCGCTCTGTGGCTGACTGCAAGAGGTACATCGGGATAACAACGTCGTCATCAGCTTCAGGCCATTCACCCAGCACACGCACCCGAAAGATGTTGCTCTCCTCACCATACTTGGCCTTCATATCCTCAATGAAGTTTTTGCCCACCTGAGAGCTATCAGATGAAGCTACCTTCATGGTGTACCATCTATCTTTTACTTTGTTGAAGGCATCATAGAAATAACCAGAGGTTCTAGTCGGGTTACCCGTCATAACCGTCTTGGCACCCTCTGTGGACATCGCACCCTCACCAACCTCAAAGATCAGGTCGTCAACACCAGATGCCTCATCAATCAGAAATAACATATTTGGACTGTGAAATCCTTGCAAGGCTTCTGGATTCTCTCTCCTTGCTGTCCGAGCCACAGCAAAGTTGTCAGCACCGACGACATCAATACGGTCAGACTTGACATCCAAAACAGACTGAAAGCCTTCAGGAAGCCGCCGATACCACTTCTGGACTTCAGCCCAGAGAATATCCGACAACTGACTGGCAGTGTTAGCAGTACAGGCAATCCTTGCAGGGGTACGAGTGGTAAGCCACCAAAGGATCAACCAAGAGAGAAAAGCGGTCTTACCAATACCGTGGCCAGATCTAATCGCAACACGGTCATTATCCCTAACAGCCTCCAATGCCTCTCTTTGCCATTTCTCTGGCTCAACACCAATAATGCCCCTGACAAACGCAACTGGATCCATCGCCAGCTTCGCTATCACTTCGGCTTGTTCTCTTTGATCCATCTCTTTCTCCTTTGAAAGGGAGGGGCAGGTCCAGGGAGATGGAGATAACCCGCCCCTCCAAGGGTGCGCTCAAAGGAGGAGAAAGCGCACACCAATCTAACATCTCCTCTGTTGCATTTTTGCCACACTATGAAAGGACAGGCAAGAGGCTACTGTGAATAGATATTTTTCAAAAAATTGTCTAGGGTACCTACGCCTTCAAATAAACGAAGGGGGGGGGTATTGCAAATATGCAATAGCGTTTTGCGTAATAAAGTACTTGCCAGCACTTGACAAACCCTCTTAAACTCCGCTTCAGGAGCTTCCTTCAAGCGACTGATAGGACCAAGTGTGCTCCTGCTCATTCCTGACATAGAAAGAAAGACAAGCAAAGCTGTGCTTTTGTTTTTTCTCTTTTGAGAGAGGGGAGTGTTGGTATATATATACGCATACAGCACCCCCGCGCGATTTCAAAGGGGGGGGGTGTTCACGATTCGTTCTCTTTTTGTTCTATTCTTGTTCTTTTTTCTCTTTTTCTTCCTCAATAACAATAGGATAAGCATTTTCCGAGCGTATAATTTCTGCCGCTTGAGATAATGCGTCGGCAAAGTTGCCAGACACTTGCACGTCAACGTCACGCGGCATGAACCGTGCTATAGTGTTTAACCCTGCTAGCACGTCTTGCTCAAGTGCATCGGCCATTAGAAGTGGAAGAGGCTTGCCCCGCGTCTCAAGATTGTTGATCGCCGCGTCAAATGCACGTCGAACGGTATGCACAACCTGCTGGCCATGCCCCTTGCCGAGCCTACCATTATTCCGCTTAACAACTTTGTCACCCATGCCACTGATATCCTTTGCATCTCACACCTACAAATTACGGTAACATGTTACCACATTGCAAGGTAATTTTATTACAAATTCACCATAAAAAAAACAATATCCGTTCCCGCCTTCTTGTTGACCATATACGATAAGCGTATATACTCCGAATTGTAAGTTAAACAAAAAGGGGATTTTTAATTATGAATGAGACACAAAAACAAGCACAAACAAAGTTTATCGAGTTGCTTATCTCTGGCGGATTTGCAAAAGATCACGCCGAAAAAGTTTTTGATTTTTACAAAAAGGAAAGACTAATAAAGTTTGACTACACCAATACACGATACACGGTAAAGCACGGCGCGCTGTTAGATAAGCAAACAATAATCAAAGCTATTGAAATGATTGAGGGCTAGCATAGGGCGGGGCGGTGTTTATTGCACCGCCTAGCCGTGCGCTAGGCACGAAAACAGAAACCAAACAAAGGGGAACCAACATGACTAATTCGATCACACTACATGACATTCGCAAATATGTGAGAGCAATTGCCGACGATATTATGAACAATCGCGAACATTGGAGCGAAGACGACTTGCAAGACATGATCAGCGAGCACGCCGACGGTTCACAATTCGTGATCTATTTCAGCCAAGCGCATGAATTTGTACACGCGCTAGACTATGAGACGCGCAATGATGCCGAAGACAGAGCGCAAGATTATATGTGTGGCACGCGCAAATCATATGATGAAATGGCCAGCATTATCGCCTATTGCGCTCTTGAGTTGCTAATCAGTGACGAATTGACGGCAAGACTAGATCAAGAACAAGCCGCATAAAGCGCGAAACGAAACCAAAAAGGGATTAAGACAATGCAAAAGCAAACGATTATAACTTATTCGTTCGACGAATTACCAATAGAAACGCAACAGGAAATCGCAGAAAGTTGGCGAAATGACGATTGGTTCCCTTGGAGCAACGATTGGAGAGCCAGCCTAGACAGATTTGCAGAATATTTTGGTTTACAGATCAATGATTTTGGAAAATTAGAATTTAAAGACGATAATTATTACAAATTCCATTTTGGAGAAAATAATCTTGCGACGTCTGAAATTAGTGGCATCCGCTTGTACAAAATGCTTTTGAATAGGTATTTTTTCTTTGAAGTTATTGAAAATAAAGATTGCCCGTTTACCGGATATTGCGCAGATGAAAGCCTGTTAAAACCTATCCGCGATTTTATCAAACAGCCTTGCAAACATACAAGTTTTGGCGATCTTGTGGGTGAATGTTTTGATAATTGGCTTAAGCATTGCACGGCCGATATTGAGCATTGGGAAAGTTTCGATTGCATAAAAGAAGAAATCTTGGCCAATGATTATCAATTCACAGCCGACGGCGCTCTTTTCTAACGGGAGAGAAAAACCATGACTACTACAGCAAAACAGAAAAAGGGAATGACTATGAATAATTACGCCATTGACAATCTTGAAAACGTACACGCCTGGAAGGCGGTCAAAGGGTTTCTGGTTTCTTTTGAAAATACCAAAAAACTACACGCATTTGACACCAAAGACGATCTTATAAACTTTTTATTTTTGAGCGGATACAAGCAAACGGCTCGCAAATTCAACAAAGAATTGTAGTATTAAAGATACAAAACCAAAACGGGGAGATGTAAACATGATTAAATTTATTCTAGAATTTGTAACCCTGCTCGGGCTATGGGCAACCATTCTTTTTTTCGGTTCTTTTGTTTTATAGGGGGCAAACCATGACTGAAAAACTAAAAACTTTTATCGTGCCATATACCGAAAGAACGTATGGCTATATTGAGATACAGGCGACCAGTATCGACGACGCGCTGAAAAATTTGGAGTATGGCGACTTCTTTGAACAAGGGATAGAATTTGAGGCGCATACCGGAGATATAAGAGAAAAAGGCTAGGTTTATCCCTTTACCTAGCAAGCGGGGTGGCGAGTTTATCTTGCCGCCCCTTTTTATGTCTAAAACGCCCATAGTTGCCCGCACAAGCGTTTTCTATCTTTTTCTGATATACCATACCAGAAACACACAAACGCGCTTACGCCTCAAATATGGGCTTTATAGCTATATCGCGTCAAAATCCGGTGCATTTCCAGTTAAGCGCTCTAGGGCTTTCTGTGGTATCGCCAAGAGTTTCATGCCTAGGCTATAGGGCAATTCTTTATCTGCGATCATCCGGCGCGTTTCAGCAATGTGCGCTTGTGCTTTCTCTATCGTCCATCCCTGCGTCTCTGGCTTTGACTTGTCACCAAGAGGCGCATACTCATCTTGATTTAGACCCGCCTTTTTTTCTTGTGGCGCATATAGGCGATTATGCTCGCGTGTCACTTTCTGCGCGGCCTTGTTAATAAGCGCGAAAGAGAAAAAATAACGACTGTCATGGGTGTTGGTGCATTCGCGCCAAACATTGCGAAGCATGGATATCAAATGCTCTTGGCTATTAGCTATCGGCAATCGCTCGCACAATATACTGGCCGCTTCATCCAAATACATAGTCACCGCCTCATTATTGCCACGCATTTGTGCATGCGGTTGCATTAGTGTCGCCATCTTGTGAACAAACGTTCCATTAATGACCCTCATGCGTGTCTCATACGTCACCTTCTCTGGTTTTTCGAAATAATCTTGTTCCATTTTTCTCTCTCCTTTTGCTTTCTTTTCTAGTACTGACTGTGTGGCACATTAAATATAAAAAGAAATAGATGATATATTACTTGATATGTTCTTGTGACTGTCTGTCGCCACTCCATATGCCAGCCTGACACTATACAAGTTTGACGTTTTCTTGCCCGCCTTTGTTCGCCGCCGGATAGAAACATAGCCAGCCTTTTCTAGCCATTCTATTTTTCTAAGCACTGTCCGGCGTGACAAGCCAGTCAATTTTGCTAGTCTCTCACCGCTTGGGTAACACTCGCCCTGCTCGTCGGCGTGTTTGGCTATGGCCAGCAAAACATACTTAGCCAGCCCGTCCTCAATATCGGCATCGAATACCGCATCCATCGCTTTGTAACTCATATATCCCCCGTTATAATAAACGTTATAATTCACCAGCCAGAACCAGCGATTTGACCAGCTCAATCAGAAAAATAATATCTGGGTCTGCAAGCTCTCCGCCGCCCCATATAACCAGCAGATCGTCTTGCTTATCCCACCCCATAATAATCAGGCTTTCAAACCGACCAAGAGCCTCCATTAAGGCTTCATCTGCCTTTGCTTTCCTTACAGCATCAAGGTCGATTATATCAGCCATCAGAGCCACTCACGCATAACCATCATGGCGGTGTCAGTATCCATCGTGATCGGAGCCATGCCATTGCCCTCTCTTGGGAAGTCGTGGTCGTCGTCTATCAGAGCATACTCACGATCAAGAGAATATATCGGCATCGTCCATCGGAATGGCTGGCGATCATAACGCCAAGCTAAGACCGGAACCATACGCAACAGCGTTGCAGACCTGCAAGCCTGTTGCCACCAGTCCTCACGATACCAGTTGCCGCTCTTGTAGTGCTTAACTTCTACAGCGAACAACTCAGCGACGATGATGTCGGTGCAGTCTTTTTGCTGATATTGCGTAAGGTTTCTCTTAAGACTCTCTGCCTCGACAACATCGCCAATGCCGTCTCGCAAGGTCTTTACGATTGTGCGCTCTGCTGTTGCTCCTTTGACACGACTATTGACCATCTTCCGCCACCCATAGATCAACGAAATCCCGGGGCGTGACTAGCCCGTTGGTTTCTTTTTCGATTGCGTGAAGATAAATCGGGTCTGGGAAATTGACACCCAAAGCCCAACGATTGATTGTCGGCTGGCTTACGCCGATCTTGTTGGCCAATGCTTGCTGGCTGATGCCTTCATTGGCTAGGTATTGTTTAAGTTGCATATGATCCTCCTGTAATACAGCATCCGTATCACAACGCGCGGCGCATGACAAGACAATCTTACATAAAAATTTATGCAAAAAAAGTATTGACATGATACGCGAACCGATTATTTTGGGGACAGAGGAGAAAGAGATGGAGAAAATTATCTACACACTCATTGACGATATTCACCGCACCTTGGAGCAGGGCGTTGAGTTGAACGATGACGTGCAAGCCGCAATCGACGAAGCCTCAAACAGCATCCGATACGCATTGATGGATGCAGTCAGGGATGGCAGGGAAGATCGCCCCAACAATCTACGCATGAGCATGATCGGAAAACCAGACAGACAGATCTGGTACACCTTGCGTGATGACAAGCCAGAACAGATTGACGGGCAGACCCGTATCAAATTCTTGCAAGGTCATTTGCTGGAAGCTGTGATTATTGCGCTGGCAAAGATCGCCGGGCACAGCGTCACCGAACAGCAAGAGAAGCATGAGGTGGAAGGTATCAAGGGGCATCAAGATTGCCGGATTGATGGCACTCTAGTTGACATCAAAACAGCCTCATCTTTTGGCTTTAAGAAATTCCGTGATGGTGCAGACGCGCTCGCTGATGACGATCCTTTTGGATATACGGCGCAAATTAGCTCGTATGCCACAGCGCAAAACGACGAGGAGGTTGCCTTCCTTGCAATCGACAAGTCGTCTTGTGAGATGGCTCTTTGCTATCTCTATAAAGAGCACTTGATCGACGCGCCCAAGCGCATCTCTCACTTGAAGAAGGTGGTTAAGCAAGAAACGCCACCAGAGCGGTGCTACGAGCCTGTTGCAGACGGGCAGTCCGGCAATATGAAGCTGGCAACGGGGTGCAACTATTGCCGCTTTAAGATGGATTGCTGGTCAGATGTTGGCCTTCGCGCCTTCCAATATAGCAATGGTGTTAGGTACTTTACGCACATAGAGAAGGAACCAAATGTTGAGGAGATACAACTATGAGCGACCTTTTCGACTATGAGCAATTCATAGATATGTGCTTGGAAGAAATACTCCATGCACCTGAATACATCCGCAAGAAAGCGGCGTTTCGTATTATTGATGCGGCCATTACAGACATTGCATTGCGCGATGCCTATGAGAGCGCGATAAATCGCAAACAAAAACACGACGAAGAGCACTTAGCAAAAGTAGAAATTTTAGACGACTACAGAGGAGATAACTAATGACCAAGACACTGAATGAAGCCCTGCTTGCTTTCCAAAGTCTGCAAGTATCGGCAAAGAAAGACGGTAAAAACCCACACTTTAGAAGCAACTATGCGACGCTGGAGAGTGTAATCTCAGCGGCCAGCCAAGCACAGCAGTTTGGCATTTGCTTCACACAAGAGATTGACTTTGAGATGGGCGACAACGGCATTATCCAGTATGTTCGCACAGTTGTTATCCATGCGCCAAGCGGTGAAACCCGCACGTCGCGCACACCAATTCTAACACGAGATAACACAGACCCTCAGAAAATGGGTAGTGGTGTGTCTTATGCAAAGCGTTATGGCTTGCAGTCCATCATGGGCATCCCCTCAGAGGATGATGATGGCAATGCGGCCACAGTTAAGTCAGCGGCTCCTCTCGTAAAAAAGAAGCTGACTTCGCCTCCGAGTGCGGGAGTTTCTCCCCCTTCTCCCGCACCGGAGGCACCCAATTCCGGCCTTAAATCAAAGATTGCCTCAGTCTCCGATTTAGCTGGCCTGAACGCCCTGTATACACAGGAGCGCAACACCATTGAGGCAATGGCAGACGATGAGCGCAAGCAAGTAATTGCTCTCTTCTCTGATCGCAAAGCTGAATTGAAAGGATAAGGATATGACTCAGAAATATGACAACGAGCTTCGCGGCGTTCTATTTGAGAACGACAAGGGAGATAATCCCAAGCGCCCAGATTTCACAGGTGAGGTGACTGTCGGTGGGCAAAAATACAGAATGGCTTCTTGGCGTGAAACATCAAAAGCTGGAAAACAATTTTTAAGTATTTCTCTTTCTGTTGACGACAGCATCCCGTTTTAAGGAGACAAGACGATGAGTGGCACAGCCTTCAAATGCGGTAAATGCGATGGGAGGGGTGTGCTTCTCATCGAAATCAATCCAGATGGAGACAAAGAAATAGGCAATTCTTATATCGAAATGCCATGTGATTTTTGCAGGGGAGAGAGACTATTGACCAAATCACAGTTGATGACAAAACCAGTTGACGCAACATTACAGCCAGATCAATTCCTGCCAATCCCAGTGACAGGTGCATTTCGTCTGTATCTTGATGGCAGTCTGTACGACCGCAAGATGAGCAGTCGCCAGATGTTTGTGTTAGCAAAGCAGTTGCTGGACGTTGCTATTGAGACGCAGAATTTTGAGAGGGAGAGAGATGCAGACGGTACAGATAACTCTGGCAATGCCGGATGATGCAACCAAGAGTGACGTTACAAAGGAAGTCAAGAGACTTATTAAATGTGGTAAATTATGGGGGTGTATCGAAATGAGTGACGAACCTAAATTATCTTTAGCCTCTGTTATTGAGGCAGTGAGCGAAATTACTGGCATACCAGTGCATCAAATCAAATCACGCAAGCGCACCCGCCCGATAGCTGATGCTCGCAAGTTTGTATATTTCATTATGTGTCGACGTGGTGACATGGGATATTCGCGCCTTGGCAGTCTGATGGAATTAGATCATACGACTGTTCTCTATGGGTGCAACGACATCCAAAAGAGGATAGACAAAGACACGCAACTCGCCGCAAAGATCGACAAGATCTATCGGCTTTCTCTGGAGGTTGACAATGAGCGGCTTAAAAAACTCAAACAGCAAACTAAAGTCCTCTGGACAGACCCAGACCCGCTTGCAATCCGACGAAAAGAACGACCTTATCTTCTGGCAAAGCCACTGCCTGTGGTTAGAAAAAAGGTTAGCGGAAATCTGCGCTATTCCATCGGATAGCCCAGCATGGCTAGAGCTAAGAAAAAGGACAGCAAGGGAGTTGCTGGGGTTAGACAAAGAAGGCAACCTTGCGACGGATGCGGAGTAGACATTGACTTGGATAGTGAGCCGTTTATCATTTTTCTTGATGGCAAATTTGTCCATCCACATCGCGTTGATGGAACGTGGCCTTGCTTGAACCAAAAGGAGTTACCGGATTTTGACCAACTTTGACACCAAAATTAGATCTACTCACGTTGATTGCCCTGAGTGCCAAGGACACGGCCAAGTTCTTGATGATGATATTGTGGGCGGTTTCAGTAGTGCTGGCTCGCCGTGGGTGGAAGAAATCACGCGCTATTTTGAGTGCGATATTTGCAACGGCGCTGGATGTATCCCAGCTCATTGGGTCGATGAAGATGACCTATGATCTGAACATCCCAAGCGATCACTTCGATACGATTGATAAGGCGGTGACACAGCGCATCGAAATCATTAAACTGCATGACCCAGCCAAGGCATCCGCTGTAAGAGCAAGCTGGGTGAAAATGAAGGCAGACTTCTTGCGGTCTGTCATAGAGGAGCAAAGCAAATGAGCGAACAACCAAATCTTTTTTATCTTCGACAATCACCTGACGACAGGTTTGCCTGTGAGTTAGCTGTGCGTGGCGATGACGACGTTTATCGTGTGATGCTGGTCAGTGACAACCAGCTTTTGAATATGCTTCGCGTCGCTGCTAACATTGTTTCAGAGAGGGGATTGCTGAAGAATGATTAAGGGGTACTACGTTGTGCGTACCCGCCAAGGGGAAATGCCTGAATACTTTTACAGCCGCAACTACAAGTGGCTGAAAGAGCCAACAGAAGGGTGCATCTACAAGGATAAGAAACGTGCTGAACGTGCCTTGGAAAAATGCAAAAAAACCTACGGCGATAACAATACGCGCTTTGCATTGAGTGGAGTTGATGTTAAAGTCTAACTGTCAGAGAGGAGATGGATATGACAGATAAATCAATAGAAGAAATCATGGCAGAGACAGACAAGGCTTTACTTGACTGCATGACCACATTGGTTGAGTTGAATGAGAAAACCAGCCAAGCGATCTTACTGAGCAACAGGTCTTTCTTTGACCGCATTGTTGACAGTTCAAGTATTCTCTCTCAGGTGGTGCAATCTCTTGAGGATTACAGAGCGGGACGTTAGACACTTATCTCTGCTTCTCTAGGTGATATATGGATACCTATCAGATACAACTAGAAGAGGCAGAGAAACGTCTTTGTGATTTCATTGCTCGGCAAAGACAGGCAAATAACAGGGCAGTATCACCAGTCAATCACGCACTCGCATCTAAAGAAGACCCTCTCTACATAGAGAGAGAGGGTGTTATGAGCGAGCTTGCTTTCTGCAAGCTACTGAACACTTACCCATACGAAATCTTCAACACACAGCCGCGCTCTGTCGCGCAGGGTGAGGACTGCGGCGATGTCATATATGGTGACCACTGCATCGACGTGAAGGTCACCAAGTATGAGACTGGCAGACTTATCTCTGTCAGCAAAAACCCAGCAGTTAGTTTGATTGTGATGATGATAGGGGAACATGGCACATATAGACTGGCAGGTGGTATGCGCTCGTCAGATATGTACTCTAGTATACGTTTTGGAACGCCAAATGGATTTCGTAAGCCATGTTTTAGTGCAACTCAAGACGAATTAATCGACCCTGACACCTTGATGGATTGGATCTTTTTGTCTTTATATGCTGACTAGGATCCTGTGAACAGGAAGGCGAGATGGACAAGCAAATAACTGTAGAGAGAATATCGCGCAAGCAATGTATTCCATTTCTGATTGACGTGCATTACGCCGGAAGATTGCCCTCAATATCTTTTGCGTTTGGGTTGCACGTTGATGGTCGCCTAGAGGGTGTCGTCACATACGGCACACCACCAAGCGCAACATTGCGCCGTGGCGTTGCTGGTGATGAATATATTGGTAACGTGCTTGAGCTAAACCGCCTGTGCCTGCTGTCCAACCAAAAAAACCATGCCTCATTCCTTGTTGCCAAATCTCTGAGAATGATTGGTGATGATAGGATTGTCGTGAGCTTTGCGGACACAAGCCAAGGACACGTTGGCTATGTCTATCAAGCCTGTAACTTTTTATACACTGGGCTTTCAGCGAAGCGAACAGATTGGAGGGTTAAGGGATTAGAGCATTTACACGGCCAGACAATCGCGGATGAATTTCGTGGCGTACCAAACAGAGCAAATGCCATGCGTGAGAAATATGGAGATGATTTCTATTTGTCGCAAAGGCCGCGCAAACATAGATATATTTATATCATTGGAAGCAAGAAGTTTAAGAAGTCAGCAAGGGCAAGTCTTAAATATAAAATTGAGCCATATCCCAAAATGGCATAAGACAGTTATGAAGTCCGATTATCTGAGAAAGTTTCTATCCAGTTAGCTTTGCAGACAAGGCAATAACAGCCAACGGAAGGCTTGGGTATATATCCAGCAGACTGCTCCAAGCGCTCTATGTGTTCAATTACATCATAAATAGCAGTCTCATACCCCTCAATAAACACAAGATCATTCGTGTAGCGACCTTCCTCAGCCTCTTTAAGGAGGTTTTTCATAAATGGGATAAGCCAGTGCTCACTCATCTAATCAAGCCCTTCTTGTACTCCTTGCCGTTGAACGTCAGACACTCATAGCGGTTATTACCCTTATCTTTGAAAGAGCAATGCACCCATCCGGATGATGGATCGCCGGACTTGTAATACTCAAGGATCAACTGATCGAATGTCAGGTTATCACGGATCCAGCAAGCCAAGTCATAATTGTCAATGCCAGCAAGCTCAAAGTCAGCGGCCTGACCCTTGGCGTGTTGGCTCCTCTTGTTAGAGCCAATAGCCTCACACAGCTCCGCAGAGCGATAGCCAGAGGAAGGCGTGAAGGGTATGCCAAAATGATCGCGCACAGGCTGTAGGATGGCCTTACAGAGCGCCTGTAGGGCATCTATATGTGCATCCGTGGGTGTATTGTCTATGTGGTTACGGATTGCAGTCTGGCTTTTGGTTAGCTCATTGAGAGAGAAATTTGGGCTTAGTTTCATTTCTTCAACTGACTGATAGATTTGATACCAAAGGATGCGGCAATACTTGCAAGGATGCCCCACTGCAACCAGTCAGGTGCAGAGCGCAGGAAGTCAAACCCAGCTTGCATGAATGGCTGTAGAGGCGGCACAAAGCTGGCAAGGATAATCAAGATAAAGCAGATCGTCCAAGCCTCATCCTTCCAACTATTGTCAGATGCGCTCATGGCTTGCGCGTCCCACTCACCATCCTGCTCTAACTTCTTAGCTGTTGCCTCAATCTTGGCGACTTCCAGCTTGGCCTTAGCCTGGGCTTTCTCTTGCTTGCCTTTAAGCCAAGTGCCAGCGATTTCGCTTACTGGCCCAATAAGTGCTTGCCACATTTGTATGCCTCTACTCTTTCGATAACGTCAGCAAGTTGCTGTGCTTCGTCATTCTCTAAAAACACTTCTCTTGTGCGCCCTGTCCTGACGACATTGTGGTCGCACACTGGGATAAAATATACCCTTCGGATGTCCATTGCAACCAGACACAAGATGTCTACAGCGTCAGCGTCCAGCTTTTTCTTTTTGTTGCACCCTGTGGCAGTGGTAAAACAATACCGCTTGGAATGTCTGTTTATGTCCTGATGTTCTTTAGAGCAAGTCTTGATTTCGACGCGATAATGGTGGATGTCATCGTGCATGATAAGTGCGTCAAAGTTACGTTGCTGGCAAAGCACTGTGCGATAACCCAGTGACTCCATGATGCCGCAAGCTAGTAACTCACCAGCCCTGCCGACAGATACTTCGTGGATTGTTCCGGCCAAGTCACCCTCTTAACTTGTTGACTACGAACCATAATACTACACCGACGATTCCCAGCGCCGCAATCAGTAATCCACCGATAGTTATCTGTTCGATCTTTTTTGCTTTTCTTATTTTTTCTTGACGCTCTAGCTCTTTTTGTTCCTTCAGGCGCTTCTGATATTCAGCCTGGATCTGGTCGTAGAAGCCATTGCCAAAGCGCAGGTCTAGCATCATCTTCAATTCGTACAGCATCTCTTGCTGTTGCTTGTACTCAATCATCTCAATGGCTACGTCTTTCAGACCGCCACTGAAGCGCTTCTTATTAAATTCCTGATGACCAGTAAAGATGTTGGAAAGTTGTTCGCCAATGGCTTTGGCGTCGTTGATTGTATCAAGGTTAGACTTGATGAAGTCTATGCCCCGTTTTGCAAGGGCTAGACCTGTTAAGACTGTGGTGACTGGCTCCACATCATTTGCTCAATATGCGATCTAACTTATCCTCCAGACGATGCAGAGCCTCCATGACCCTATCCATATCGTCTTTAAGTTCATGCCGCGTTGCATAATCCTCACG
>Ga0208898_1000750_pt1 | contig 23906 bp, 21 predicted proteins | sample VirMetDEL_Mar_4_FD_184513 | JGI IMG/M metagenome (GOLD analysis project Ga0208898, IMG submission 184513) | Aqueous microbial communities from the Delaware River and Bay under freshwater to marine salinity gradient to study organic matter... | ecosystem: Environmental > Aquatic > Marine >...
TTTGATTGATTACATTTTTTGCACAACACTTGAAGATTACAATTATTATTATGATATTCAGTCCATGCTTCTTCATATTCTTTATCTGCTTCTTTAAATATAGCAAAATATTGTGTTGGGTGGTCGTCAAATTCAGTTGGATATTCTCTACTAGATAAAAATGTATTACTTAAAGTATAAAAACTTGGTTCATGATGGTCTATATGTATTTCATCATCACTACCACAATACAAACACTTGAGTTCTTCTTGCGATTCTCTAAAATTTGTAATAAAAGGTCTAACACTATATCTCATACTACATAATATATTTGTAAAAGGATTAACTTTTTTAAAACAACAATATAACCAACTACAATCAGTTATAGTATCATCAACACGTTTTAAATGTAATCCATAACTATTTTTGTTTCTAATTATAATAAATTCTTTTATACCTTTACCAATTTTTTTTTCACTTTCTGGGTGATTTTTTATAAGGTCATTGAAAAACTGAAACTCATTATGTGTATTATCTATAAAAGTTTCACCTAATTTATTCAATTTATCCCTTACAAAAGCTTCACAGTTTTGTTTTGTTCTAAATTTTATATCTCCTATTTTATAAATCATATCAGTTAATATTAACATAGATATTATTTTTTATACATTAAACTTGTGAAAGCATTTCTTCTGAATATTGTTTATTAATTTGAATATATACAACGGAATTTTCTCCTAATCCTTCTACTGGTTTCATTGTTTCAGGGTCAATTATTTGTATTTGGAAATTATTTAAACTTACTGGCTCACCTACATGAGTATATACTTGAGAATCTGGAAATGTTAATGATACAAAACTATTTTCATTTACATAGTAGTTGGATATAATTGCTTTACTCAATATTTTTGTTTTTTCATTTAACAATCCACCTTTATCATCACCATAACCATTTATACTAACCAAGTAATGCCCGTATTTATCTTCTACTAATAATGGAGGTTTAATACTATTAATATATTTGGTTTCATCTAATGCTTGATAATATATACTGTTTATAGTTGGTGTAGTTGGAAAATTATCTTTTGGTAATCCTGTTATTTTATATTTTGCTGAAAATTCTCTAAAAAAATCACTAATATTTTCATTAGCAGACCATTGATTAGTAACTGGAAAATAACCTAATTGAACCGGACCAACAGTATTATTGAAACCATTTGTATTTGCTCTTAAACCTGCTACATAACTTTCTTGTGCATTAGGAAAAGTATCAATAGTTGTAAAATTCATAGCCGAAGTAAGCAAACCTGTTGTAGTAACATTATTAAATCTTTCTAATGTGAATCTATCTTTATTATCCTTTGATATAGGTTTTAATGTTCCATCAGTAGTTAAACCTAATTCATCATCAGTTACTAATAAATCTGTGCTAAATCCCAATATATCGTGCCAAAATGAAGCAGGTTCCATCTTCTTAAATAATATACCACTTTGGGCTGTTAATTTACAAGTTGAACTATTATAAGCAGTTTCATTAGTATTAGTTAATATATTAGGATTAGGTGTAAAACTATTAAGCATTCCAACAACTTCATTATAAGTAGTTACGCCTGGTGTTGTAACATCAGTAGTTCCAGGTGCTGACCCTTGTTGTATAGGTGAATGAGTGTAATTCCACTGCATACGATTAGTAGCATCATTATATGCCAATTCTATTTCAGTTGAACCGACCAATGGAAAACCATATGTAAATTCTGGTCCGCCAAAAAAAGATGGCACAGATGTTTGATGTTCATCATATAAATAACTAACACTATTAATATTATTTTGTAATGTCAGTGGATATATGAAAAAATTGGGATTATCTGGTGAAAGTGTTTCATGACAAGTGCCGTGTGTAAATGTTGGATAAGAAACAGTTCCTGTTGGGTCAATTTGATATGTAATATTACTTCCTGATATACTACTTGTTGGTAATGTAGCAGTTGGAATAAATGGAGCAAGTGGAAATGTATAGTTATTTATTATATTTACAACATCAATAGGGACAACAGTAGCAATAAAATTATTATCTGTAATTGTTGATGTTGGTAATGTATTAACTACAAAATCAAATGGTGTTGGTATTTGTGCATCTTGAATTATACCTGTTGCTTGAACTTGAAAAACATCTGCCATTTGTTGAAGAGTTGCTCCTGCTGTATAAAAATTAGTGCTATTAGCTATATTTATTATTTGATTTTCTACAACAGGAACAGTTGGTGTAGATGTATATGAAGCCCAGTCTATTGTGCCTAAAGTAAGAACTTGTATATTCATTCCTACAGTTAAATAAGCATTGTTGATTATTTGAAAAGTAGCATTAGTAGTTGCTAAATTACCTGGGTTAGTGCTGTCTCCTATTTTAACAATGACATTATTAGCAATATGTAATAAAGGTGGTGCTATTGCTATACCATTCCCCCAATCATTCGCCACACTCGAACCCATATCAATAATAAGAATATATTGACCGTTAAATTGATATTGTAAATCACCTATTGAATTTGGTGCCATTTCACTAACATTATAAATTTTTGAATTATCATAATAAGTATCTACTGAACTATTAGCCACAACTATTAATTCACCTTCAGTAACTGTTATATTTCTATTATCAGTTATATCTTCCCAATCAGTATCATTGTAATAATTTACTGTATTATTATACATACCATACATTAACCCTGTATTTTTCACAATATATGGAGCCCCTTGACCTATACCTTGAGTAATTACAGGAATATCTGGATTTGGATTTGTAGCACCAAATAAAACCCAATCAGTAAAACCTACATTTGTTATATTTAAATGCATACCAATATTTATATTTTGTAAAACTGTTGGGTCTGAAAAAGTTATACCTGTTAATTGACTACCTGGAATTGTAGCAGCAAATTGTGTTTCATTTGGAGGTATTTCATTGTTTGGTGATGATGGAATTATTTGTGAATACTGAATACCATTAGTTGTTGGGGTTGTATTTAAAAATGGCACAGAAGTTGATACTATTTCTAACCATGTATAAGCATCTGTAACATCTGTAATTAAAGTATTAGTTGGTGCTGGAGTGGGCGGTAAAATTGGTCCGCCTATAACAGATAAATCATAACCTATACAGGCTTGAACTATAATAGTATTTACTAAATTAATGTCTTGTGGATTAGTTGATTCAGCAAGAGTAGTATTGTTAATACAAGTAAAAATTTCACCTACTGTTGGTGGTGCTGTTGCTCCTAATGAAACCCAATCTGTATCATAACCAGTTGAAAAAGATTGACCTAAATCTATTATTTGATATTCTAACCCTATAATCATATTAGTTATATTTATTGGTGAATTAGGTAATAATTGCCCTAATTGAGTGCAAGTAAAAGCATTACCAACAGCAATTGTAGGAGTTGTATCACCACTATTTCTCCAATCTGTTTGTCCTAAACTATCTATAATATAATATAAACCTACAACCATTTCATCAGCAGATATAGTATTTATAGCAATATTAGGTAAATTAACAGCAGGATTGGGAGTTGGATTATCACTAATAAAATTTTTAAAACAAAGTGATTTATTTGGTGGTTTTCCAGGACTTTCAATAGGTATAGTTGGTAATAAATAGTTATTAGGTTGTCCTGAATATCCTACTGATCCAGTTGAGCCACAATACCAATCTGTTCCTTTTACTGAACCTCTCGCCCTATCTATTTGAATATATGGATTAGAATTTATTATACTTACAGCAGGTTCATCACCATCAGGGTCGCTATAATCAATATTACTCATACACCATATAGGAGGATATGATGTAGTATTACAAACAAAAGGCTGTCCCGCATCAAACCAATCATTTGCGTTAGTTGTAGATAATGATTGTTCTGTTTGTTTTTTAACTGATGCCATATTTAATGTTAGTAATGATGCTAAACTATCTGGTGAATAGCTACCTGCTTTTAAAGTATATTTCCAAGTTTGAGTATATGGAGAATTATCTGAATAACACATTAAATATGGGCGACCATCAGCGAATATTACATTTTGTTGTGCTGTTGGTAATACATTAGGAGCAGTTCCAGACCAACCATTAGGTAAGCAAATTTGTGTATTAAATTCTATATTTTTTGTTTTTTGAGATGTTATTTGAACTGTATATTGAGGGGGCACATATGGTTTGTCATTATTTAGAACTTTAAATCCATTAGGATAAATTTCAGTTGGGTCAATACTACTTGAAGCGTTGGGGTCATTGTATTGTAAAGGGTCTAAAGGCACTATCCATGACTGTTTAGTTCCATTACTTGAATCAAAGGCAACTTGACTAGAACCAGGATTACTATCATTAACCCAATAAAAATTATATTCTAATTCTAAATCAATATCTTTTTCAATAGTTATATTAGCACTTGTTAAATCACGTGTATCTATAAATGCTTTTGATACTAATACTTCATCACCTTGATTTAAAGTTATACTCTCATTAATATTATTAGACCAATTACTATTTTTAGTGGTTGATTTATCATTAAATTTAGCAAGTTGAACTACAATCTCATTATTCATTTTACTTAATATACTATAATATGATATAATAAAAATACACTTTTGTAAAAGCGTAACCAAAACATTTATAAAGAAAAAAATAAAAACAATTACCTGAAAGGCAAGGGAGTTTGAGGGGCTGAAGCCCTCATACTTAAAAGGAAGGAACATTAGGAGAACCTACAAAAGACACTTTATCATTGACAATATCATAAGAACGCATACATTCAGCAAGGACAAGTAAAGTTTCACCTTTAGGACTATTGACAGGGTCTCTCATTGAGTAATCAACAGTGAAATCGTTTCCAATATAACGGTTAAGAAGAAAACAACCGTAAGAAAACTTATTTGAATAATTTAAACCATTATTGATATTGTAAAAAGGTTTGACAGGGTTAGTGAGAAGTTCGAGAGCACTTGAATATCCAGGGATATTAACAAAACCACTGAAATCATTTAACATACCTAATTTCTTCGATGGTGAGTCTATTCCTTTCAGTGGAATTATCATTTTACCATCTATAGAGATTTGAAATTTTTCACCAGGTTTGGAAACAGCATTAATTAATGGATTAGATTCTTTGTTGAGAACATTGAAAAAATAAACTGAACCTAACATTTGTTGGTAGAAACTATTGAGACGTTTATTGAAACCAGTTTCACCTTGAGAGATATTGAGTTTATCTTGAATAATAGTGGTATAAGAAACTACTTTATTTTGTTCTGTTGGGATTTGGGTTAAATATTCATCAATAGCAAGTGAAGGGGGTTTGGAGAAACTGTAATTGAATCCAACAACATCTGGTGTAGCAAATTCAAGAAGAATAGTGAAACCTTCAGCAATAACAGTTCTACGTTGAAGATATGAAAGCATCATTGAAATATTCCACATAATTGACATTTTAGACCCATCATCTTGACCGTATTGTTCAGTGAGCGAAGCTTGACCTAAATTGTTAAAATATATACTGTTACACATATTTTGAGATAATTGACGATTGACAGCGAATTGAGAAGCATTTTCCATATGCATAAGTTTGATTGCCATCATCTCCATATTTGAAAGTCGGTCAATTTCAGTTCCTGATAGAGAAAGAATACTTACCTTTTGAAGAAGAGAATACACTCCAGAATGATTGAAATAAATTTGGTCTCCATTAGAATTAGATATTTCGAAATCGCAGACTCGAATTTTACTTGCGACAATGTTCATTTTGGGGATAGTGAAAACACAACGTTGTGCGTTAAACGATTGGGGGTCATACATTAAAGTCCTAATTTCTGACATGATTAAATATATATTTATTTATAGTATTTATTTATAGTATTATATATATTACTAATATTTATTTATTACATTATAATTATAAAAGATAAAAATTAAAAACAATTACTTGATTTCTACTTGCAGAGCCAAAACAATTAATTAAAAACAATTACCTGAAAGGCAAGGGAGTTTGAGGGGCTGAAGCCCTCACAATTATAAAGATAAATAACCATTTGTATAAATAAAACAATCAATAGGATTAGATGAAGGATTAAATTTAGTATTGTCATCAATAGTTAATGCTACTTGGAGTTTATCATTAATACTTGAAGAAAAGGCTGAACCAATACCGAAACAACCATTTTCAGAATAAAATCTATTCATGATACTATTTTTTTCACCACGAGGTAATCCCCAAATTGCGTTTCCACTTGAAGAAAGAGACTTGTAATAATTAAGAGCAATGTCTTGATAAGCAGGAGTTGTTATAGCGTAACTGAGAGGAGCATCTATACCATTTACTAGAAACTCGCAGCGGCTGATGTCTGGAATGTATTCACAAAGCATATTATTATTGTAAAGAGATTTAACTGAAGATTGATGCATAAAAGACATTGATAAAGCATCATAGGCTACACTGCTGACTACTTGGATATTATTTGAAAGACCAGTGACAGTTTGAATCATATTAGATACAGTGTTTAATACAACGGGTTCATTACTTGGAATTTCCATGGTTTCCATCCACGAGAGTTGAAGGTCAGTAAGTTCATAAGAAAGAGAACTAATATCAGGATTAACATCACCAGATATATACATAGCTTCAACAGCACTACCAAGTTGGAACATTACTTGTATTTCTTGGAATTTAGATTGTGCGAGGTCAGCACTTGATTTATTAACACATATTTGAGGTTTCATACTAAAAGCAATACCTTTATTAATATTATCACCATTTAAGAGATAAGTATTTAAAGCACCTTTGAGTTCAGGAGCATTAAGAGAGTTAGTGATTAAACTTTCAGGAGAAAAATCGTGTTGAGTAACCATTGACACATAGCGAGGATAGTTTTGGAGTGATTCAACAGTTCTGTTATTGATAGTTGAGTTGGTATTTCTAAAAAAAGAATGAACTCCAGTAAATTGGTCTAACATAATTCCTTCAGTGCCATCAATAGCACTTGGAACTCCAGCAGGGGAGTTTTTATATAATTTCAAATAACCATTGACACGAAGAGAACCTGCTTTACATTGACGACCAGTTGGCATCTTCATTAAAAACGTAATAACGTCAAATTCACCATACTTTTGCTTGATGTTGGTAGGTTGTGCTGAATTATAAAACGACATGTTAAATATAAAAAATTATTCTATTATTATATTATATATATATATATTAAAATATTATTATATAGTAATATTAAATTATCTTTTAAAAAAACTTTTATAATTAGTATTTGGTCGCATAACTCTATTTGGATTTAGATTTTGAGGTGGTGTAGGTTGTTGAACCACATCACCTTGAGATTGTTGTGTTTTTACTTGTGATAAGACCTCCTCCTTTGACTCTTCAGTTTTTTTTGATTCTTCCAGTTGAATTTTCTCTTCTGCTTTCTTCCTTGCTTTTTCTAATTTTAATTCTTTCATTTGATTTATCGAATTATTAATACCACTTATTGATTCTTTTAATTCATCAAATTTACTATTATAATGTTTTTCAAATAAATCATTATTAGGTTGAACTGGTTGTGGTGGTGGTGCTTGGACTTGAGGTTGGGCTTTTGCTTTTGGTTCTACTGCTACTACTGGTTCTGCTTTTAATTCAGCCTTTTTAGCATTTCTCTTCTCTATAGACTTGGCTCTCATAAGAGCCAGTTTTTCAAGCATGAGTTCTCTCTGCTCGGGCGTTTGTTCTGCTTTTTTACGGGGTTTTTTGGCTTTTGGTGCCTGATTGATAAGTTGTGCTAAATCCTCAATAGTTAAATTTGACATTTTGGTTCCTATTATTATATAGAAAGATAAAAAATAAACAAGTTAAAACAAAAATAAACAACTAATTCTTTAAAAATGGGTATATATAAATTAAAATTAACCCATAGTAGTTTTTAAGGCTTCACGTTCAGCCTTTTTTTTTTGATTATATAATTTCTTTTGCACTGCAATCTTTTGCTTATTATCATCATAATACTTTTTACTATATTCAGCAATCTTTTCTTTGTTATATTCACGATACTTTTTATCTTTTTCAGCAATCTTTTCCTTATTATCAGCATAATATGTTTTTTTATTTTCACTAATATTGGACTTATTATCTTTACACCATTCTTTTCGATAGTTAGTAATCTTTTGACGATTATCATCAAAATATTCTTTTTGTGTTCTACCAGCAATCCTTTTATTAACACAATTATCAGTAATCCTCATTATTTCACCTTCACGACGTTCTAATTCATTTTTATTATTACAATTAACATTCTCAATTAACTCAATATAACAATCATCAATACCATGTTCTAATACTTTAAATGATGATACATATGCTAAATTATTATTATTTAACCATTTATTATAATCACGTTTATGTGAATATAATCGTTTAGACAATGGTTGAGTAGTTGAACCCACATAACACCCAACTGTGGCGTGTGAGCGAATACAATAAACTTTCCCTTCTTCGTAATTAGGCATTTTAAATAATCGCTTTTTATCGCTTTTATATATTTATATATTACTATTTCTTTAAATTGAAAAAATATATAAATTAAAATTAACTGAAAAATCTTTTTTTCATATCCGCTACTGACCCTGAAATAGTTTTCTTGTTCCACAAAACCCAGCGACTGAAAAAACCAGGTGTATTTGCTCCACTTTTACCCCAGTTTTCACGTTTTTCGTGTCTTGATATATATGATTTTTTACGTTCTTCATCTTTATGAGTGGGATAATCACTATAACCAGTGGCACCAAATTTTATTGTATTATTACGTTTTGTAGTTTCATTATAAATAGTGGCTTCATATTTATGTGTTCCATCTTTTGATGGTTTTAATGATATAAATTTATACATATTGATTACTATAATATTAAAAGATATAAAAAAGTTAATTAATTATGCTTAAAGTGTTTTAAACATATATTTGAATAAATAGACTGGACCAGGCACAATATTTTTGTCATGAGTAGCATCACCATAAGCAGCGAACTGAAGAGTGTATCCAGATAATGGGTTAAGGTATTGAGATTCGGCATCACTTGCGGAATAAATCTTGAGGGGAAAGACAACAGGTGGTTCAGCACTGCGACCAACACCATTAATACCACTTAAACTTGCTACACTAATTACATCGTTATTCATTACATCTAAAAATTTATCCAAGTGAAGACTTGAAGGATATTTAGAAGTATTGGATTGAATAATAATATTACGATTAGTATTATCAATGTTATTAACAGACCATCTGTATTGTTGAATGTTTCTTGAATGGGATATTAAAGATACACCTGGGAGGGGAGCACATAACAATGCTGAATAACAGTTGGGTTCAGATATAATAAACTGGCGATTGTAAGATTCTAAAGCATTTTCAATAGTTACTGCTTCAACTTTAACAGTGCTGTAAATACTTGCTGGAGGCATATTATCTTTTTCACTTTGAATTAAAACTAATTCTGCTTTGGTGATTTCCCAATTAGGGTTTTTATATGAGTTATGAGTTTTATTATTATGAACCCAATTGACAAGACCATCTCCAACAAGTGGTTTAACACAAACAAATGATTGACCTACAACAGGTGCTATATTATCATTACCTGCGGCAACCCATTCGGCTTGAGTAGTGGTTCCTACATCAGTAATAATATAAGATTGACCTACAACCATTTCACTACCTGGTTGAGTAGCATTAGGAGTTTTGGCATTCCATATATGAAGTTTAAAACTGGTAGCAGGAGTAATAACACCAAGACCAGGAACAACAGCACCAACTCCACCAGGAACAACCATTGCTGAATTTTGAAGACTATTATTATTTTCTAAACCAAGATTTGAGAATTCAACATCAAAAAGTTGTGTAGTAGCATTATAAACGGCTTTCTCAATAACAGCAACACCTCCTTGATTAGGTAAGCGAACACTTTGATTAGAATAAAGACGACGAAGAGAAGGTATATCGGCATTTTCATAAATATCAGGATATATAGAAACATCATCATTAACTGATTGGTCTATAGCTATACAAACCATAGAACTTGTTCCAGATAAATGTTTAATAGAACCAGCAGTAATTTGAGCTACTGTTCCAGCAGATAAAAGACCACCTTTTTGTAAATTTTGTATAGTGCTTAAAGGCATAGCAATTGTAGATGTTTTTTGAAATGCTTCCCAACCATCAGCAGTTGTATTAAGATTAATATCAAGACCATCAGATACTAATTCAAAATGACTAAATGTGACTTTAGCGTGTTGTAAATGAGTGCCTGTAAAATCAGGTATAGTATATGAACTATCAAGTTTAATTTGAGGACCAAGAGGTAATGCTTGACCTACAACTGTATCAATAGTTGTCATATGTTGAAAAAATCTATCAACTTTATTAGGTTGAGAAATTTTAAACATGACTCTAATAGTTTTAGCATTAACCATTCCAAGTTCAGCCATTTGTGCAACAGTCCATTCAAGAGAACTTTTAAATTGAATAGTATCTGAAGATTGACCTGCTTTTTCAATCATTTTACCATTGGCATCAACTTGGTAACACACACCACCTGTGGGACCTGCTGCTAATGCTTTAAATTGTTGTCCTACAGATTGAGAACCAGCAACAAAAACAGTTCCACCAGCAACAGTAACCGCAAGAGCAATAAAAACATCACCAACATCAGGGACAGCGAGAGTAGAACAATGACCGTCACTTGTGGGAAGTTGTGCTGTAGCAATAAAAATATCAGTTATAGCAGGAGCATTTAAAGTATTAACAACACCATCGGTTCCAGCAACTGCCGCACCACCAACAAAAAAATTGCCATTAACGGGAGCAATAAGAGTTTGACAGACACCATCAGAATTAGCGACAAGAGCAGCACATTTAAAAACACTACCAACAACAGGTAAAACAGTTCCTTCCCAACCAGCAGTGTTCCAATCACCAATAGTTAGTGTGCCTAAATTAGTAATTTGATAATAAGCATCAGGGACTAAATTAGTAGTTGCTACATTATCACCAGCAGGATTAGTATAACCAATTGAAGCCCATTGAAGAATATTTGTATTAGTTCCAACATCAGTAATTTGATAAGATGCACCATTGACTATAGCAGTAGTAGAAACATTATCATTGGCACTTTTGATTAAACCTAAATTAGCCCATCCAATAGTAGATAAAGTTCCTAATTGAGTTACAATATAACCATTACCTACTTGTAAAGCATCGGTGACAACATCATCGCCAGAATTTTTATAAGCACCTGCGGTAATCCAATTAGCAACTGTTAATGTTCCTACGTTTTTAACTGTATATTCAGTTCCTACTTGTAAATTAGCAGTATCAACATCGGGACCATCAGCAGATGGGGGTGCACCCATAGCAGTCCAATCAGCAACAGTTAATGTAGGATTGTTAAGATTTTGTATTTGGTAATAATTATCTTTAACTAAAGCGGCAGTATCAACTGTGGCAGAAGGTATAAAGTATTCAACATAATCATTAGCATTGTATTTGAAGAATTCAGGTTTAACAATAAATCCATTAGAACTTGCTAATTGATTAGCAGAATTACTGTAAAGATTTTGATTAGTAGCACGAATACATTTAGGGTTAGTTTCATAATCAGAAATAAAACCAATAGAATTTCCAAGAGTAGCGGGAGGGACAGCAATAAAATCAGAAGCAACACGTTGTTGGATTAAACTGTGAGTATCTTCAAGCTCGAATTCAGCCATTAAACCACCAGTCATACTTAAATGAAAATTGTTAGTTTTACACACACCAAAAATTTCTGACAGTTTAATATTGACTTGGACTGATTGATCGGCAAGAGAAAGTTCAGCACCGAAATAAGAACCAACACCAGCACCAACAGATGACATCATAAGAGAACCAGTAGAAGCCATAGTCATTAAACTTTCAGAAGATAAACTTTCAAAATCTTTGGCAAAATTATTAAGAGTTTGAGTTATGACGTTACAATAATTAACTTCTTCAAGGAGGGTCATCTCACCCATCATACTAAATAAACGGGCAGTCTTGATTAAACAAGCAGGGCTGTAGGCTTCACCAAGGGAACTACCAAAACTAAACATGACTTTAGATTTATCAAGGTTGAGAATTTCTTCTGCTGTGTATGCTTTACCAGTAAGACCATTAACAATATACAGCTTAAAAGCAAGATAAGATTCACTCATATCAGTAGACATATCATCGGCACTAATTTGGAAACGCATACGATTATAACTGTCTTTATATACAGCATTCTCAAGGGAGCGGATTTTTTGAACTTTAAGAGACATGATTAATTAATAAATTATAGTATTATATATATTACTAATATTATTATTATAAAAGATATTAAAATAAAAAACTAAATAAAAAATTAAAATTAATATTAAACTTTTTCACATAAATGTTTTGGCGACGCTTTTACAAAAGTGTCATTTATTCTACATATAAATTAAAACTGGCTGTGCTGAAATTAACTGGTATTTGACTATCAACGTTGTATAATCTAAATTGTAATGAAGAAATACTCATTGGTTCTTTATTTTCAATATCTAAAAAGATTAATTGTTTTGATTCACTGAAAAATATTGATTCATCAGGTTGTAATCTTTGTATAATGAAATAGGCTAATGTATTCTTTTTACCACTTATACGTTGTTTATAATATACTTGACTTGTATTAGTAGAGGCACTTGTTCCAGATGAACCAACATAAGTTGATAGGTCAAGATTTAATACATCTAATGCTATATCATAATAATTTTGAAAGTCTATACCAGCATTAGCATTTCTCACAAAAATAGTAGTATCACTAACATTACCTTGAATAATATTTGTATTGAAACCTAAAGAGTTTATTAATAAAGGAGCACTGTTAAAATCTAATTGAATAATTCTATTTGGAGTTCCTGCTTCAAGATTTTCTTTTGATAAATATATTAAATTTTGTTCTGGTTCTGTATTATATACTACACCATTATCATTAACAACAACGTTAGGTTGTATAAATGCTCTCCAGTTGAGAAATTGATGTGCTTTATCAATTATTTCATGAGTAGATGTTCCAGAAATACCATGACAGTAACTTGTATTAAAATCAAATCCTGTATATACTCCAACTGCTGATAATTCTTCAAATGCTGATGTGCCAGTTTCTTGACGTCCTATTCTAAAATTACCTGTGGTGCTGTCAGTATAAAACCATAATTTAAGACTGTCTTTATTAACAATTTTACTTTTATCAAGTTCTGCTCCAAGTTCGCCATTATTTAATATATAGATTTTGTTATTACGAACAGCAATACCATATAAAATAGTAGGAGTAGAACTAATACCAGGATTAAGACATAAACCAATATCAACAGGGTCAATCACACCATTTTCTTCACGTATTTTACAATTAATAGAAGTATTAAAACAACCGTTAATTATAGGTAAATTTGTGTAAGCATAAAAAGCACCTAATTTATTCGCTACTAATCCAAAAGTTGTTGCTTGACTTGATTGACTCATATTGTCTTCTGTTATTTGGTTATTGTTAAGAGTTGGAGCAAATCCTTTATCACCAGCACCAAAAGCAGATTGAAGAACATGTAGGCTTAATTTATAACTATTTTTAACGTGTTTGCCTAACCATTTGAAACTTAAACCATAATCAGTTTCTTTAGATGTAACAGCATTAGATTGAAGAGGAGTGCCATTTAATATTCCATTACACAAATTATTTAAAGTTAATAGTAAATCAGGAATACCTTTGTATTGAGGACTGGTAGAAGCATTATAAGTATATTTACCAGCAGGTAAAGTAATTTGACGTGGAGCTACACTTCTTTCACCTTGAAGTTGAGTTGTAATATCAATTGTTTGGTCTGCTGTTAAATTAATAACACCTTCTGGATTAGGAAGAATTTCAAGTGAAATCTTATCAAGAGCAATGCGACTATTTGCTCCAATATTAATAGATTCTTGGAAATTAATGTCAATTAAGCCATTATTATCAACAACGCTGTAATCTGTTACAAGGCATTTAAGTTGCTTCATTTTAAAATAATTTCTATAATATACTATATATATATATTAAAATATTATTATATATTATATAGTTATATATTAAATACTAAAATAAAAATGGAATCTAAAAATAACAATACTATTCAGTTATTAGCTTCTGGTGATGCTTTCATTGGTAAAAATGAAGTTGTTAATGGTTATTTAAATATTGTATGTAATTTATTTACTACAGAAGATTGTATTATAACTTGCGAGCAATCTACAAATGGAAGTAATTATGAATTCGTTGATACTTTCGTTCATTCAATTGCTAATTTTGGAACTACAACACGCACACAATTTTTTGTTAAAGCATATTGGGTTAGAATTAAAGTAGAAAATGCTTCTTTTAATAATATTCCAAAAATTGTTTTGACTACATTATTTACTGCTTCAAATCAAGATTCTAGTCTAGAACAACCAGACACAGTTCAAGGTAGTGTAAATGTTATTAATAGTATGCTTGCTAATTATAATGATGGGACAAGTGATTTTCTAAAGCCTGTTGCTTGTGATGTTAATGGTGTTTTAAAAAGCAATCTTGTAGTTGAAGGAATTAGTCTTACACCTGCTACTGATGGTATTAAGATTTACGGATCAACCGCTCAAAACGGTGCTACTCCTTTATTAATCAATACTGATGATGCTGGGCGTATTAACGCAAATATGATGGGTTCTACATCAACAGGTATTAAAAACCTTATGAAAACAGAGCTGGACGGGACGTTAAACACCGTATCTACCACTGCTGATACTTTGATTACTTCATTGAATGCTTTAGTTACAGAGAATAAGGAATTACTCCGTAAAATTGAAGTTAATGCTAATCAATTACCTGATTCAACAATGCTTGCTGGTGTTGACCCAGCAGGGATAGAATTTGCCGCAGGTGATGTAATTGGAATGGTTGATATGGGTATTGCTGAAACCAGAAATAATGATGTTTGTTTTAGCGGTTATGTTTTGGTTGGAGCACCAGGTTCAGGCTTTGATAATCCTAAACTTATAATGCAATTTTCTTTAACAAGCAATGAATTTTTCGGCGACGGCGTCGAATGTAGTTTTTACAAGAAATCTGCTACTGAATGGGAGTTCAATTTTCAACGTAATAATGTAGGATTACGCTATGTAAGACTTTTATGCACTTCTCCTATTAAATTGACTATGTGTGTTGCTTCAATGTTTAAAAATTAATTACTAACCCTTTCAGGTAACTGTTTTTTGTTTTTATTAATTGTTTTTGGTTATGCTTGTTTGTAATTTTTTAATTAATTGTTTTTGTAAATTTAAATATATAATAATAGTATATAGTAATAGTATATTAAATAAAATGTCAGATTATACAGGTTCAAGTTTTATCCCAGCCCCAGTTGAAGATGAATTGACTCAATTAAAGGATGCGAACGCCGCAACACAAGCCGCATTAGACCAAGAGATTTATGACCGAGGTGCTGCCGATAATGAATTACAAAATCAAATTAATGATGCCGCCACTGCAGGGGCTTTATCCGCTGAAATAACCGCACGAATTGATGGAGACACCAATCTTGGTAATCTTATCACAAATAATACAAATAGTATTGGCACTATTAACGCAAATCTATCTCAAGAAATTACTAACCGAACAAATGCTGATAATGTATTACAAGCCGATATTGATAGTCGCGCCACACAAGCCGCTTTAACTGAAGAGACAACTATCAGAATTGATAGAGACAACAATCTTGGTATCCTTATATTAAATAACTTAAATGCTATCGCTGCGACTAATACAAATCTCGATCAAGAAATTACCAATAGAACAAATGCTGATAATGTATTACAAGCCGATATTGACACACGTGCTACAACAAACGCTTTAACTACTGAAACAAACGCCAGAATTGCGGGGGATAACACATTATCTAATTCAATTGCTACTAACACAACCGCTATTGCTACGACTAATACAAATCTCGGTCAAGAAATCACCGATAGACAATCCGCTGATAATAACCTACAAAATCAAATAAATGACCGAGCATTAACGCTTTCATTAAACAGCGAAATCACCGCAAGAACTGATGCCGATACTGCACTTGGTGTTAGAATTGACTTTGAGGCTAGTCAGCGGTCATATTACATTAGTAATTTACAGGGACAAATCAACGTTAATGAGACTGCTATCGCGACAGAACAATCGGCACGTCAAGCGGCGGACACAACCTTACAAGCGTCTATTACGACAAACGCAACAGCAATTGGGACTAAAGCAAATGATACAGACGTAGTCAAACTATTTAGTAATCAAAATATCGCTGGGGAAAAGTTTTTTACGAATGATACGAGAATCGGTGGTGATGTAATTTTACCAACCGATGAGGGGAAAATAGTTTTAGGGGCTAATACCGACAGAAAAATCTATTGGACTGCTGAAGGTTTAGGGACTAATCAAGCATTTCGAGCCACACGATACGATGTAGCAGGGGGGCAACAAATTGCTTCTAATAATTTAGCCGATGGTTCTACGCTAGTGAAATTACTTGACGGAACTGTTGCTATTGATGGCGATGTAAATTTAACTGCTGGTAAAGCCTACAAAATAAATGATGTAACTATACCTACTCATACTGATTTGGCGTTAAAAGCACCAATAGATAATGCCAGTTTAACAGGAAATACACAGATGACAAGATTGACTGTAAACCATAGCGACTCGGCAACCATCGGGTTAGATTTCAACAACACGAATAGTAATCAATATGCAGGTAAGTTTAATACCGTTGCTTATGGGTGGCGTATGTTTAACAACAACACAGGTATTCCAGGCAATACGACATTCGGCGTATTTACCAAAGGAACAGGGTCTCAATTAAATCCTTTACTTGTTAAAAATGACGGCAAACTTTACACGTTAGACCAAGAGGTAGATGGTGATGTAAATCTAACTGCTGGTAAAGCCTACAAGATAGATAATGTAAGCATTCCTACAAATGCAGATTTAGCATTAAAAGCACCAATCGATAATGCAAGTTTAACGGGAAATACACAGATGACAAGATTGACTGTAAATCATAGCGACTCGGCAAGCGTCGGTTTGGATTTCAATAATACGAATGTAAATCAGTATGCGGGGGCATTTAATACCGCTGCTTACGGTTGGAGATTTTTTAATGATAATACAGGACTTTCAGGAAATACGACATTTGGGGTTTTTACAAAAGGAACAGGTTCTCAATTAAATCCTTTGCTGGTTAAAAATGACGGCAAACTTTACACATTAGACCAAGAAGTAGATGGTGATGTGAATCTAACCACAGGGCATGAGTTTAAAATTAATGGTGTGCCTTTATCGAGTGGTGGAATGACCCCCGAACAAGAAGCACAACTTGCGTCCAATACGACACGAGTTGATAATATTTATAATGATACTGCGGTTGAATTAAACAATATTATTTTAACAAACTGGAGTCGTTTTGATTGTAGACTAAATAGATTGTTGAACGTTCAAGATGCTATGGACCCAGGACAAATTCCACAAGTCAAAATACAAAACTTATTAACTGACTTAGAATCTAAACGTGATATAACCAATAATTTATTTACTCAATTAAACTTGAACGGCACAACACAAAATATGACATCAGCGGGCGGAACTATTAATGCCACCGACTATTTTACTGAGTTTGATTTGACAGGATTAATCAATACCGACTTGGTGGTTGGAATCCAAGAAACAGATGTTTATCAACAAACCAAATGTATTTTTATTAAAACCGATGACCCTTCAAATACAAATGGTAATCTAATTATCCGTAGTAATTTTTTATTGACAGACCAAGATATTATTCTACGTAAGAAGGGTGATTGTGTATTTCTTCATGCCGACTGGGATAGTTCCAAATGGAAAGTGATGGGTATATTTTCAAACATCCAGCAGACTTTAACAACAACAGGTGATATTGTTTCTGGTTCTGATATTTTTTGTAGGCATCATTTGATTAGCACCGCGTCGGAATTCACCTTAATAGATGGATTTACTGGTATTAACTTACGCACGCCGACGAGCGGTTCTGTGCCTACCATAAGTATAGACGGACAAGAAGCATTTATGACAAAAGCAACAAATCAAACAATTAGCGGTGTGAAAACCTTTTCAAATGGAATTATAGCCGATTTAACTATTTCACAGACAGTTGGACTACAGTCGGCGTTAGATGAAAAGCAGATTCGTTATTTACCCTGCTTAATCGAGCATCATGAAAATAGTGGAGTTGATGGTGGGGCATCTTCGGCGACACAATGGAACGATATAGTTTTGAATACAATTGATAATACTTTGAGAACAGATTTTACAATCTTAAATAATCAAATAACTATTGCCTCAATTGGCACTTATGAAATATCATTTAGTATAGCTTCGTATTCTACAATAGGTTCAAAGGGTGAATTAATTGGTGTTACTGATACTGCAAAGGTTGTGCACGGCACGAGTTTTACAACAACGAATAGTTCGGGGGGTATGAGTAATGGAATGGGTGTTATAACAACTACACAGGCAAACGAATTATTTAAATTGCGATTGTATAGTGAAGGAGCAGGTTTATTAGGCAAAGCCGTTAGTAGCGGAAGCCCAGAAATATACGCCCAAGTGTTTATTAAAAGATTATCTTAATTGAAATAAAATGTTTGTATAATATAAATGACTAAAATGTATAAAAAAGAATTACCAAAAAAAGAACCTATGATGAAAGCAAATTTAAGTGAAGAAGAACTCAATAAATATCTTAAAAAAAAAGAGAAAAAAAAAACATTACCCAAGGGTATATTTGAAACACATAAAAAAAAAGATTAGTATATAGTATATAGTAAAATGAATTCATTAAAAATTTTAAAAGTGAAAGACCCTAAAGGAAAAATTAATCCATTAGATGCTAAATTACCTGAAAACCTACCACGTCATCCATTTACAAAATTTATTATAAGTCCTCCTAGAAGTGGAAAATCGGTTTTGATTGCCAATGAATTAGCAAATCCTGCTTTTTATAATTCACAAGAATACTGGGATACAGTTTATTATTGCTCGCCAACACAACAATTCGATAAAACGGCTATGAATTACTTGCCAAAATTAGAAAATGTTATACAGATAGACGACCACAATGACTTAATGAGAATTGATGTTTTATTAGAAAGTATTATGAAATCTCAAATGAAATTATTGACTGAAGATGACCCTGTAACAGGTAAGAAAAAAGAAATGGAACGTATATGTATTATATTTGATGATTGTTTAGGATATTTAACCAGTAATGAAGCACTCAGTTACTTTATTTGCAAATTTAGGCACTTCTCATGTTCTGTATATATTACAAGTCAATCATTTCGCAAAATACCAAAAGTTATTAGAAATTGTGCTGGTAATGTTATTTTTCATAAATTAGCAAATGAAAAAGAATTGATTGCTATTGATGAGGAGTTTGGATGTTGCTATAGCCCTGACTTTATTAATATGGCTAAAAAAATTACTAATACTAAATATAACTTTTGTTATTTAAATAATGAACAATTGAAAATGTATCAAAATTATGATACACTTATTCTTGATGCTGCTGAAAATCCTGTATAAATTTAATGTGTTTTTGTGTTCTAAAATGTCGTGGTTTTTTATCATATCTATATTTACCACCACATTCACAATTAAATTTTTCATTGAGTTTTACTTTATTTAAATCTTTATATTTTTTTTGATAATCCATATATTTTTCATGATTATCAATTTGATATTGTTTTTGTGATTCTAATTTTTCATCTCTATTTTCAATATAATGTTCGTTTCTTTGTATTTTAATCTCTTGTTTTTTATCAACTCTATATTCTTGTTGTGTTCTACCAACAATATTTTTATTAACTAATTCATTTTTATATTGACGTATCAATTCACCTTCTCTTTTTAATAATTCTTCTTTTGTATTACAAGGAAATGATTCAAGTAATTGAATAAAACAATCTCCTGCTTCTACAATAATTTTTGATGTTATGTTAAGATTTCTTTGATATGAATCAATATGTTTTTGTTTTCTCTTACATAATAATTGTGTAGTAGAACCAATGTAATATTTATCACAATTGGGACTTTTTAAAGTATAAATTTTACCGTTTTGATAATTAACCATTGCTAAAAATTGCTCTTTATTGCTCTTTACATATTATAAATATTATATCTTTAAATTGTTTTTTTTACATTTAATATATTATATAAGTATAGTATATATACAAATTCAAAATGTCAGGTGATATTTATGATGACAAAATGCGTCACGATAATTTCCAGGCTCGACAAGATGATATACAGAATAGCATACAAGCTTCAGCTGATAATTATACTAATGAATTAAATCAGTCTAAAATTGCTGATATTCAAAATAAAACTATTGGTAGTGAGTTAATGTTTAGTAGTATTCCTGCCACTTTTTCTAAAGGTATTGAGACATTTGATAGAGTTAAAGGTCTTTATAAAAAAATACAAGCATTACCTGAAAAAGTAAGTGGTATTGTTGATGATGCTAAAACAAAAGCAAGTTCTTTAATTGAAGATACTAAAGCAAAAGCAGGTGGATTACTAGAAGATGCTAAAGGTCAAGCAGGTGGATTACTTGAAGATGTTAAAGGTCAAGCAGGTGGTTTAGTTCAAGGTAAAGATATAGCAGGAACACCATCAGTAAGAGAAGTTCAATTTGATAATCCATTATATGAAGGTGAAGGTATAGCTAAACCTGCTATTACTGCTGAAACATTTGGAAATGTCAAAAATTATTTAGGAGGTCAAGTAGGCGATTTAGGAGATAGAGTAAGTGTATTACCAAATATGGAAACAAGTGTAGGTAGTTTAAAACAAGCAATACCTAAACCAGTAGCAATTGATGATGCTTTAAGTGGTGCTAAAGCGGCAGTTAGTGATACTATTAGTGGTGCTGGTGATGCTGTTAGTGATATTTCAGGTAGGGCTACTGATGCTGTTAGTGATATAGCAGGAAAAGCAGGTGATGCTGTTAGTGATATAGCAGGTAAAGCAGGTGATATTGCTACTGGTTTAGTTAGTGGTGGAACTGATATTGCTGAAACCGCTGCATCTGCATTAGCCGAAGCGGCTGTTCCAATTGTGGGTGATGTGTTGGCTGTGGGTTCATTATTTGCTGGTGCTTATGAAGGTATAAAAGATTTAGTGGATAAACCAAGTGCTCCAGCACCACCTACAATAAATCTTGCTCCAGGGGGTGTAAATCAAGCCGGAATTTAATATCTATGTATATTATAAATGTCTGTTGAATTAATTGCTATTAGTGCTTTTGTTGTGGCTATATTAGGTGGTTTATCCCAATGTATTCAAAAAATTAACCTCAAAAAATGTCATGTATGTTGTATTGACTCTGATTGTAGAGACCAAGAAAAAATTACAGATATTCAAATAAAAGAATTAAGTGAAAAGATTGAAAAAAATCAAAAAAAGATTTGTAAAAATAAAAATAAATTAGATTCACTAAAAAATAAACGTAGATTAAGTAATATTCCAGAAACTCCAGATAGTTTAGAATCAATTAATAGTTTTGAGGAAGTTACAGAAATATAAATTTCTTTATTAATAGTAATAGAATGGATAATATAATAATTTGTAAAGAATGTGGAAGTCTTTTGAAACAAGATAAAAATCATAAAGTTTGTAGAGTATGTAATCTTAATTTACCATTAGAAGAATATAGAACAGGTCATCATAGGTGTAAATCCTGTGAATATGTTAAGTTTAATGAATGGAAAGATAAAAATATAGATAAATTTAGAGTTGGGGGTCAATATTACAAGTATCAAAAAAAAAATGTTGATAAAGAGTAGTAGAATGGGTTGCTGTTGTTTTTGCCATAATATTGTAAATTATACTTTACTGGATAGAAGTTATTTTTATGATTGTAAATACTATCACGTAAAAAATGTTTGTTTTGAATGTGATTTATTGTATAATCGTTTTTTTCAATTGAAAATAGCAGATGATAAAAAAATTAAAGATGATGAATTGGATTCTCAATTACAACCTTTTTGATTTAAACATTATCTAATTATATAGTATATATCAAAATGTCTAACTGTTGCACAAAGTGTGGAGAATTAGTAGATTATCAATTAACTGATAGAACTTATATATATAAATATAAAAGGTATAGGTTCTTTTTTATTTGTAGGGATTGTGAAATTTTATTCTCTAATCTTTTTCAATTGAAAATAAAAGATGATATGGATATTAAATATGATGATTATGATAGTGAAACAGGAATGGGTTTTGATTTAGAAGATTGATAATAAAAAGTAATAGTAGAATTATATCTATAAACATATAAATCTCTATCATTCACATTTTTAGGATTAAATATAAAACGGTGATGACATAGGTTATGTTGGTATAATACACCATTGAATATTTCATTTGGTTTTATTTTTTTTAATATTTTAGATACTAATAGTTTAGAAAATTTGAATTCTGGTATATGTCTGTTATTTACTTCACAATAAATTAATTTAATCATTTATTATTTAATTATATATTTATTTCAACTTAAAGATAAATTTTTAAGAATATATATAAGCGAATAAAAACGAACTTTTAAGATTTTATTAGATTATTTAAGATGCCTAATTACGAAGAAGGGAAAGTTTATTGTATTCGTTCTCACGCTACTGTTGGTTGTTATGTGGGTTCTACCACTCAACCATTATCTAAACGATTTTATCATCATAAACGTGAATATAATAAATGGATTGCTAATAATAATTTAAAATATTATACATCATTTAAAGTATTAGAACATGGTATCGATGATTGTTATATTGAATTAATTGAGAATGTAAGATGTAATGATAAAAATGAATTAGAACGTCGTGAAGGTGAAATAATGAGGATTACTGATAATTGTGTTAATCAAATTATTGCTGGTAGAACACCAAAAGAGTATCGTAATGACAATAAATTATATTTAAAAGAAGTATCTAAAGAACGTAATAAAAATAATTATATAAAAAATAAACTTAAAAATGCTGAATATTATAGACAAAAAGCAAAAAAATGGAATGAAGATAATAATGAAAAGATTAAAGAAAAATATAAACAATCTCAATTAAATAATCCAGAGATTAAAAAAGAACGTGATAGAAAATATCGTGAAAAGAAGAAAGCAGAGAAGGTTCAATAATTATTTATTTATTTAAATTATTTTATTTTTTTTACAATTTTTTTAATTTAAAGATTTATATCTAAATAAAGAATAAAAGAGATAAAAAGAGAACTTTAAAGATAATATGCCCGACTATGCTAAGTCAAAAATTTATGCTATACGCAGTCCAAATACCACTCTTTTTTATGTTGGTGCCACTTGTAATGATTTATCTAAGCGTCACTACCAACACCGTCATAATCATTCCTCATATGTTAGACAAATATTAGAGGCTGGTAATAGTTATATTGAATTAATAGAATATTGTCCTTGTAATACTAAAGAAGAATTAAATAGTCGATTAGCTTATGTATTAAGAAAACTTAATGAGCGTTATATTATTAATACACAGAATAGGAATATTTTTTATGTGACAGATGATTTTATAATTAATGATTTGGATATTGAATTAGATGAGATTGAGTTTTGATAATTTCGTGAAATATTTTTTTTTGTTTTTAGATTTTTATATTTTTTGGATTTTGAGAATTTGTTTTTTTGATTTTGAGAATTTTTTGGATTTTGAGAATTTTGGAGAAATGGAAGAATTTGTTTTTTGCATTTTGAGAATTTTTTGATTTC
>Ga0208898_1000753_pt1 | contig 23753 bp, 30 predicted proteins | sample VirMetDEL_Mar_4_FD_184513 | JGI IMG/M metagenome (GOLD analysis project Ga0208898, IMG submission 184513) | Aqueous microbial communities from the Delaware River and Bay under freshwater to marine salinity gradient to study organic matter... | ecosystem: Environmental > Aquatic > Marine >...
CCTGTGCCCTGTGCCCTGTGCCCTGTGCCCTGTGCCCTGTGCCCTGTGCCCTGTGCCCTGTGCCCTGTGCCCTGTGTCCTGCACCCTGTGCCCTGTGCCCTGCACACCCCTGGAGGGCGTGGCACCAAGGGCGTGGCACCAAGGGCGTGGCACCAAGGGCGTGGCACCAAGGGCGTGGCACCAAGGGCGTGGCACCATCTCAACAACACCGTGCTCATCGGGGTCACAGACTTTTTTTCTTTTTTCTTTGTGTTTTCTCTTTACAAGGTGGGCACGTTGACAATAAGCTCAGACCATCAACGAGCAACCCCTCGGAGAACAAGATGACCAAGCACAGCCCACACACCATTGCCCTCGTCAGCCCTCACTTCATCGAGGCACTACGCACAGCCACCGACCGCGCTGCAAGGGACTGCTCCAGAGCGTGCGCCCGTATCCGGTGGAGCGCCGACAAGGGCGCAGCCCGCGCTGCCCTGGCCGTGGCTCGCGCTCGCCATGCCACGCTGTCCTCCCTGCTCAGCCAGGCTGAGGCACGCGCCATGGTCGAGGCCATCGAGTGCCCCGCCCTCCCTGCACAGTGGGCACCACAGCTGCCTGCTACCCCAGCCACCCCGGTGCGCCCCAGCCCGCAGCCTGCACCCCACAGGGTGAGGGAGTCGGCACGCCAGCGCTCCAGAGCACGGCATGCACAGACCCGCATTCGCGTCCGCATCTAAACCCACCCCCACCACAAGCAGCCCGGCTGAGCCGGGCATGGAGAACACAAGATGACCCTCGCCACATGGCCTGCATGCCAGCCCACCGATGACCGCATGGCCGACCTCCGCGCTTACTACTACACCACCACACTGCGCCTCGGCGATGGCACCGTGGTGCGCCCGACCCTCGCCACAGCCAAGGCTGTGGTGGACTGCGCCCACATGCTCATGCCTCTGCCCATGGTGGTGGAACCCGGCAGCTATCGCTAACCCCCAACCAACCCAAACAGCCCGGCTGCGCCGGGCATGGAGAACACACGATGACAAACAAACTGAGAACCGAGATCAACGCACGCAATCTTCAGCCCGGCCAGATCGTCGTCTTCGACGTGTCGGATTCCACCCTGCGGCGGTGGGAATACCGGGGCTGGATCCGTGACGTGTCCGCGTCCGGTCGTCGCTTCGGCTGGGTAGTCCTCACTGTCAAGGGCTACATGAGAGCCTGACCTAACCCCAAACAGCCCGGCAAATGCCGGGCATGGAGAACCCGAGATGGTAATTACATTCGATTTTGACGACACCCTGCTCTGGACCCGAGCCATCCGCGACGACAGCGGCAACATCGAGGACACGGTGCCCATGGGTGCCAGCCCCCACACCATGCCGCTGCTGTTAGCCGCCCTCGACCGGGGCGATGAGGTACACATCGTGACGAGCCGCCTTGCCAGACTCTGGCGGGAGGACACGCTCGCCCATCTTCGAGAGTGGGGCGTGCTCGACCGCTTGGCAGGTGTGCACTTCACGGGTGGACAGCTCAAGCTTTTCACCCTCGCCATCCTCGGTGCCGATGTTCACCACGATGACGACCCCGTCGAGCTGGAGAACCTCCCCGATGCTTGCCGGGGCGTGCTCGCCCCCATCCACCCATCATGGTGCCGGGACGCCACCTAAACCCACACCGCCCAGCGCAGCTGGGCATGGAGAACACGAAATGACCCTTGAACAACGAGCCGTCCTTGCAACCCTTGCCGCCCGTGTGGTGTCGCTGGCTTGTGAAGCTTGCGACCACGAGGTGGAGATCATGCAAGCCATCGCCGACATCGCCACATGTCCAGAGACTATCCCCCTGACCGAGCACGAGGTGGTCGCCCTGCTCTCCCATCCTTGGGCAGACCGGGGTGATGAATCGAGCCCGGCCACCCACCGAACCGATGTGCTCACTGCGCTCGCCACAGCGGCGTGGCTCAATGTGCGCCGCGTCGCCAAGTAACCAACCCAACCCACCAAACAGCCCGGCGAATGCCGGGCATGGAGAAACCGAGATGGCACAGAACCAATGCCGCCGCTGCCAAGGGCGCGGCCACAATAGACGCACCTGCCCCGTCCACATGGCAGAGCAGATCACACCACCTCGCCCAGCTGGGCGCCCTCGCAAGGGGCGCAGGGCTATGGTGGCCTCCATCGAGGCATCCTACCCTGGGCTGACAGGCCTGCTCGGCCACATGCCGGACACCACACTGAGCGCCATCCACGGTGTCTCACGGCAGCGCCTGTACCAGTTCCGCAAAGCCCTGGACATCCCAGCCCGCTACCCCAAGGGCAGCACGACCGAGGGGCTGTACCTCCTGCTGCCCAGCGGGCAGGCATGGCAGACAGTGGCGCTGCGGACAGCCGCCGACCGCGAGGCTGCGTCGTCAACGCTGGCTGCGCGGGGCTACCACCACGCGCCCGTCTACTCCGGCTCCATGGATGACCCCCTGGCCGGGGTGGTGGTGGGCACGTTCTACACCAAGAGAGGGCTGCTGTGATGACATGTCACCCGTGTCAGCCCTTGTCACCCCCATGTGACACACCATAGTGCGGTTTGCAGGGGCGCGATGGGCGAGCTTGTCAGTTTGTCCATTGTTTCCCAGACCTTTGCGCGAAGAAATAAAACAAGAAAACACTACCCACACACATCGTAATAAACTAAGAACAGAACACCCCCAGTGGGGGGGTGACAAGACAGACAAGACAAACGAGGTGAGACATGACCCAAGAGATCACATCCCTGACCCTGCGAATCTCCGCAGGCTCCACCCATGCTACGAGCTACGCGCAGCGCATCCTCATCGACATGGCCGACCGCTTGGACTGGGCGTCCCAGCGCCGTGGTCGGCGTGGACTGACACCGAAGCAACGCGCCTTCGCCGCCCGCCTCATGGCGGAGATTGCCGAGCGGGCACGGGCGCAGACCGAGGACACCCGCCCCAAAGATTCAGAGGGCAACATCCTCATCGAGCCTGATGTGGGTGGCTGGGAGCCATCCCACCATGTCCTCGGCGCTGCCCAGCGCATATGGATGGAGCAGTACGGCAAGCCCACAGAACAGCGGTGCACCGACACCCTGCGCTCCATCGAGGAAGCTGCCCGTGCCTACCTTCAAGGCGATGACTTGGCCGACTATCTGGCCGACCTCAAGTGCAGCTGGGCAGGGGCGGATGTGTCCGCCCTGCTCGGTGTGGACATGGAGCGCGCTTTGGCGAAGGGCATGCTGACCTCCCGCAAGCAGGCTCAAGCTCTGCTGTCCGCTGTCCCCGGCGTGTGGACGGTGACCCGAGTGGGTCGATGGTATGACAACGCCTTTGGCTCAAGCCGCCCCATCACCCTGTCCTATCGTGACCACCGCCTGTCCCTGTGGAGCAGTAAGGATTTTACCAAGGGTGAGAAGCTCATCATCACCAAGGCAGCTGTCAAGGCATGGGGCGGTGTGGACAGATGGGTCAGCAATGGCAAGAGCTACCCCAATGCCACCAAGGTGAGAGTACATGAATGGAGCATGCACCGCGTCAACAACAACAACAACAACAACGAGGAGTGAGAATCATGACCACCACCAACACAACATACTTGGACTTCAACATCGACGGCGTGGCCGATGACATTGTGCTCGACCTCGCCCTGCTCGACACCGCAGGCAACAGCTCCAGCGCGCACCCCGAAGACGCAGAATACTGGGCGCAGGCTTGCGCCAACAAAGGCGACCCTGACTACTGGGGAGCCATCGTCGAGGCTTGGCGACAGGCCTGCGCCATCGAAGACTAACCAACACCCAAGCAGCCCGGCTTTTGCCGGGCATGGAGACACCATGGAATACCCAGATTCGCTCACGCCACACCTTGACCCCCGTCCCATCGCCACGGGCACCATGCTCTACAAGGGTGAAGAGATCCCTTGGGCGTACATGTGCGGGCAGCACGATGACCCGGACACCATCTTCTTCCGGCACCGCGAGTGCCCCCTGCGCTTGACCGTGCCGCCCGGCCAGCCCTGGCCGCGCACCACCATGGAGGCCAGCGCCGTCGCCCTGCGGGTCATCCTGCATGGCTATCTCAAGATGGCGCACAAAGAAGCCACGCCCTCCCCGGAGGGGCAAGGCACCTTGGGTGGGGAGCCTGTCGGCCCCGCCCACTATGATGCACGCGCATCAGATTTCTAAGACACCCTGAACGCGGTGCGGGTTACCGCACCTCACCATCCTTGGAGGGATAGATGGATATTCATGTGTTCGAGAGGGTGCCGCAGGGCGGCAAGGTGTTGGGCTGGGACGGACAGCGTGACCCGTCCTCCCTGCACCGCAGTGTGCGGTGGCCTGCCACCGAGCTGGACACGCCCGTCGATGACGGGGACTACCGCATGGTGGTCTACTCGGTGGATGGCGAGGCCTCGATACCGCGCATCAACATTCCTGCCCTGCCTGTGCTCGAAGGGTTGGGCGCTGCCGTCACCGCTGGCGTGGTGGTGGTGGACGTTGACCTGCCAGGACACCGACAGTGGCGCGACCTGGCCGAGGCCACCGCGCACATCGACGGGCTGCTGAGTACTGCGCCCGAGGGTAGCCTGCTGTACAGCGCAGCTTTCTACACCACCCGTGCAGGCTACCGTCTGCTGTGGCTGCTTGAGCATGCCATCCCCGTCACGCAATACCGCAGCCTGCTGACGCATGTCATGCGGGTATTGCGTGACGAGCATGGCATCGAGTGTGACCCCACCTGTGCTGAGTGGAACAGGCTCTACCGCATGCCCCGCTGCATGCGCGACGGTAGCCTGCTCGACAGCTACTCAGACCTCGTTCCCCTGAGCGAGCCACTGCTCAACCCATTCCAGTGGGGTGCTCTTGAGCATGACCGGGGCATCGCTGCCGAGGTGGCAGGGGACGCGCCCGAACCCCTCGACAGCATGACCCTTGAGCAGTGGAAGGGCGCATGGCGGCACCCCTATCTCCGCAAGGCACTGCCCTTCCCGCCCGATGACAGCGGCTCCACCTACCGCAGTATGCGCCGCGCCATTGCCAGCGTAGCCCACGAGGGCAGCGTCACTGACCCGGAGTTGCTGTTCTCTCTGGTGGTGGGCAGCGTGGATGCCACGCCCGAGCGCACCCGGCAGGAGGCATGGAAGATGTGCGTGTGGACTGCTGCCAAGCAACGTGGTGCTCAGGCCAAGCCACCGCCCCCACCCCCGGTGCGTCCCCTAAACCCCGACCGCATCCCCACCGACACATGGGTGGACTGGTCGCGCACCCTCGACCGCCGCCATGCGAGCACCCTCAATCGCTTGCAGGCAGGCCTGCCGTTCACGCCCAAGACCCAAGCCCAAGACAAGCTGCTGTCTGCCCTGTGGGGCATGGCATTCAAGCTTCAGCTCACCGACACCGAGATTCTGTTCCGCGCATTCTATCCCAGCGCCATGGCCTCCAGTGTTGACCCCACGTTTGTGTGGGAGCAGTGCGTCCGGGTGGTCGGCCAAGTCGAAGCTGAGAAACAGCAGCTGGTCAGCGACGACACCAAGATGGCCGCAGTCTACTGCGCCGACACGCCCCTGCTTATCGCGGTGCCGGGGGCGGGTGGTTTGTATATGCTCGATGTACGCAATGCCGCACCCACCTATCAGCTTACCGACAAAACTTGTTTGACCTTGCACTATGACCAATGGCTGGCAGACCGCCTGCCCTTCGATGCGTCCTTCCTTGACGAGAACGGCAAACCCGTGCCCGTGGATGCCCTGCTGCGGAGCTACGGCAACTCAGCGACCACCATTCGCTATGTCACCGGGCAGCGTGGTGCGGCATTCGCGCCCGACCATGATGGCAATGCTCTGGAGATTGGGGTGCATTCCATCCACCCTGACCTGCGCCCGGTGTTCCACCCGCAGGTTGACGAGTGGCTGCGCCTCTTCGGCGGCTCTGACCCTGAGCGTTTCTTGGACTGGCTGGCAGTGGCGACCATGACCCGCTTCCCCATCTGTGCGCTGTATGTTCATGGCCTCCCCGGCTCCGGCAAGAGCATGCTGCTGCAAGGGCTGGCCTCGATGTGGGGAGGGGCGCCGGTCCCATTCTCAAACGTCGCGGCTGACTTCAACGCCAGCTTGTTGGACTCGCCCATCATATCAGCAGACGAGGGCATCCCCGCTGACAAGGGCGACCTGTCCGAGACATTCCGCAATCTGGTGGCGAACAGCGTCCACGATGTTCGCATCAAATACCAAGCGAATGCCACGCTCCATGCTTGCCTTCGGCTGGTCATCACCGCCAACGAAATGGATGCCCTGGACTTCCGCAAGACCCTGTCTGGGCGCAGCCTCCAGGCCATCGTGGAGCGGGTGCTGTACCTTGACCAAGACGATGCCCCTGTCGAGTACCTCAAGAAGCTCGGTGGCCGTGCAGCCACAGCACACTGGGCGCAGCGCAGTCCAGGCACACCGGGTCTGATTGGTGAGCATCTGCTCTGGCTGCGCGAGAACCGCAGTGTCACCAGCGATGGGCGCTTCTTGGTCGAGGGGCGGATGACACGCTGGCACAGGCAGTTCATCGACCAGCAAGGCATCAAGCCCGATGCCATCAAGGTGGTCGCCATGGCTGCGAAGGGCGCTGCCCGCCTGCACGGCCACCAAGCTGTGGCTGGTGTGGAGCTACGCCGCGACCTGGGCTGCGTCTTCATCACCAAGGAAGCCGTGGTCAGCTACTGGAGCAGCCAAGGCAGGACTGATGTGCCGCGTGAGCGCCTGCTCAACAAAACCCTGGCGCAGCTGGACGAGCGCGACCGCATTGGCTTGGCTCGTCCCCGCATTGGCAGGGGCAATGCCAGCGCGGGACAACGCGCCTATGTCGTCAGCTTTCAGACGCTCACCAACAGCCAGTACGTTACAATGGCCGTGCTGGAAGGTAGTAGCAACCCTGGCGGCGAGGAGTGAGCCATGCCCGACATCCACATCCACGATGTGGACACCAACGCCATGTGTACTGCGATGGCCTACGTCTTCGCAGTGATGACATGGGTGCTGCTCGCAGCAAAGCAACCACGAGGAGACACCATGAGCAAACCAAAAGACAAGAACAAACGGCGCAATCCAATATCTGCTGCACATTCATTGCGCGGCGCAGCAGGCGCTGGTATACATAAGGACAGAAAACGAGAGGCCAGCCGCAAGGCCTGCCGCAACTTCAAACACAAGACCAACGAGGAGTGAGAACCATGAACATCTTCTACTTGCACCATGACCCTGCCGTCGCAGCCCAAGCCCAGTGCGACAAGCACGTCGTCAAGATGGTGCTTGAGACAGCCCAGATGCTGTCTGCCGTCATCGACCGCCATGGCATCCAAGACAGCGCAGCCTACCGTGTGACCCACAAGAACCACCCCTGCACCATCTGGGCTGGTGACAGCCGCACCAACTTTGAGTGGCTCGTCATGCATGGCCTTGCCTTGGGTGCGGAGTACTCCAAGCGGTATGGCAAGACGCACAAGAGTTTAGCTGTCATCCAAGCCCTTGCCCAACATTCCCCCAAGCTGGAAGACTTGGGTGCTACCTGCCCCGCCCAGGCCATGCCTGACATTTACCGGGTGCCCGGTGATGCTGTGGCAGCGTACCGTGCGTACTACACCCAGTGCAAGGCCAAGGTGATTCCGATGACTTGGCGCGCTCCGTCAGCCCCACCCACATGGTGGGTAGGCGGTGACAAGTGAGCCTGTGGGATCTGACATACCTCAAGCCCCCACTGTGGTGCATCAAGCACCCCATGGGTGCATGTCACATCTTCCCACCCCGCATGATGCGGTGGCTGTGGCAGGGTGATGTGCAGCGCTACACTGACCGTACCTAAGAACGAGAACAACGAGTAATAATGTGATGGAACAACAAAACAAGGCTCTCTTCTACTTGGGCACCCATATGACAAACTGGCTGAGTGAGGTGTCTTACCCCCTTTTCATCAGCGACCGTCGTTTGCGTGTCAGGAAAGGCCTGCCTCGTGCAAACTGCCGCTGGGCGCTGGACTCGGGTGGTTTCACTGAGTTGTCCATGAACGGCACTTGGCAGACCACAGCTGTTGAATACTCCTCCCGTGTCCGGCGCTACTCTGAGGAAATCGGGAGGCTTGATTGGGCAGCACCGCAGGACTGGATGTGTGAGCCTCAGATAACCAAAAGAACAGGCTTGACTGTGCAGGAACATCAAGCCCGCACCATCGATAGCGTGGAAAGGCTTCGCGACTTCGGCCTAAACGTCAACTTTGTCCCGGTGCTTCAAGGCTGGAGCAAATCCGACTATCTCCGACACATCGATATGTACACGCAGCGTGGGTTCGACTTGGCTTCGGAGCCTGTGGTAGGCGTCGGCACTGTCTGCCGTAGGCAGGCGACCTCGGAGGCAGAGGACATCATCAAAACGCTGAGTGGGGCAGGCATCAGCATCCACGCTTTTGGCTTCAAGAAAGTGGGCCTTATGAAATGCAATCAGCATCTATACAGCGCCGACTCCATGGCGTGGTCTTTCAATGCTCGGTATGACAAACCACTGGAGGGCTGCACTCACAAGAACTGTGCAAACTGCCTGAAGTACGCAAATCTTTGGCGCGATTCTATGCTGGATACCTTGTCCTATCAGAACGGAAAGACATACACCTTTCCATCCACCCCTACACCCGCCCAATACTGAGAGGACACAATGACCGTGCTCAACTGGCAGGGGAACCCGCTCAACCACAGTCACAGTGCTGCCGAGACGCTCGACCTGTGCGAGCGCAAATGGTTCTACAGCTACGTCATGCGGCTGGAGACACCATCGTCCCCTGCTGCCGAGTTTGGCTCCATCTGCCATGACATTCTCGAACGGCTGTGCAAGGCAGGTGAGAGCTGGGCAGATGTGGCCGAGGAAGCCAAGGTCGAGTCACCCAACAACTGGCGGGTGCTGGAGGCTGTGTTCCCCAATCTGCCCTGGGTGCGCCTCGAAGGGTACAGCCCTTGGCCGATGCCCCCGCACTGGAGCAGTGAGACACGGGTGGATGTGGACGCGCACGGCCTGCCCTTCAAGGGATTCATCGACCTGTGGACGTACCACCACATCCCGTCCATCGACGACACCAAGAAGTCTCTGGTCATCAGTGACCTCAAGGTGAGCGGCGACCCCATGAAGTGGGGCAAGGACGCAGACCAGCTCGCCCGCTTCGGCCAGCCCCTCAAGTATGCCTACGCCATCTGCAAGCAGGAGGGCATCGAGGTGGACAGGGTTTATGCCGAGCACCTGTATGCCAAGCGCACTGGCCGCGCCCACAGCTTCGTCGTCAACGCCCGCACTGGCGATGACTTGGGCATCCCTTGGGATGCAGTGGAGAAGCACTGGGCAGAGCAAGTGCAGCAAGACTCTCAGGTCATGCTTGAACTTTGTGGCGAGACAGACCCAGAGCGGGTGAGGGATAGCGCACCCAAAGCATGCCGCGCCTTTGGTGGATGCGAGTACAAAGACATCTGCCCTGGACACCCGGGCAACTTCATGCCCTTCAAGGACTCTAAGCTTCAACAAGGTGGCGAACAAGCCCCACAAACGAGGAGAGAGAAAGTGAGCAACAACGCACTCAGCGCCCTTGGCGCACTGGCTGGCGGACGCAAGCCAAACACCAACCCCAGCGTGACCGCAGCTGGAGCTACCCGTGCCATCGACAAAGCCCGTGATGCCCTTGGTGGAAATCTCCACCCCGCAGCCCAGGCTCTCATGGAGCGGTCGGTTCTCAACAAGCCCACGGCACCCGCTGCTGATGCATCCAGCCTGAGCGAGTACGCCCAGGCAGTGTGGCAAGCCCTTGCCAGCAACCCCTTGGACTTCGATGCCCTCAAGGACATCAAGCAGTCTTCCGGTGGGCGTGGTCGTTTCTTCTTGAAGACAGCCACCGATGTGGTAGCTGAGATTCAAGCCGCCCACCCAGGCCAGCTTGTGGTGACAGGCGAGGGCAGAGACATGGTGGTCTGCCTACTCGGCCAGAGCATGCCAGCTTCGGCGCCCGCTCCCGCTGCGCCAGCCCCTGCTGCCAAGCCCACAGCCCCTGTGCAGCCTGCGCCACAGGCACCTGTCGGTGATGCCACTGTCTTCGTTGGCTGCTTCCCTGCGTGGACGCGCCCCATCCATGTCGATGAGGCATTCGCCCACTTCTACACCGAGGCCGAGGCCAAGCTCCAGGTCACCTACTGGTTGGCGGATAAGTACGGCGAAGGTGTGAAGATGGTGCTTGCCCAGCTCGGTGCGCTGGCTGTGGCTCGCAAGCAGAAGGGTCAGGCCATCGTGCAGCAGGACTTGTTCATCCCCCGCGACCATGCTCTGGCGACTGGGTTTGTGGGCATCCTGCGCCGCCATGGCTTCACCCGCATCGTGCAGGGGTAATGCCATGAATGTCTTGCTCGGACTTATGAACCGAGCAAGGCAAGCCAGGCAGGAGCCTGACCACAAAGCTGACTGCATGTCGCGCATTGTAGGCTTGGGTGTGGAGACATTCACCCCTGAGCAGCGCGTCGAGCTGGTCACCAAGTGGTCTGGTTCCCTGGCTTGCCATGCTCAGGCTCGTCCCCTTCGCCCCGTCCAAGCTGAGATTCTTGAAGTCGCCCACCGTCAGTCTGCCAAGGACTGGGCGGCTGGCCTTCTGGGTCTGGTTGGTGTGGGCGCAGGCAAGACCCTTGCCTTCTTCCTCATGCCCATCGTCTTTAACGCCCAGCGCCCCCTGCTGTTGCTCCCCGCTGACATGATCTCCGGCGGCAACGTCGAGGCTGACTGGTGTGAGTGGTCGCAAGAATACGGCATGCTGCCTCTGCACATCGTGCGTGGTGGTGTCGTCCCCGACCTGCCCCAGCGCACCCTCTATGTGATGAGCTACAGTCAGCTTTCCCAGCCATCAGGCACCGATGTGCTCCGTCGCATTGGCGCTGACCTCATCCTGGCAGACGAGTGCCACTACCTCAAGGCAGCGGATGCCGCGCGCACCAAGCGATTCCTGCGCTACATGGAGTCGGTTCCCGACACCCGCTTCGTGGGCATGTCTGGCACGGTCACAGGCACCAGCCTCAAGGACTACCAGCACTTGGCTCATCTGGCTCTGCGTGGTGAGTCTTTCCTCCCCGAAGGGGACAGTGATCTCAAGCGGTGGTGTGGCCTTCTCGATGCGGATGCCACCCCGAACCAACTCGACCGTCTTCTGTTCGACCCCCTCACCACATGGGTGCGCCACCAGACAGGGCAGGATGCGTCCTCGGTGCTGGCGGGCGAAGAGGAAGTGAGGCAGGCATACAACTTCCGCATGGTCACCACGCCCGGTGTGGTCGCCACGGTCAGCCCGTCCTGCGATTCACACCTCACGCTCAAGGGCTGGCGGCACCACACCTTCGCCGACGAGACAGAGACAGAGCTGACCATCGCCGATGCCATGCGCGACTTGGTCAACAACGACACCCTGCCCAACGGTCTGGTGGTCGAGGACGCGCTGTCCAAGGCTGCTGCCCTACAGCAGTTGTCCATGGGGTTCTACTACTACTGGGACTGGCCGGAAGGTGAGGTCGATGAGGACTACGTCCAAGCCAAGCGTGGCTGGGACTCGGCAGTGCGCCAGTACCTCAAGGGCTACAGCCGCGAAGGCTGTGACAGCCCCTGGCTCGTTGACCAGTACGTCCGCAAGTGCGTGGCCGAGGGCAGAGGGCACCGCATATCACAAGACTTGGTGTACTGGCAGTCCCAGTGGGACGAGCAGAAGCTCAAGCCGGAGCCACCCACTGCCGCCGCATGGCTGGACTTCAGTGTAGTGATCGCTGCTGTTCGGTGGTCGCAAGAAAACGAGGGCTTCCTTTGGTTCAAGTCCCGCGCAGTGGGCGAAGCCCTCCAAGCCTTTGGCTTGCCTACCTTCTGGGAAGGCATGCCCGATGCCAAGCTCCATCGACGTGCGGCACTGTCGCTGAACGTCTTCAACAAAGGGAAGAACCTCCAAGCCTGGAACAACCAGCTGTTCATGGAGATCCCCTCGGATGCCAAGATGTGGGAGCAAGCGCTTGGGCGCACCCACAGAGCGGGTCAGACATCCCCGGTGGTCAAGGCCACCATCATGCAGCACACCTGGCCTCTGCGCCGGGCGTGGCGGTCAGCCTTGGGTCGCGCCCACTACATACAAGGCACCACAGGCCAGCTCCAAAGACTGGTATTCGCAGAGAAGCGCAGCCTGGACAGCGTAGACACCTACGACCCCAGTCCGTTTTCTTAGGAAAGTGGGTTGCGTACTAAAGTGAGAGCCGATAACAACCAACTTGGGCATGGTGCCCAACGAGAAAGGAGAGAAAAGTGAGCATCTTCAGTGGAATCAACAACGTCAGCATCACTGGTAGCCGTCCCCAGAACCTTCGCGAAGGCGAGTACGTCTTGGGCATTACCAGCGCCAAAGCATTCATTTCCCGCAAGGGACACGATAGTGTGGTCTTCGAGTTTCGCGTCCATGACGCAGCCAAGACTGGCAACGACGCACCGAATACCAAGGGTTCCATCGTCCGCGCCTTCTTCAAGCTGGAGCGCGACCGCGATGGCAACCTGAACGAAGACGGACTGCGCTGGATGGGTCGCCTCAAGACCCTGCTTGCCAACATCCTCGGTGGAGAAGACCGGGTGGATGCTGATGGTGAACTTGCCCCTGTGTCCGATGACGAAGTCACGCCCCTTATCGCGGCATCCATTGTCAAGGGTACGGAGTACCGTGTCTCTGACATGGACGACGATAAGAAGCTGGCGCTGATGTTCGAGGTCGCAACCAAGCCAGCCAAGGATGGCGGTCTGGGCATGGACTCCGATACGGCAGCAACCGTCATCGAGTCTGGTGAACTGAACTTCGCCGATGTGTCCGGAATCAAGCTGCGTTGTCGCGCCCGCGCCAACGAGAAGGGGTTTGTCACCCTGTACTGGGCGAGCTACAACCCCGAAGGCACCTGAGAAGCGGGGTGCCCCCCGCCATCTAATCCTTCCAAACAATGCGGCTTGGGCTTCCTGAGCCGCATTCCTTTAGAACAAACAAGAAAACGAGGTAACCCATGCCAAGCATCATTGGCTTTGACACAGAGACTGACCTGATTACACCCGGCACTCGCACGCCCCAGCTGGTCTGCTTGACCCTGGCAGGGGACAACGAGAGCCATGCCCTTGCCCGCACCATTGCGGAGGACTGCCCCGGCTCCAAGCTCGTGGAAGGTGCGTCTGAGTGGAAGCTCATTGTGGACGCTGACCACGCTGTGGAAGCCTTCTTGGCTGCGACCGAGGCCGATGTGCTGGTGGCACACAACATGCCCTTCGATGTGGGCGTGCTCGCCAACCACCACCATGACATTCGCGACACCAAGGTGGTCAACCCCATCATCGCATGGGCTGCGGTAGCCATCGAGCAGGGCAAACTGGCCGACACCCTGGTGGCCGAGAAGCTCATCACCATCGCCCAGGGCAACACCGAGTTTGACCACCGCTTCGACCCGCCCAAGCGCATGAGCTACAGTTTGGCGCACTTGGTGCATGTGTACCTTGGCATCGACATTACCGGGGACAAGACCAAGCTGGAATCTCTCCAGAGCAGGAACGTGCCCCGCAGTGAATGGCCGTGGCGCTACCGCTACATCGACCTGGTGGACGTTCCCCTGCACCAGTGGCCGCAGCAGGCGCTCGACTACGCCCTTGAAGACGCTGTGTACGCTCGCCGTGTCTGGCTCACCCAGCGTGCCAAGGACATGGAAGTCATCGGATACCCGGTCATCCAAGACGGCCAAGTCATCAACGAGCGCGAGCAGACTGCGGCCTGGCTTGCCCTGCACATGATGTCAGCCGAGGGTGCGCCCGTCGATGAGGGCTATGTGGCGCTGTTCCAGCAGGACATTGACAACATGGTCGCCCAGTACGAATCCGCTTCTCGTGCCCTGGGCATCGTCCGCATCAACCGCTGCTCCAACTGCGGTGACAACCAGGGCGGCACTGGCTTCATTGGCACCTTCCCCAACCTCAAGGTGTGCCCCATCTGCCAAGCGGCTGACCATGATGAGTGCATGCGCCTTGGGGTCTACAAGCGCCGTGAAGCCCAGGCAGGCATCGGCAAGCTCTACACCACCCGCCTCGCTCAGATCGTGCGCTGGGGATACCACAACGACCCGCCGTTGACCGACCGCCCCAAGAATCAGAGCGCCTCCGCCTACGCCAAGTGGACACCCAGCGTGAAGACGGACGAGGAGACACTGAGCGCCATCAACCACCCATCGGTGCAGGCATTCATCGAGGGCAAGAAAGCCATCAAGCTGCGTGGCACCTACCTGCCCCCGCTGCAAGAAGCACTGGCCGATGGTGGTCGCCTGTGCTCCAACCCCAACGTGCTGGTGCGCTCTGGCCGAACCTCTTGGACAAACCCCAACCTCCAGAACCCGCCACGCAAGGGTCGCTTTCGGGAATGCTTTGCCGCGCCCGAGGGCAAGGTCATGGCATCCATCGACTATTCCACCCTTGAACTGGCTGTGCTTTCACAAGTCAACCTGGCCTTCTTCGGGCAGTCCCAGATGGCCGAGCTTATCAACGCAGGCACCGACCTCCACGCATGGTTTGGGGCGCAGTTGATGGGCACCTCCTATGAGGACTTCAAGGCCAAGCTCGCAGAGGGTGACCCCCGAGCAAAGAGCCTGCGCCAGCTGGCAAAGATTCCCAACTTCGGCTTGCCCGGTGGACTCGGCCCCAAGGGTCTGGTTCGGTACGCGCTCAACTACGGTGTGTTCTTGGAACTGGACATGCCCACCACATCCCCGGACGGCGTGACGCTTCCATCGGCGCGTGACCTGGGACGGGCTTGGATGACCGCCTTCCCTGAAATGCGGGAGTACTTCGCCATGCTCTCCCATGAGAGCGACCTGTCTGCTGATGGGCGGTTCACCATCAAGCAGCTTGGCTCCAACCGTGTCCGCGCCGATGCGACCTACACCTCCGCAGCCAACACGTTCTTCCAAGGACTGGCGGCTGACGGTGCCAAGGCTGCGATGTGGCGGCTGTTCGTTGCCTGCTACCTCGACACCAGCAGCCCGCTGTTCGGTGTGCGTATGTGGAACTTCATCCACGATGAGTTTCTGTTCATCGGTGACACCGATACCGCACACCTCTGGGCTACCGAGGCATCGCGCATCATGGTCGAGGCAATGCGGGCATACACCCCCGATGTGGCACAGGCTGCGCCCCCTGCTCTGATGAAGCGGTGGTACAAGTCAGCAGACCCCGTGTACAACGAGCACGATGTGCTCATCCCTTGGACACCCTTCGATGACCTGCCACACCAAGCTCAGGCCAATGTGCCAGAGGGATTGAATAAAACCGAAAAGGTTCTGTTCGCGAGCGGCTACACCGATGCCTTGGCAGCGGGTGCCAACCATGAAGAAGCAATGCTGGAGGGCTTGCACCTTGTAAAGACGGGTCGCATCGGATAGGTAGTGCTCTGGAGGGAGTATGAATACCAAGTTTCCTACAGCACAACTGCCCGAAAACGCCGACCTGTTAGACGTTCTCATGGCCTACGGCTTGTCCTTCTCCGAGGGGCAGGCCGTTCGGCACATCGTGGACGGTGACCTGGTTGCCGCTGTTGAGATATTGCAGCGCCACATCCAATACGAAGCCCAGCTCAAGCTCGCACCTGTACCCGCAGATACCCCCAAGGCCTTTGTGCCGGAGCCTGTCACTGTGGCCGAGCCAGAGCCTGAGCCTGTAGCCGAGCCGGAACCGGAAGCGGCCCCTGCGCCATCCAAGGTCACATCTGCCCTGGCACAGCGCATCCTGTCTCGCGGTGGTGGCCTCACTGTGGCGCAGGAACTGGCTATGCCCGCAGCTTGGTTGTCGAGCCTGGGTCAAACCATCGACCCGCCCGGGGCGTGGCCGACCAACGTACAAGAAGCCACTCGCGCAGGAATCTCGGTGCTGTCGTCGATGGCCGATGCGTCACCCAGCACAGCAGAGTTTATGGTGGTGCGCCCTGACGGCAGCAGCGCCTCGCTCGACCGCGAGCACCTCGCAGACCTTCTTGCCGACCCACAGGGTCACTGGGTGATTGATGTCTGATGATGTTCGCCAAGCATGGCTTGCCCGCCTGTATTCGGCCAAGGCCTCCCATGAAGCCACCCGCGTCCATGCGGTGTGCTGCTTATTCGAGGAACTCCTCTCCGCGTATGCGTCAGCCAGCGCCGAGCTGGACTCGGTGAAGATGGCACTGAACCGCGCCATCAAAGCCCGCGACGGCTACGAGGCGGACTGCGCTGTGCTTCGCAGCGCCCTTGTGGACGAAATGTGGAAGGAATCTCCATGAGCGCCCGCCTGTCCCGCCGCTACCGCGAAGCCCCTTGGTATCAGTACACCCCTCAAGCTGGGCTGGTGTCGATTGACCTGGGGAAGCGCAAGGTGGGCATCGCGGTCTTCGATGACCTGGGCACCCTGTGCGCCGCCCAGACAGTACACACACAACGAGACACCAAACAATGGGATCCATGGATTACCGCCGATGCGGTTCTGGACACCGTCACCGAGCACATCGTCCTGGCCGGGCTTACGACACCCTTCGACTGGGTGTGTGAGTGGCCGGAGCTACGAGAGAAAGACAGGAACAACCACCATAATATCACAGCATTGCAGCAGGTTGGCATCTACATCGAGCGGAGCCAGCCTTGGAGAGAGCGGTATCGTCCGAGTGAATGGAAGCGCCAAGTCGCCAAAGAGCTTCACCATCGCAGGCTGAAAGAGTGCCTGTCCGAGACGGAGCTGGACATTTGGACTTCACTCGGCCACGATGCGCGGGATGCCGTGGGTATTGGGTTGTTCGCCATGGGGAGGGTGGACTCCATCGGTCGCCCTCTGTAGGAGGAGCCTTGAAACGAGACATTGAAGATGCTTACCTGACTGCCTTCTCGCTCTTGAGCAAGGAAGCCCAGGACATGTACCTGCGGTACGGCGACCTCATGGACGCTGTACCCGTGGACTTGCCTGCGCTGGCCGAGAAGAAAGCCATCGCCTTAGCCAGTCTGGAGGAAGCCAATGCCTTCGTTTGTGTTTGGGGTAGCCCTACTTCTGGCGGACTTCCTCTCGCGCCTTCGTCGGGTGATATTCCGCCCGCTCACTTCATTATTCCGGACGCGCACTTTTCGCGTAAGGATAGGTCGAATAACTTTCAGCGGGCGAAAAGACTCGGTTCCTACTTGGGAATCGTCCACGCCAAGTGCCGCAGAAAAGGACAAGCCCTCCGAGTAATCTGCCTGGGGGACTGGTGGGACATGGTGTCCCTCTGCCACTTCGAGAAGGGCAAGAAAGACTTCGGGCAGATGGGTGTGAAAGAGGACATGGACGCGGGTGCTGTCGCCATCAGCGTGCTGCACCGCGCCTTTGAAGACACCTGTGCCAAGTACAAGGTGCCCCATGACGAGGGTGTCAGCTTCCACTTCACCAATGGAAACCACGAGTACAGGCTAAACCAAGCCCTCGATGACACCCAGTCAGCTGCGCTGCTCAAAGGAATGCCCACGCACAAGGACATCTTGGAAGACCTGGGCTGGCGGTTCTACCCGTACATGGTCGCGGCCAACATCGACGGTGTAGCCTACGCCCACTGCATGCCCTCTGGAGCTATGGGTCGCCCTGTTAGCGGTGCCAATCTTGCCAAGACTCTGCTCGACAAGATGATGGTGTCCTGCGTGGTAGGACACACCCACAGCTATGACATGTCCCTGCGCCACGATGCCTTCGGCAATCGCATGTTCGCCTTGGTAGCTGGTTGCTACTACGACACGGTGCCTCAGTACGCCAGGTCAACCGCCCACCTGTGGTGGCGTGGTGTGTCCATACTGAATGGCGTTCAGGACGGCTACTTGGTGCGTGGCTACGCTGCTGTCACGGTGGATGACATGGCAGACACAGTGGGCTTTTAGTCTGGACAGTTCTTGTCCGACAAGGCACCGACCATAAGCTCCAGCACCTGAGAGCATTCTGGGCGCTGCGCCGATGTTTGCCCAAACTGGAGGCATGTCGCCCACTGGCAAGCCGGGGACATCGGGTCACCCCCGGACTCCGTGCGGCACTGCACAGGCACCTCGGCCAGCGTGGAGCGAAGCTCTGCGTCAATCACGATGGGCTGCGATGCCGCTGCCACCAGGTCAGCTTGTCCTTCGGCCAGCTCTTGCAGTACCACCGACTGTTGCGCCAGGGCTTCTGCTGATGTGTCGGGCTTCAAGCCCCACCCGGCTCCGAATCCAGCTCCGGCGGCAAACATCACCGCGATAGCCACCCATGTGATTGGTTCCATCTTCATTTCTTCTTCGAGTAGGTTGGTGCTCTGCGCCCGCTTTTCTTTGCGGATTCAGCCCGGGCTTCCTGGCTGGAGGAGAGCTGGCTGCGCGTGCGCGGTGTCTCGGAGGACACCCTGCGTGTGGGGCGGCAGTATGACCCGGTGGTTCCGCAGGGTTCACCTGACTTCTCTTCCCACTTCTCCGCAGCCCACCGCTTGAGAGACTCGCCCTCGGATGTGCGCCGAGTATTTCCCGACTTCTTCCGGCACTTGGCGATAGCTTGGCTCGCCCGAGCGGACGGGAACTTCTCATAGCGTGCTTTCACACTGTGATAGCAAGCGTCTTTAGGCATGCTCTGCCAGTCCGTTGACCCGTGGCTGGTGGGTCACCTTAGTCTCCAGACTGCGGACGGTGGCATCCAGCCCATTGATTGACGAGATGATGGCTTGGTGGTCAGCTTGGTTTGTAGCCACCAGACGATCCAGTGCTTCCAAGTGACGGTTCAACGCGGCGGATGTCAGTGGGATGAGTTTGTCCACAACAATCTTCCAAAGCCCAACAAGAACGAGCAGCATCACAAATACTGCGCTTGCTGGACCAGCGACGAAGGGTGCGAGTGCTTCCATGTTCATGACGGACTCCTGTTATGGCCGGAAGATAACATACTTCCCGCGATGTCACATCACTGCAAGCAGCTATTGCATTCTCCGCAAGGCTTAACACCGCCCCGATAGCAGCTCCAAGTCATGCCATCCAGTCCCATGTCTTGTGCGCGAGATTCTATATCCCGGCGGCTAAGACGAAGAAGTGGTGCCTCTATTCTTACTTGGAGTGCCGTTGTCATTGCGTCCAAGAAGACTGGCGAGCAGTCGAAGTAGTCGCGCTGGTCAGACAAGGCACACCCTATCCACAGCACATCTACTCCCTTGGCTACGTTGGCGGCACAGGACAAGATGATGGCATTTCGAGCAGAAACCACCGCTGCGCCTGCGGCCTGTTGGAGCTTGTCTATGCTTAGTGCTCCCACGCTGACCTCGTGCAAGGGCACGCCAAAGTGCGCGGCCACAGCCTTGGCACTCTTGCGCTCGTTGTTCAAGCTGGGCTGACCATAGTCAACGAACACGCAGCACAGCAGGCGGTGGCCTGCAAGCCCACACAGTACGGAGGAATCAACCCCACCAGACAAAACTACGCAGACGCTCTCCATCAGCAATAACCTCATTCAAATGGCGTATAGAACGCTCGTTTTGCTTCTTAGATTGAACCGCACCAGAACCGTCAAAGCTATAGTGGGTATGTGGGTGAAGCCCTTCATGTCTTGCTCGATATGGTGCCCACAGACGGGGTGCCTTCATGGTCACCAAACACCACCACAGCCGATGGGAAAGGCGCACTGCCTCTGCCGTCACCGAAGCGAAGTCGGCCTTTGACGAAGAGAATCTGCTTGGCATTCATTACATAGTCATGCCAATACTTGGTGTCTGTCCGAGCTGGAATGAGCATGACCACCTTCGTAGACCCGGTTGCCATTCGGTATGATTTCTCCACCCAGTCCCCGATGACACGGCCATATGGTGGGTTGCAGAAGACATTGCCCGCCCAGTGCTGCGCCAGACCGTTGTCGGCCTTTGTGAAATACCGCTGACATTTGGCATTGTCTGCCGAGGCACAGGGGTCAAGGTCGAACTTTCCATACATCCTCTCCAGGGCATCGAAGAAATGCTGGGGTGTTGCCCAGTTATCGGTGGCGCTGGAGAACATCGTGCTCTGTGTTTGCTTGTCCATGATCTCCTATTACCCGGCATGATCGACGATGCAAGCCTTGCCGACAGCGAAGACCATAGATAAGCTGAGACAAACAGGAGACACCATGAATGTTCTTGAGACACTTCAGCAGGTAGCCCAGCGCCTACAAGTAGCCATGGTGATTGGCTCGGTTCCCACCGAGGGTGGAGGCGACATTAGCGTACTGTTCGCCAATGCCAGTGCAGCTGCGCTGTTTGGCTACCCATCGGGCGACCGCATGAAGGGGCTGGATGTGCGCGCTCTCATGCCAGACGAGCATGCCAGGGAGCACCGCAGCCGGGTGGGAGACTACGTCGCCCGGGCAAACGGTGGCAGCAAGATTGCCAGCGGCATCATGGATCAGTGGCGCGACCTGGAGGCCAAGCGACGGGATGGCACCCTGGTGCCTGTGAAAGCCAATGTGGGTGACATTCGGAACAGCTCCGAGCGGTACTTCGTCGCCATGTTCCTTGACCGCAGCACCGAGGTTCAGCGCGAGGAGAAGCTCCGCGAGTTGTTGGCTAAGACCCAAGAGATAGCCGAGGCAGCAGAAGCAGCCAAAGCCGAGTCAGACAAACTGCGCGATGAGGCCGAGAAAGCCCGGAAGAACGCAGAAGAAACCATGCTGAAGCAGAAGCGCCTGTCCGGTCAAATCACCCTGCTGCGTCAGATATTCGGCGGCACCGTGGGACTGGTGGTCATGCTCGGTGTGCTGGTGGTCGCGCAGTGGAGCACAGGCAGTGAAGGGGAAGGTCTGTCCATGATTAAGGATGTCCTGCTTGTCCTCACAGGAATCCTTGGGTCTGCCATGGCCTCGGTGTTTGACACCAGAACCCGCGACCAAGCTTAGGCCAGGTCGGCCTCTTCAAGCAGGGTGTAGGTGAACTTCGTCCACGTTGGGTGAAACTCAATCTGCTTCTTTGCCAGCTCGATGAGACGGTCAAAGTCCTTGGGGTTGGCGATGACCTGACACCCTGCGCTCCACTTGTTCACTTGGGGAGATGTGTGGTGGGCGCTGGCGCGGTGGATGTTGATGCCGTAGTAGCCTTCGCGCTCTTCACCGTCCCAGTCCAGCTGGTTGTCGCGGTTGCTATCGCGGTAGACCTTGACCTTGCCTGCCCTCTGGCACAGCGCGGTGTATGCGCCGCAGTGCAAGGCCAGCTTGTACACGCCCCGGTACTGGCCGGGAACCAGGATGGCGGTGCCGCTCACCCGGTCAGAGTTGTAGCCTTCCAGCCAGTACACACCAGGGTCGGTGGTAGCTTGCCAGTATTCAAGGTGCCACTCGCCATGCTCGTCCTTGTACACCACACCCACAATGTCATCGAAGTTGTTCGCAACCGGGTTGGCTGACCGCACACCGAAGATGTTGAGGTCGTAGGCCGCGCCTTCAAAGGTCTTGTAGCCCTTGGCTTTGATGGCATCCAGAACGTGTTGGTGGTCGCGCAAAGTAGGCATCATGGATTCTCTTCGACATAGCGTTTAAGGGCATCAAGAATAACCCGGCTAAGAGGCCGAGAATATGCCACTGTTGGTGAGGTGCTGCTGGTGGGGTCGTAGTTGAGCAGAAGCTCGGCAACCTCAGAAGCAGGCACGATGACCGGGATGACGTAGCCGTCCTCGCTGAAGTCTTGGCCGTTCTCGTCTTGGGAAGAAATGGCCTGGATAGCTACCTGGCTGTAGTCTGCATGTGCATGAGCCACGTCACACCCCCACGGTCACGGCTTTGTACTTGATGCTGAACTTCTGGTTGTCACCGATGCCCGCCGTATTGCCTGAGTTGGCGAGGTTGCCCACCCCAATCATCAGGCGCAGTGTGAGGGAAGTGCTGCCAAAAAGGTTTGCATTCCGACTCACATTGCCTGCTGCAACATTGGATGCATCATAGCCCTGCCCACACACGGAGCCAACACCACCCCCGCCTCGGTGGGCAACGCTGACCATATACTTCTTGTTGTTGGTGGTGGTTGCTGTTGACAGTGTCCACACACCGAGATTGTAGTTGGTGGCTGCGGTGCCTGTTGACTTGGACAGGTAGCCCCCGGCTGCGCTCATGCTGTTTGCTGGGTCAAGGTCAGGCCACACAGCATGGGCTGCAACAATGGCTTGGTCAAAGTCATTGACGGTGCCATCAAGCTCCATGCGGAACATAATAAAAGCCAGATCACCCGTGGTAACTGTATTACCGTCAATGACCAGGTCTTTGTACCAACGGGGAGCAAGGTGGTTGGGGCCTGCTGTCCAGTTGTAGTCGGCACCGCTTGCAGCCGCGCCCCACTGCACGCGCATAAAGCCCCCACCCACGTTGGTCACTCCATTCGTTCCATAAGTAGCGTCCAGTTTGGAGCCGGGGTCGCGCAGTGTCCAGCTGCCGTCGGTCAAGTCAACATCCGTCCAGGCCAAGTCGTACAGACTGGCACCACCCCCACCCGCGTCAGGGATGAGGGGAGGGTTCTGGATGCCTGCGCTCTTGGTGGTCGCGGGAATAAGGATGCCCATAGAACCTCCTTAGTTACTCGCGTCTTTTGCGCTCAGGCTGACGTAGACATTGCCGTTCAAGGTTCCATCGCCCTTGAGCACCAGCATGACGAAGCGGTCTTCTTCGCTGTAGCCAGCTTGGCTGCGTCCACGGCGGTCATACACAGCGGCATCGCCCACAGACGAGTGGATGTTGCTCTGCGTTGCTGTGGTGGCGCTGGCAGCAAGGGTGATGGCGGATTCACTGTAGCAAATGTCATCGTCAGGAATCAGAGCGATGCCCGCGCTGCTAATGATGTCAGGGTCATGGGGACCGCAGACCACCTTGACTGCCAGGTCACCTCCAGTACCACCCGTGTGAAGGCGATAGGTGGCGTTGACCAAGACACCACTGGTGCCAAGGAGGTCAAGGCGAGCGGCCTGCCAGTCTGTACCACTGACAGCAATCGGCCCCAAGACAACCCGGCGATGCGAGTTTGTCATACGCATGGGCTACCTCCTATCAAGCGATGGTGACGTTGTATGACCCCAAGACACACCAACGCAGGTTTGCTCCAACTTTGCGAGACACGATGGTCATAAAGCCGGGATTGGCAAAGGTTGCTGCATCCACGCTCGCTCCGCCTCCGGCAAAGCCCGCTGGATAACTGATGACTTCGGCATCTGTTGCCGTGAAAGTGACCTCCACGCCAGCAACTTCCGGGTCAGGCAAAGTGCGCGTCGCTGTGCCCGTTGGGGCAAGAACACAGGTTCCACCAGAGCCGATGACAAGGCTTGCGTTTGCAAAAGTGTTGCCATCGCCCACATCCTGAATCTCAGAGGGGTTTCCCGCCCGATGCCGCATAAGCTCTGGATTGAGCAGCACGGTGTTCGTGGTATCGGCAGCATCAGCACCCACGCGGATGACCTTGCCCACCACAGCTGCGCCAGCGGCAGCAGTCAAGGTGATGTTGCCAGGAGAAGCGGCATTGATGTACACCGGGGCATCCAGCTGGGAAGCGTTGGTTGCGAGGTCAACAATAGCCCACTGAACCACCAGTCCAGCCTTGTTGCCGTTGTCGGTGCCGAAGCCACCACGGGACACAGCCCAGATGCCATCCCAGTGCGCTCCGTTGGTGGGGTTAGCCAGGAACGCGGAGAGGGCAGAGCCGTTCTCGGTGCTCCGCAAGCTGACAATGCGGTCAGGCAG
>Ga0208898_1000756_pt1 | contig 23666 bp, 33 predicted proteins | sample VirMetDEL_Mar_4_FD_184513 | JGI IMG/M metagenome (GOLD analysis project Ga0208898, IMG submission 184513) | Aqueous microbial communities from the Delaware River and Bay under freshwater to marine salinity gradient to study organic matter... | ecosystem: Environmental > Aquatic > Marine >...
AGTAGCAGAAGTAGCCGCATTTGTTTCAGATGTTCCAGCGTTAGTTTCACTAGTCGCTGCATTTGTTTCAGATGTTGCCGCAGCTGTTGCTGAATTTGCTGCTGCTGTAGCACTAGCTGCTGCCGCAGTTGCTGATGAAGTAGCACTAGCTGCATCTACTAATAAATCATAATAAGAAGAATTAGCATTACTTGAAATAGGTAGCGATCCACTTGAGGTATGATTGGTATTAATTATATATATATTACCATTAGTCGTATCTTTGATAATATCTCTTTGAACATATGCCGTACTTGCTGCCCAGTTACCTCTATAGTTACCTATTTCTTGTGAAAATTCTAATGCATTACCAGCACTGTTTACAGTTAATAACTTATTTGCGACCAGCTCTGGAAATGTTAAACCATACGCTGTTGATGTACTAGACTTAGATTTTACAGTAAAATTAAAATCTCTTTCATTTTGTTGCATCATTGCAACAATTTTATCTAATTCTGTATTAAGTGTTTCTATTGGAAACGCACCAGATGCAGGAAAGTCTGTTGTTCTTGAAATAGGTAAATCTCTAAAAATTGTATAAGTATCATTTAATGTAGCACCAGCTCCAAGAGTAATACTACCACCACCAGTTTGACCAGCACCAGATACAGAGTATTGAGATACAGTAGATGGATTTGAATTGTAAGATAATGTGGTATCAACACCACCAGCATTTGTATGAATAACAACTATATCGGTGGCATTAAAAAATTCAAAAGGTACTGAAAAAGAAGTTTGACCTCCAGTAGCAGTATACTGGACTCTAGGTGATGTATCAGAAATTGTAATACTTGCCATTATCTTATACCTTTTTCAAATGAATCAAAAATTCCGTCCAAGTAAAATACATTCTGAAGAGGTATTAATCTACGCACATTTCTAGCTGTGTGATAATCATGTTCACCTGACATCCAATCATTAAATATCTTATAAAGTTTTTCACCTGTACCAACAGTAGGACCAAGAACAGCACCTACTTTATCAAAACTATCACTACCATAAGGTTTGCCAGCTCCAATCATAGGTCTAAATCCTACCTTATTATTCATTATTCTTTCTACTGAATTATTTACATCCATAAATATTCCTAATACTCCAGAACGATCTACACCATTTAAAACTTTTTCTTGGAAAGGAGTTTTATTATAATCTCTACCAAATCTTTTATGACCAATCATATCTACAATCATACCCATAGCTATTAAAGATCCTATACCAGCCATAAAGCTGCCATCTTTTTCTTGAAGTCCTCTAATTAACATTCTGTTTTGTGATCCAAAAGCAAACTTTTTAAACTGAAAAATTAAAGATCCAGCTTCAGTAGATAACCACAATGGCGTATCTGCTTTGCCTGGAGTCACTATGGCAATATTAATATCTCTTTGTGTTGCTAATCTAAATGCTCTTTGAGCTTCAACATCATCCCATAATTCACTTTGTGATAATTTTAATTCTTGTAATTCTAAATCATTATATTTACCATCTTTACCTTGACCATGTTTTTTATATTGTCTTGCAATTTTTTTTGCTAATCGTTGATCAATACCAGATGCAGCAAGTTTAGTTATATTATCAGGACTAATAGTTCCTTTGCTCCAATTAATAGATTCTTGTATAATTCTATTTTGAATTAACATACCAGTTTGACCTTTAATATATTGATTCCAAATACTCATGCCATTAACAATAAAACTAGCAGCAGTAAATTTTTGTAAATTTTTTTCAAACTTATTAAACACTCCATAAATATCATCAAGATCTGCATAAGCCATAGCTCTTGTTCCTAACAATATATCCCAAGATTCACCTACTAATTTACCTTCTTGATCTGACATTTTTAAAATTGTTTTCCAATTTTTATTTGTATAAACATCTAATAAAGCTCTAAAAGATCTACCAAACCCATTAGTCATTATCATTCTAGCTAAATCAGGAAGAGCAGCAGTTGCTCCTTGCAACATTGTAATTGCATTATAATTTTTAGCTACTCGTACAGCTCTACTAAAAAATCTATTAGGATCAGTTGGTACACCATATGTACCTCTTAATAAATCTCTTGCAGCTTCTAAATCTTTTACTGTTTCTTCTGCTTCTTTTTGTATAGCTTTTTGTTTACTTTTATTTCCTGCTGCATTTCTATATGCTGCTTTATATTCTGCAATAACATCTGCTATTCCTAATGTTTTACCAGACCCACCCATAGCTGTTTGATCACCAAACATTTGAGCTATTCTTACATCTGCTCCAACGCTTCTATTATATACTTGCATTAAAGCAAATATATCATCTTCTAACCATCCAGCTCTCATCCATTCAGCATAATCAATATTTAATTTTCTACCTTTTAAATATCCAGATAGACCAACAGGATCTGTCATTATTTTTAAATCATAATCATCAATGATTGATTTAGCATCACCACTTTTATTTAAATTTACTTCAAATCTATCTAACTTTTCCCATCCTTGAGATCCTTTAAATGATTCTACAATTTTAAATATTTCATCATCTGTTAAATCTGTATGTGATTTTTTTATACTATTATAAGCAAATGTATTAAATCCAACTTCATTAGCTTCTATTTTATCTCTACGAACAAATATATTTAAATAATTTGGTCTTTTAATTGATTGCTTTAATACATTTAAATATGATTCTTGATCATTAATCATTTTAAGAACTTGTGATATTTTAAATTCTTTATCTCTTATCTTAACTGTTTTTTGTAATATTTTACCACTATAATTAGCAATATTATAATCTGTAGCTTTAGATTGTAATTTATATTTTTGAACTTTATCTTTTAAATAATTTAAATTTTTTTCTACATTTTTTGTCATAATACCTGATTCAGTAATTTCATCTGCCCAGTCATCATAAAACTTTCTAGCTTTAGCTGCAGCTGTCATTACTTCAGGCATATCTTTATAAGTTGGATCTATTAAAGCTTTTGATACTCTACTTCTAAAATCAGTTAAGGTAATTAATTCATCACTATTTTTTAATCTTTTAGATAATTCTTTATGTTGTCTTATAATTTCAGACATAGCATCACCTAATGCAAATCTATCCATATTCATAATTTCTTCTATAGCAAAAGGTGTAGGTTTACCTTCTAAATTACCTTTACGAATAAATGGTAAATGCAACATTCTATTAATTGCATTAATTGCTGTAAGATTATTTTTGTTAACTATTCTTGATACTGGATTCCAATTAGATCCTTCACCTAATTTACCTAATAAAGTAGGTACAAATCTTTCATTACTTAAATTACGAATAAATGTTTCACGATCTTTATTTGCATTTTTTCTATTAGATACTGTCCAAAGATCATTATATTTATTTTGTTGTTTAGCAGCTCTTAAACTAACTCTTTGTTCATATGCTTCTTTTCCACCATTCTTCCATATTTTAATTTCATTTTTATTTGGTTGAATATATTTTTTTAAAAAGTTTTTTGTAATAACAAACTCTCTAAAATCTTTGTATGATTTAAACCATTTATCTTTTACAAAAGTTTTATACGTTTTGTTTTTATATGCTTCCTGTAATAATGTTTCACTTAAATTTATATTAATAACTCCATCATCTAATATTTCTATTTCTACTTCATCTTGTTCCCAGTTTCTGTTTTTATAATCAATAGATTTATTAGAATTAACTTTCATTTGTGATTTAATTACTTCATTATCAATTACAGTTATTTCATTTTTACCATCATTAGATCTCCAAGTTTTAGTTGCAGTATTATTAACTTTAATTTTATTTTTTTGTAATCCCTTCATGTATTCCCACATACTAAAACCATCATTAAAGTCGTTTATAAATTTTTTCTTTTCAAGATTAGATAATGTTTTTCCAAAACCATTACCAAAAACTAAACCAAATAAACTTGCTCCTCCTATATTAGCTATTGATTCTTGATACGTTCTATCAGCATGCATTCCATGTTTTGCTAATTCTTGTGCAGATTCCATTTGTAATATTTTTTTTGTTGTATTTAATCTACCACCAGTAAATACTAATTTAGCTGCAGGAGAAAACCATAACAACGAAGTTGGATCAGCAAATGCTCCAAATATTCTACCAGTTAAATAAGCAGGACCATTTCTTTCTTTTTGTACTTCTGTCCAATATTTTTCTACTAAAGCAGAACTTTCTGCTGCACTTCTTGATTTACTAAAATAATCTATATTAGAATAAAATGGTTGCAGTTGTGGATCATCTAAATAATTATATTCAGGATCTCCTATAATTTGATATTTATCATTTGTTATATTTTCATACATCATGGAAAATAAATTTTCATCCATGAATCCTTCTTTAAAATCATCAAAAGCCATATAGGCTTGATAAGGAATATTATATTTTAAAGGATCTTTTTTTTCAGCTTCAATTTTAGGAACATCAAAATCTTCTATTTGTTTGACTTCATTAAATCTAGGTTTATCCCATTGATCTAAAAAAACTTTAACCACCAATACCCCAGTTTCTTAAATGAGCTGTAAATCTTTTTGTATTATTATAATATGGTTTTAGTTTTCCTATTTCATTATAAACCATACGCATATTTCCATCTTGAATATATTTATAAATATTAGATTCAGGTCCTACTAAATCTATTCCAACAGATGCAATAATATCTATTAAAACATTTCTATGTCTTGGTGTTAAAACAACTTCATCATAAATTTCTTCATAAGCTGCAGTAGCTGTTTTATATTTATATACTCCTAATTGCTCATATGTATCTCTATTAATTCCCATTTCTCCAACTGTCATTTTTAATATATCATTTTTAGAATAATTATTATCTAACAATATTTGTCTTACATTTGGATCATCAATAGGTAAACTAGGACCTATTGCCATGTAATTTTTTTTATTTAAATTATTATCTGTATATTCAGAATCATACACATAATATTCACCATTTTTTTGTGGTGACATTGGTAAATCAAATTGTTGTATTCTTGCAGAAAATTCATTTATTACAAATTGTTCACTTGGTATTTCAATTTTATTTTTTACATTTTGTTTTTCAACTGCATATTTTGCTTGATTGTTATTTGCTATTTCTTTTATTGTATCAAAATCTTTAAAGTTAGAAAATTTATCAGTAAATTCTTTATAGTTATCCATAGTAAGCAAAGACAATTCTCCAATTAATCCATAAAATTTTTCATCAAATGTATCAGCTACTCCAGTTTCTCTGTATGTAGGACTAAATTTAGTTAATAAATTATTTACTATTTCAGATTTCATATCTTGTTTAACATAATCTTGTGAAGCTCTAGTTGAAGGATTAACACTATTTTTTGGTGACCAAGATACTTTTTCTCCATTAGGATTAATTACTTCTAACTCTTCCCAGTTAGATGCTTGACCTTCTTTATCCATCATAATAAACCAACGCAACTCTCCACTTAAAACAGATCTATCATCTACTTTAAATTTAATTTGACCATTATCAAACATAGTATCAATTTTATCTATATATTCTTCTTGCCAATTTTCAGTTTCAAAAAAATCTATTTTTTCTGCTGGTGACATACTATTAAATATAAGTCTTAATTGATGATTAGTTTCAATTCTAAGATCATCTAAATTTTTAATATCTCCATGTTGTAATATTGAATAAGGACTTAGAACAGGATAATTCCCTTGAGCATCATCTGGATTATACATCATATAATCAAAACTCCATCCATCATTTTTTAATTCATTAAAAACATTTTTACTAGCTGTCATTAATATCTGTTCTCTTAACTCAATAGTATTAGGATTATTACCAATATAACTAATATCTCTTTCACCAGCTAAACGTGTAGCTTCTGTAATAATTAAACTACTTAATAATGTTTGATTAGCCATTAATGAATCTTTTAAGTTACCTCCTTTTTGACCAAATATATTTGGCTTGACAGATTGTACTAATGTAGATTCTTCACCTAAATCACTAGGACTAATATCAAATTCAGATGTAGGATAGAATTTACTTTGCCATGGCCAAACATTTTGTAACATTGTATCTAATATATTTTTATCTAAATTAACTAAATGATTTGGAACAAATTGCATCCCAGTTTCCATCATAACACTTTGTATATCTTCAATACTATCTTTTGATTTTGAAAAATATCTTTCAAAAGATTTAGACATTTTAATTATATCTGTTTCATCTGGATTAGGTTTATTAACAAAATTAAAAGAATATTTAGCAGCTTCTATAAAAGTATTATCTAAATTAAATTCTTCAAAATTATTTAATGTTTTTAATGTAGATAAAAAATTGTATAATTTATCTTGACTAGATTTATCATCAAAACTTTCTTTCATTAAATTATCTGAATAGTTAACAAAAGATGTAGGATATTCTTTTGTGATTTCTAATCCTATACTTAATGCAGCTAAAGTTTGATCTGAGCTTATATCAAATCCTTGACTTGTAGCTTGATTAACTTTGTTAATAACATCTTGAACATTAATTTCTTCTTGATTTAATTTTTTATATAAATTGTCTATTATTTCTTGTTCAGTATAAATTTCTAAAAATTGTGGATCTGTTTTAATTGATAAAAAATCTTTTGTTTCATTTGGATCAAATAATTTTTTAAAATCAGCAACTAAATTTTCTTTAACTGTTTGTGTATAATTATGATTATTAATAGCAGTATAATCAGGTGCAGGAGCTTTTCCTTTAGAATAATTTGTAAATGTCTTTTGTATGTATTCAGGATTTATTTTTCCTGTTAAAACATCTTTTACTCCATTTTCAATATTTTTTCTTTCTAAATTTATTTGTGATTTTTGTCCTGCATATTGTAAATTTAATTCTTGTGATAATAACTGATATCTATCATTTAAAAGTTTTTCAGCTTTAGTAACAATATTTTCTTTTGTATCTACATCAAAGTCATTTGCATTAGTTGTAAAGTTATAAACTAATCTTTCTGAAATTAATGTACTGTCATCAGAAAATTTATTATTATACCAATCTTGTATAAATTTTTCTGCTTCTAATTTACTACGTTCTAAATTTTCATAACTACTTGCATCTAAATATATTTTAGAAACTTGACCTAAAGTTTGTTCTGTAATTAATTCTCTATATTTTTTTGTTTGTTCAACAATAAAATCAGGATAAACATTATTTCCATATATATTAGGAAAATTTTTTTGTAATGTTTCTAAGTTTCCTATGAATGTTTGATATCCATCATAAATAGGTTTGTATGCTAATTCAATATCTTCAAGAAACGTTTCTGAACTTTCATTAGTTAAATTTTCTACAAAAGAACTAACATTAGATAAAGAAGCACCTAATGTAGATTCAAATGAAGTAATATGAGTATTTAATGAATTTTCTGCATTTTTATTTATTTGATCATTATATAATTTTTTATAGACACCATTTGATTTACTACCAACACTTTCAATAATATGTTGTTTTGGATCAAAAATAATTTTACCATCACTATCTTTAAATGTTTGAAGATCATTATCTTTTACATATCCTGATACCCATGATTGAATATTAGATATATAATCTGAAGGATTTTTATGATTTAATTCAATATTTAATAAAGCATTATCTATATCTATTCCTATTCTTGATTTAGTTGTAGCTACTGCATTATCAAATTGTGCTTTAGCTCTTGCTGCATCTGCTTCTTGTCCAGCTTTTTCTATAGCTTGATCTTTTTTATTTTGAGCTGCAATATTATCTAAAATATATTTATGAGAAGATTGTTGTATTTCAAAATCTTTTACTTGATTGTTTTGTATTTGTTCACCAATAGCTTTTGCAATTCCACCAAAAGCATTTAAAGGACTTTCACCTACACCTTCTCTACCATATCTTGCTACATCACCAGCTATAGGTAATGTAACTTTTCTTTGTCCTCTATTTAAAGCCATTAATAATCTGCCTCTCTTGTTTTCATAAACCAATCGTTATATGTCTTTTTATATTTACTAATACTTTTAGATGGTTTACTCATACTTCCAAAAGTTTTCATTTCCCATGATTTTGGATTAATTCCAAATAAATCTCTTCTTGTTGTAAATCTTTGTGTTCCTTTTCTATATGATACAGGATATTTATTTATTACTTTTTTTTCTCTTTCCATAGATTTTTCTATTATTTTTTTATGTTGATTATTTAATTTTAATCTATTTAAATCTAAACCTACTTTAGCAACAGATTTTAAGAAATTTAAATTATCTGCTCTTCTGCTTTCATCTATTCTATAATTAAATTCATCTGTCATAGATTGAGTCATTAAATCTACAAGATTAAGATCTTTTTTTCCAAGTCTTTGTATTTCTTGCTGTACTGCTTTAAATGATCCAGAATATTCTGCTACTACTCCTGATGATGATTGTACTGCAAAATTTTCTTTTAAGTCATTAATGATTGCTTCTTTTGTATTATTCCAATCTGATAATCCCTTTAACTGACTAAAACTTCTTTGTGTTGCTAATCTTGCTCTATATTTTTTACCAGAGTCATAACCTCCTACAACATCAAATAGTGTAGAGCCGATTGTTATTGCTGTAATAGGATCAATAACCATTATTTAAATTGCACCTCCAAAGACATCCCCAATACTTTTAATGGTAATGGATCATTCTGTGTTATTGTTACAGTAGGAGCTCTACTATAACCTAGAAAGAAAAACTCTTTTCTATCTGTTACTGGTGTTAAATCTTCGCCTACAGCAAAGTTTACTTGTTGTATAACAAGCTCATGTTCCGTACCAGTAGACGGAGCTTTAATTCTAAAATCTAATGCACTATTAAGATTAACTACACAACGCACTATTCTTCTAAACTCTCCTGTTAATGGACCTTCAGCTAATTCTCTATCAACAGGCATTGTTTCTAATATAGGTGTAAAGTTAAATCCTACTTTCACTCCAGTAGGCTCTGGATCTCCAGTTAATGTAATTCTATTATTAGAATCTATTGTGTATTCACCTAATGAACTATTTCCAAAAACTGCATTTACATTTGTTGTATTTCCATAAATACTATTAACTGTATGAACAAAACCATTAACAATAGTTATGGCTGCATTATCTGCTGGGGAAGATGTTAAACTTTGATCTAGTGTCAAATCATATCCTGCTGCTGTAGCTGTTACTGCTGTTACAGTATATGTACCAGTAATTCCACTTACTGTAAATGTTTCTTGTACTTGTGGAGCAGATGTAAATCCATCTACTGATAATGAATTTCCTGTCTGACTTGCTCCATTAACTAATGGTGTACCCTTTTGAAATACTGTTGTTGTTGTTTGACAATCAAGATTTTGAGAATCATCTTCACCAAATTTTTCTAATAGATATTGTGTAGATCCTCCAACAATTCTTTTAGTAACTGTAAATAAATTTTCATTTGCTACACATACAGAATGAAATGTATCATTTGTTCTTGTTTCCCACAATGCCCAACCTTGTATTTGTTCATCACGAATACTATGAAATACAGCTAATGATCCTCCAAGTATACTACCATTATTTAAAAACAATGCATAGTTTTCAGGTCTATTAGATGTACCTTGTATTTCTGCTACTTCTTTAGGTGTATCAATTAAATGACTAGACATTACTGAAAGATTTGTAGATCTATATCCAGCTTCACCTTCAGAATAAACAAACTCTCTTATAGCTTTACCATTTTTTTGAACAAATAAAGTAGCACCATCAAATAATGCTGGTCTTGTTCTGTTACTTCCATAAATTGATTGTCGTCTAAATACAATGTTTGTTGGTGTTATTGCTGCAGTGTCAGATGATGTAGGAATAAAATACTCACCACCATCAGTAAATATCTGTAAGTTTTTACCTGAATAAATATGTCTAACTTCGTTTACTTTATCGCCTGCAATAGCAACATTTATAGAATCTGTTGCAGCTCCTGTACCTACATCAAAATTAAAATATGCTCCTATTTGACTAGCAATAATAGCAGCTGGTTTATCTCTTACTCCACCAAACCACAATCTATTATCATGAAATGTTACAGCTTGAGGATAACCTCTAGGAACAGAAATAAGTTCTTCTTCCCAATCATATAAAGGCCCAGTTCCTGAAGCTACTGTTTCAATAATTGTTCCTGTTACTACTGTTGGACTTGTATACCCAGTTATTTTAACTTGAGATCCATCTATTTTTAAATAATGATTTACATAATCTGCTGTAAAAAAACCACTAGACGCTGTAATTGTTCTACCTGTTCCTGTTGCAGAAGTGCTTAATGTTAATGTTACATCATGGCTTTCATATTTATAAAATGGTGCATGAGTTTTATATGCACCAGAAACTACCACATCTTCATCTTCTTCAAATTCAAATTCAGAAACACTAAATGTACTTGCAGAAGTTCTTTTAATTTGAATTGAACGATTATCTCTATGCGTAAGAAAAACAGTATCACCAAACTGAGCATAGTTTAATTCAAATAATTGAGCTGTAGTCCAATTACAATTTGTTGTAATATTGGATTGAACACTTGCTCCATCTTGATCAAATACATCTAATCTATTATTTGATAACGCAAATATAGCTACTTCATCATTAGAAAATACAAATGGTATTATTCTTGATTCTGCTGGTAATGTTGCTTTGTAGTCAGTGCCAGGTCTACGCATTACACCACCTGTATTCATAATTAACCAATTTCTACATTGAGTTAATCCTTCAAAATATGATTTAGTATCTGTACGAGAAGATAATACAGGATCTAACTCTCCTGATGAAAAATGAGTAAGAACAGTTCTTAATGTTCTTGCCATGTTAAACTGCCGATCTTGTTGATTGCCTTAAATTTAAATATCTGTTTGTATCTAGTTTGTTAGCTGTTGTTTCTTGACTATCAGTATTTTTTGCAATCAAATATTGTCTTTCAGCTCTATCACCAAACTCTCTAATCATTCCTGAATCTCTAGCTATAGATCCTGCAAAAACACTTGCTAATTGAAATTCAAGAGCTAGACGAAAATAGGGAGGAAACTGACTTTCATCTTGTCTAAAAATATAATCCATAATTACTGTGCTTTGAGATCCATAATCATTTACATATATTTTATCTTCATATCTATCATAAGGAATAGAATAATCATTTACTGTTACTGCATTAATTTTTAATACTAAAGGATTTGTTGGCATTTGATATGCATAAGTATATCTACCAACAGGAGCATCTGCTAACAATGATAATTGTTTTTGACCAGTTGCAAATCTCCATCTATGTCTTGTTAAACTTGATTCTACTATTTCTTCGTAAATATTATTTACAACAAGAGCTTCTGTACTATCATCACTAAATGAAGAAATGGGCTGTGCACCCATCATAATTAATGCTCTTGAAGCTATATCTACTTTTGTTACTGCCATAATTTTAAATAGAGGGGGATAAACCCCCTCTGTGATTAGTTATGCTAATAGTGCAGTTGTTACTGTTGCAGATGAAGATGCTGTTACCAACAATCCATCTACTACTGTATTTGAACTACTTACTACTAAAATAATATCACCAGCTGATAATTCTTTATAAGCTGATAAAAAATAATTTGCATCATCAATAGCAGTGATTAAATCACCATCATTGTAATACCAAATTGAATTTCCAGCTCCTGCTTGTGATATTTTTTTAATTGGGTTTGAAGTTTCGTAAGCCATTATCTACCTCCTTACTCCGCACACTTCTGAACTCTAATACCATTAGTGTCAATAAGAATTGATCCCATTGATAGGTATGAAGTCATTAAGTGAGCTACCTTTTCAGGTATGTAGTTAACTTCTGTTCTAACTTCTGATCCAACACCTAGACCCATAGATGACTTGTGCCAAGCTATAGTGTGTCTATCAGTTGATCCTGAAGTATCTAGTCCAGAATGTACGAACACTAAGAAACCAACAAATTTCTTTGCAGTATAATTCATACCAGCAAAAGGTAATTCGTTTGATCCAATGTACTCAAGTCTTGTCCACTGATCTTCAGCCAATAGATCTGACCATTGGTTAGGACCAATCGCCCAATATCTTTGACCATCATCAGGCACATCATTAGTACCAAATAGTGCTTGCATTTCTTTAAACTTATTCACGTTCATATCAGTAGCTAAAGTACCACCTTGAGCACCAGCAGTGTTTGCTAGTGTAGTAGCAGATGCCATAGCGTCTGTAATGATTGAATCAGTTTTTCTTCCTAGAGCATAAGCTGCATTGTTTGCAATTACTGCTCTTTCGTCAATATTAGTCTTTAACTCATCTAACTTGTCAACATAGTCTGATGCGTAGAAGTCAGCTAAAGTTGCAGTTACGTTAGTATGAGAGATATTCATCGCTACTACTTCAGCATGTCTTGCTTTAGAAGTTGCTTCTCCTGTACCTACTTTTTGAAACTTAACTGATTCCCCTGATACACCATTAACTACACGAACAAGGTTTTTAAGTTTAGACCCCATTCTTTGATATGCCATATGTACTTCAGCTTCAAACTGAGTAATAAAAGCATTAGTAATTTGTGAACTCATAGAATCTCCTTATATTAGTTCATTACCAGTTATCTTTCAGATAGAATCAAATAAGTTATCCCTCATGGGCTTATCTTTCTATTAAAAGGCTACCCCAAGCTATAAATATATAATACCTTTATTATCAACGCACATTTAGTTTATTTGCTAATAATTTTAAAATTAAAGGATTATCTTTTAACACAGAGGTAAGTCCATTACTTATATTGTTAACTACAATTTCTTCTTTATTTTCTGTATCAAGAGGTTGACCACTTTGAGTAAGACCATAGTAATAACAAACTGCATGAATTATTTCATGAATAAGAGTGCAGCTATAATCTAAATCTGATAAATCTTTAGATATAGTAATTGTGTTTTTTCTATGATCAAACTCTCCATAGCTATCAAATGTATTTTGAAACGTGCTTTCTTGATCAATTAAAGTTATCTCTTGATAACCTATTTTAACTAGCTTGTCCGTATTTCTTTTCATAAAGATCAGAAACTCTTTTGATATATGCAGGATCTTTTTGCTGTGGATCCCAATATCTAGGATCTTTCATCATAGATCGTAAATCAAGTTCGCTTACTTCTTCTTGAATAGCTGTATCACTAGGTAATGGTGTAGATTTATTTAAATTCATAATTTCCTCTAACGCTTCTATACCATCAGCTGTTGATGATAGCTCTTGAAATTTATTATAAGCTTTTCCACTTAAATATTTTTTTGCCCATATGTCTGCAGCTTCTACTCTTTCTCTAGCATTATCACCTAATTTTTTCATTTCTTCTTCAGGATTAGGATTCATTGATAATTCACTATTAATAAAAGCTTTTACTCCATCATTAAAATCACTTTGATTTAAACCTTTTGATTTAGCAAAATCTTTCCACCAATCCATTAATGGTTGATCATTATTAAAATTAACTTCTATATCTTCAGGTATTCCTTCAGGAACAGTTATTTCATAATTTTCAGGAACATTAGCTAATCTTTCTCTATCTAAATCATCACGAATAGATTTTGTTAGCTCTTCTGTTTTTTGACCTAATTTTTTTTCTAATGCATTATATGAAGATGCAAGAGCTTCTACATTTGCAGATTTATTATCTGGATCCCAAAATTTTTCTGGAATGTATTCAGGTCTATCAACTGATTCTTCATTACTTTCTTGTGCTATATTTTCTTCAACCATTTTTATTCTCCTTGTTGTGTTTGGTTATCCTAGCTTCAATTATACCAACAATAAATCTCATACCTTCTTTATGAAACAATGCATTGGCATCTATCTCTGGGCCACTCACAGCATTAATGGAAATATTCTTAAGATATTGTAATACCTTTTTTCCTGCTGGATCACTAAATACAGAAGCAAACGTTTGGTTTAAATCTCTTTCATCCTCTAATGAACGAGCAAAACCATCTATTGATTGATATTTTTTATTGTTGTTCAGCATTTGGTGGTGTACCTTGTCCAGCCATAGCCATCTGTTGCATCTGATTAGCTATTTGCTGTTGCTCTGCTTTATCTCTAAGAAGTTTTTCAGGAATATTCATTAGTTTAGCTAAGTGTTTAGCCATTGAATCCTGATTAACAATTAGATTAAGCATTTGCGGACCAAATGTTACACCAATTATCTCATTAAATCTATTAATATCTGTAATATCTTGATTATATTGAGCTCTTGAAAGAGGAGATACAGCTTGTATTTGTATTTCTCTACCATTTACATTAGGAATTTCTATTCTTCCTTGATCATTTAATATTTTAATTACTCTTCTAAGAACTGGTAAAACAAATTCTGCTTGCAATCTTCCAAATGACGATCCAATTTGTCTTGATAAATCTGCCATTCTTTCAGAAACTTCAGTAGCAGACATTGGAGTACCTTCAGGTCTACCAAGAGTTTCCATATATAAAGCTTTTTTAATATTGTTTCTCATATCTTCTAAGACTAACTGAGCTACATCAAATCTTCCTGTGTTAGTAATAGGCATTAATCCTCTGCTATTAGGAGCTATAGGAATTAAAGTGCCAGGTACTAATGAAATATTATCTGTATTAACAACACCATCATCTTCAATTTGATACACACCACTAACTGCCATTTGTGCATTTTCTAAAATTAATTGTATAGTAAGGTTGCAAGTTTTTATTGCAGACATAGCATTAAATACTGGACCTCTACCCCATACTTCTCCTGAAGCTTTGTTCCATCTAAACACTACATAAGGATTTGATCCTACACCTTTATATTCTTCTTCTAATAAAATATCTTGTGTTTCTTTTAATATAACACATCTTTTATATACTTCTTGATTCTTCTTAGAATAATCACGATACACACTATCAATTAATGTAATCTTTCTATCTTCATCATTTTTAAAAATACTATTAGTAGGTATTATAGCTTTTGGATATAAAACATTTATTTGATTGTAAGGACATCTTCTATCCCTAAATACTGTATCTATTCTATTATCAGGTCCATTTAAAAATTTAACTTGAGGTAAGGGAACTGAGGTAAATTTTATAGGATTGATTGCGTCTCCTTCTTCAATCATTAAACATCCTGTACCTACTGCTAGATCCATAAATGATTCATGAACTTCTTGATTAAAATTTGATGCTGATAATATTTCAAATATATATGAAGTTATTCCATCTAATTGTTCATTAACTTCTTCTACATTTTCTTCTGGTATTTCTACTCCTGCTTCTAAGTTTGCCCATCTAGCAAAAGTTGGCACCATTCCTGATTGTAATCTACTTGCAAATTCTTGAATACCAACAACAGCAGTTTCATCAAATATTTTATCTGTTCTTCTATCTGCTGGCGTTTCTTCATAAAAAGATTGTCTTTGAGGAAGTGTGTATTCATAAGCTTCTTCATACTTTGGCTTCCAATGATCTTGTAGTATTTCTGCTTCTTTATATTTTTTTAAAATAGAATCTGCTTTATTTCTATTATCAACAATAACTGGGTCTGGTAAATCTATATAAGGCATTATCTATCTCCAAAAAACTTTCTAAATCTTTGTCCTTTTCCAGTAAATGTTGAAGATTTTGATTTAGCTCTAGTTGTAGTTTCTCCAGTTATACCAGTACCTCCAACACTTGTTGTTGGTGCAGTATAACTTGTACTTCCTTCGCTTGTTGTAGTTCCACTAATTGCTGGACTACTCATAGTTCCTGCTTGTCTGGATTGAAATTTTTGTCTGTAAGCTCCATAGGAAGATGTATATGCAGCTCCAGCTCCTAAACGAAATACTGTTCCTGCTAAACCTCCTACTGCTAAACTTGCTACACCTAATCCGACCATTTGTATTTTTCTTTGTTGTTCAAACATTGGTTTTGATATTTCTACAGATGTCATAATACCTGAAGGATCTCCATATCCCATAGCTCCACCAGAACTACCATACTTCATTTTTTTTCCTTCAGAAGTTAATTGATAGGATTTAGATACTCTTGCTCCAGAATCTTTTAATCTATTATATTCTGTTGCTGAAACTCTTTTAAAATCCCCACCTTGTTGAACAAAATAACTTGATACTTTTGCTTCACCAATACTTTCTAAATATTCATTTGTAGCAGCAGAAGCTTCAGATCCATAAAAATCCTGATCACGTCCCACAAGATTATTAGCTTTATTCCCAAGACCAATACCCAGTTTTTCTTTAACTTCTTGTGTACCTGTTTCCACTTTTTGTTGACGAGATTCACTTCGTGATCTTTCTGCTGAACTTGCTCCTGATCCCATTAATCTGTTTCCTTACCTTCTCTATAAAATCCTCTACCACCAGCTCTCATCATTAATGATCTAGGACCAATAAGTCCTCTACTATATCTACGCATTAATTTTTTTTCTGCTTCAATTAATCTTTTTTTCTCTGCTTCTTCTTCTTTCATCTGACGTCTTATTTGTTTGTCAGTTTCAGATTCAGGAGTTCTTCTACCAATCCCCATAATTATTTTTTCTTTTTAATTTTTGTAGCAGACATACCTGAAGGTCCGAAATTTCTTTTACTAGCTAATTCATTATTTCTAATTATAGATTTAACATATGAAGGTTGAGAAAAAATATCAACAGTATCTACAACATGACTTCTTATTTTTCTTTTTCCAGCATCTAACCACTTAGTTTTCTTATCATTAGACATTTAAAAATCCTTGTTGTTATTAATTATTTTTTAATAATCCTTATTTTATGATTTATTCAACGCACAATATAGCTGATATGGTGTAAAGATAAACCATTTATTCATTCCAAGTGCAGTTTGTATAATACTTACACAACTATGTTCTTTAACCCACCATTCAAAATAAGGTGTTTTACTTTGTGTTTCTTCTATCGTTTTGTAGATGACTCTTCCATTAATTCTTTTGATTTTTTTAAGAGTAGCATCAACTTCCTCCTTAGATAGATTCTCAATAATAAGCTTACCATATATCCTCTCAAAGTTTATCCATGTTTTTTTTTGTGGATCGTACTTAATACCTCCACAATGATGGAATCCTTTTTTTCTCCATTTCATCCACCACTTAATATCATAAGGAGAATAGAAATATATTATCCATTGTGTGAAAATATGTTCCATGATTTCCTTTTTGTTGGTTTGTTTCTATCAAAAACATTCCACGTTGTCTGTACTTTTTTTGCTTGTATATTACCTTTTCCATAAGTAATAGCTCTTCCTTCTCCAGCACCCATCATTAAATATTGTAAAGCATCATGTATATGCGAGTATCTATTCTTCATAGGTTTTTCATCATATCTATCTCCAGATGTTTGTAATCGTCTATAATGATAACCTCCATGAAAACCTTTTTTTAAATTAATACATCTATTGTCTACGACAAATCCTGCTTTTCCATCAACTAAGCGATTAAGTGCGTTTTCAACTGACTCAATTCGTAGTGAAATGTCATTTGATGGTGCAGGGGAAGCTCTTAAACCAGAATTGCGTAATATTTGAAATGGCGTTTTCTCATCAGTCTGGGCTCGAAAATCCCCTGCAGGATCGCCATATATTTCTACTTCTAGGTTTCTAAAATATTTATGTAAATCTGATTTAAGTAATTCGGCAAAACGTACTGTACCCATATCAAAACAAACTAACTCATGGAGGATTAACCATTGACCTGTAACTGTCTTTTGACCAAATACCGCAGCTGGTGTCAAACCAAAATCTATACCCACATATACAGTAAGATGTTCGCTTGGCATCAGATTATCTTTCGATACATGTATTTCTTCTTTAAAGTTAGGATATACTGGCTTCCCTTCCTCAATGCTTCCCAGTTTATTGAGTACATAAACATCAATCCATCCTTTCGTTTTACCTTTGATAATATTATTATAATACTTAGGAGTAAGATTGTTTTTATTCTCAGCTCTGTCACTTGATTTATATCCAAGAAGATTACCTTGTTTATCTCTATCTTCATTCATTCCACTTGGTTGTGTATGAAAAGACCAATTATCAGGTTTAACTAACATTAATGCTTCTTCGCGTGAAATATAATCAGGTGTTGGTACATCACCAGCCATAATAGGCCACCAATGATCTTCTTCTGGAGCATTGGTATCACAGATAACACCATACCAAGAAGCACCACCATCACGCATACTAGGATATCTACCTACCCTCATAGTACATGCATCTATAATTGATTTAGGAATCTCTCTAGCTTCGTTTACCCATACACCTGTTAACTCTAAGGAAAGAAGTTTCTTTACATCTTCAGGTCTATCTAAGGCTAAGAAGATAACTTCACAATCTATCTCTCCTTTTTTAATATAATGGGTATAAGGAACAGACCATCTAAAGTTTCCCCACTCTTGTTCAGGAAACCAATCAAGCCATGTTTTAATAGTTGTCGTCTTTAACTGAGGATTTGTATTACGAATAACAGCCCAACGTGATTTACGAATACCTTGACTATTTTTTTTTTGCTGTAAAGCTCGTCTAAATATTTCTATGCAGCAAGCAACAGATTTACCAGACCCAACTGGTCCTCTTAATCCACGAAAGAAGTCATTCGATTTTAAAAAATTTTTTACTGTAACCCCATCTGGCTTATATGAAAGCTCTGGCATTACTTAACTTTATTTATATACTCTTGAAGCAATTTTTCTCTTACTTTTGGGCCAAGACTTTCTATTAATTTGTCGCATTCCTTGTCTGTTACTGAAGCTTCTGGAAGGAATTTTAGATGTACCTTCCTTACTATCTTTCTCAATCTCTGTCTCTCCTGATAACTCAGTTGAAATAGCTGTCTGTTCTCCAGATTCGTTACGTCGTCTGTTTTGTCTATACTCATATAAAAACTCCTTAAAAAAATCCCATGTTAAGTATACCATAGGTTTTTCAAAATCCTTCTTTAAAATTAATAAATCAGCATTTCCTTTCCATTTATCTAAAGTTGTAAAACCACTACCATTTTTTCTAGCTTTTACCTCTATACTTGTTCCCTCATAAAGATCTCTTACATTAACATCATGAGGAAATTCTTGAATAGCACCAGATAAAGGCTGTCTTACAGCATTAAAACCTTCTTTGATAAAGAGCTTAACAATCTCATTTTCAACTCTTGTACCTTTTCTCTTTTGAGAGGACATATGCTCTCCTTTCTAACTAAAAGATCTAAACTTCTTTACCTTTTTAGCGATTTTTTTTGGCTGGGCAACAACTCCTTTGCCTTTTTTCTTTCCTTCTCTCTTAGCTTTAGTCGTTGCAGCGTACTCTTTTGCAGACAAAGACTTAATAGCAGCTTCAGGTAAGTATCTTTCTCCAGTATCGGATGATCTCTTACCTGATTTAGTTCTCCATTTCTGCTGTGTCCATGCTTTTAAACTACGCTGTGACTTAGTTAAAGCCATTATCTATAACCTCCACCAGCAGCTTTATATTTTTTTGCTAGTAATTGAGCTTTTCTAGCCGACCATTTTCCTGCTGCTGTTCCTTGAACTGAAGAAGATTTAATCTGACTAAATAATCTTTTTCTTAGAGAAGGTTTAGTGTAATTTCCTGCTTTATTTACAGTAGATTTACTCATTTCTTCTTAGGTTTCTTAGCCATAGTCATCTTCTTCCCTGACTTCTTAGCTTCTTTCTTTGCCGCTGCCATACCAGCTTTGGTATAACTATACATTTTATTTCCAACTTTAGGCATTATCTTCTCCTTCTTTATTAATTGCAATCCTTATAAACGTATTCAACAAGGATTCATATTTATCTACTTCTACGATTTCGTTGTCAATATTATTCTGATTATCCATAATGAAATTCGTACTTTTAGGTTAAAAAAATATTTTTTAAATGCACATACAACGTGCTTTTTTTAGCCTATATTGTTTGTATGAGTTCCCATACTTACAAAACCCTTCAGGTTTTGACCCCCCAACCTTTGTCCGAGCAACATTGTTCTTTAGCAATTTATGACAGAATTACGTCAAGTCTATATTAATCTTTATATCTCCAACGATCTCATTCTGCCTTTTCTCTGGTACTCTTAGTCCTACTCGATCTAGTATATCTTTACTAGCTTCTAGCTGAACGTACTCACTCTTTGCACTATCGGATAATTGTATTAGCTTCTGGCTTGCCTTGATAGCTCCAGTTCCCATAACACTAGCTACCTGTTCCATCATGTACCTCTGTACCTGTGGTAATCGTAGCGTTCTACTTGCTACTACTCTTCCTGCTTCACCCTTTGCATATCCTGCCTTTTGTGATGCTTCCTTTATACTACAACCAGTGGTTACGAGTGTATCAACTAAAGCTTTCTGTTTCGTCGTAAGACTCTTCGTATTCATGTGTGAACTAAACGATTATATCTTCAAAATTCTTCTGTCAACATAAATATTGTTAGATTCAATTCACAACATATTCAGTACTCAATGATGTGATTTGTTTGTTCTGTGTTCACTTCGTAGGCAAATATGTCGGCTCTTGAATCTAGTAGGGCTAAACCCTACTCGTGGACGCTATATCTCTCTCTTGTAAAATGGCAGTAGCATTATAGCATAATTAAAATCTTCAAGTAAAGCTATGCTCCGCTTCATGCTGGTCGCCCCCTAAGTGCGTAGGGGCTCCCTGTCCGAGAGCCAAGCTTGACTAGAAAAGATTTCAATTCTGCATTATCGACTTTCATATTAATACAAAAGAAAGGAAATATATGAAAATGTTATTAATAGTATGGTTAATAGGATGCTGTATATCAGTATTTGGATTATATCAGTATAAAGAAATATTAAGATTAGAAGATAAAAATAATAAAAGAAAGGAAATAAAATGACATACGAATATCTATATAACAATGATGATAGATTCAGAACACTATGTATTCAATATGAATATGCAGTAGAAACTAATGATGATGAAATGATGTCAGAATTAGATAGTGAATTATACAATGTATATAATGTATCAGTAACAAAGGAGAGTATATGATAGTAAATGGAGTAAAGATTATCACAAATTTATTTCGTGATGATGTAAAATTTATAAGCAAATATGGTAAGAAAATAATAGATGTAGTACCATATCATATTAATATTAAAGTAGACAAGAAAGGTAAGAAATCATGGAAAATCAAGAAATAGACACTAGTATTCATAAAGATACCAGAGTTCAGAATGATGTACTTCAAATTGATAGACGTGAAGAAATTGGAGAAGATGCAGGACAAGTTATTATATCAGCATTATCAACAATATCAGAAATGTTCATTGAAGATGACAACAATCTATCTACACAGTTTGGTAATTCAATAGGCAATATGATTAAAAATTGTCAATGGATATTAAATACAAGAAAACAATGGTTAGATAGTAATAATAAAAAAACTCAGGCATTTAAAAGAAATCCAGATGGTGAGTTCAAAGATATAGATATATTATCAATGCGAGAAAAACAAATTGACAATGTATCAGCAATAAAATTCTATATGCAATACAAATCAGCATTAGAAAAAGCATATTATAATCATACTGGTAGCCATTACAAAGAAACAACAAATCAAAATGGTCCAGTTCGTATCGTTAGATCTCAAAAATCTGATGATATGTGTGACGCTATCATTGATATTTCAAAAGGAGTGGGGCTTTAGCCCCCTCCGAAAAAATTTTTTCCCAAAGGTTGGGGAGTTAAGTGAGCATACCGAAGGCTTGAGGTATGTATAAAACGAAAGGACACAATATGAAAGAAACATATAAACGCAAAGCAACAGGTATTGGAAGCTTTATAATAATATACTGTTTCATAGGTATGGGCGTAATAATAGGATTATTAACAGCAGGATTAAATCCAACATTAGTAATCAGTGTAGTATCAGCACCAATATGGATAGCAGTAATATTCTTATCACAAGCAATAAATAAACGAGTAATAAAGGAAGAAGATTATGAAAATGACTAAAGATGATATCAGTATGGCAATACAAGAAAATTACGGATATGATTCATGTAATGCAATACTTCATCACACTGTAAAAATGTTAGAATATTCATTTAAAACAATGATAACAAAAGAACAGGAAGATGAAATCAGAGATATGATTAACGAATACACAGCACACAGAGAGGGGTTATGAGTTGGATAAAACAAATGCATGATGATTCGTTCAGGTTGACGAGGCATGAATTTATAGAAAAACATGGTGAAAGAAATGTAGATATATTTGATACAAATATGATGGAAAGATTAGAAAATGAACTATCACCATCTATCAGAACAATGGAAGCAGAGTTCTACACAGATGATAACAAACTAATACAAGGAGTAAAAAACAAATGAAATACATATGGCTTAACATTTATATGATTTCTTCTCATGAGTATGATTGCGGAGGAATTAAAGGATGGAATATATTTAGTCGCAATAAAGCAGCAAACAAAAAACACATAGTAATGAGGTAACATGAGTAAGATAGGTAATTGGTTATTAGATATGCAGGAAGCAGCTGCAGAACTAACAAAAGAACAATTTATAAAAAAATATGGTGAAGCTAATGCAGATGTTTGGGATGATGTTCATCACCCAAAAAATGAGCCAGATTATTCATAATAACAAAAGGAAAACAAATGACTAAAGACGAAATACATGACAAAATGACAGATGTGCAAAACTCTTTTATTACGACTATAGGTAAACAAGTAATAAAAAACATGAGCGATATCAACAAGTTAAATGATCGTATTTTAAAACTTGAAAGTGAAAATCAAGAATTAAAAACCGAAATAGAAAAAGAATTTGGAGGAACAAATGAATAGTGATGATGTACAATATACTAGAAAAATAGCTGATCTTAATGATCAATTACGCAAAGATATGTTTACTGGTAATATGCTTAAAAAACATAACCTTAAAAATAAAGTTGTATTAACACCTGGCGTAGATAGTTTAAATCTTAAAGATAAAGAAAAAGTATTTGCTTCTGTTAAATACTATGGAAACTTTACAAAAGATAATAACCCATGGGGTGAAAAAGATTTTGGTGCATTTAACTTTAAAAAAGAAAGATATAACTGGAAAATAGATTATTATGATAATACTATGAGTTTTCATAGTCCTGATAAAACTGATCCAGAACAAACAGTTAGAGTACTCACTATAATGAAAGCTAGTGAATACTAAGAACACTTACTAATAGATTCAAGTCGACAGTTAAAACATATTAGTAAGTTAGTGTACCTAACAACCCGAGAGGTGTTATAATATAGTAATATATTAAATTACCTAGTGAAGAAGCAAGATAAGTGATCGTGGGCTTGTTTGAAGGTACACATTAGTGGTTACTTGGTACAGTTTAGAAGTATACGCCAAAGTGCCACACAAAAAGAACATTCTACGGAACTCAAGTGAGCTAGCTACTCACAGGTAGTATACTGCCTACAAAGAAAGTATATAGTAGAATTAGGGAGTATGAAGTGTCCACTGGTCGCAAGATTACTCCCCCAATGGTTAGAACACAGTTTTTCCTCCTGAATGTTTTACTGTGTTCTTATGGGGAATATATAATAAGCGTTAGAGCTTAACGTATTCCCCAGCGTAACTTGACGAATTAAAAAAAATAAATACAATATTTAGT
>Ga0208898_1000757_pt1 | contig 23654 bp, 18 predicted proteins | sample VirMetDEL_Mar_4_FD_184513 | JGI IMG/M metagenome (GOLD analysis project Ga0208898, IMG submission 184513) | Aqueous microbial communities from the Delaware River and Bay under freshwater to marine salinity gradient to study organic matter... | ecosystem: Environmental > Aquatic > Marine >...
CCCCTTCACTGCCCTAGCCCCGCGCCGGTCGAGCCGGAACGGGGTGGGGCGGAGTAGGCTCGCGCCTAGCTCATGCGGGGCAGATAATCAGGAAGGCGAGAAGGAAGGCGACGATGGCGGCGCAACGGATCGCCTCAGCGCGTGATTCTTTTCGGGTAGGTTTCATCGGTTCATCGGGGGCGGGCGGGAAGCCTAGCCGATTTCCACGCCGTATTCTCTGGCCATAGCGGCGATATGCTCCCCGGCTTGGTGGAGCGCGTCGGCGAGTCTATCCTTTTCGGCGGCGATTAGGTCCGAATCATTTTCGCGGACAGATTTTAGCTGTGCTTTGAAGAACTCAATCGTGCTCGCTGCTTCAGTCGCCTTTGAGAGTTCAAGTAGGAGTTCGGGAAGGGAATCCATGGTCATTTTTTGGGTTTGGGTTTACAGGATGTAGCCGTCGCCGTCGCAGTGGAGACAAGGCTTGCGCTCCCACCGCGCGTCGATGCCGAATCCGTCGCAGGCCCAGCATTTTTCGGGCGCGTCGAGATGTTGCGGAAGAAAATCAGAGGCAAGGCGGACTACTTCGGGGACGTTCGGACAGTCCTGGAGGAAATCCATAGAGAACGGCTCCTCGCCGTCGACGAATCCGGCCTTCTCCAACGCGGCGCAGTCCACTTCGGTGAGGTGCAGAGGGTGCGCGCCAGACTCCAGGCACACTAGCGCAACATAGGCGCGAGCGCGGTCTTCAGTGGTCAGGTTCATCGATTCGACGCAAGCGTCGCAGCGGCGGGGGAATAGGGTAGAATCGCTCATGTTTCTTTCTCGGGTTCTGGCGGTCGCGGTATTGCGCCGCCTCTCACCGCCTAAGCCCGTGTCCCTCTCGGGGCGACACGGGCAAGGGCGGGAGGGCGGGGAGGCTAGCCGATATCGGCGTTGCGGCTACGGCGGATGCCGTCCCGCATGACGCAGTAGGCGGCGGCGCGGTCGCGTTCACGGCGAGCGGCGCGTTCGCCGGGGAACGGAACAGCGCTAAACAGGATTCCGCCGATGACGGCGGCTAGCGTGTAGGTGAGGGCGAGCAGCATTGATTGACTGCCTTAGCCGCGGGCAGGGGCGTAGACGGCCCCAGTGAAGTCCTGAGCCGCGACCCGGAAGACGCCGCGGGAACCACTGACGGCCGCGCCTTCCCGACGCCACCGCCGAAGCATGGACGCGAGAATGTAGCGGCAGGCGGCTGGAGAGCCATGGTCTTCGTGGAAGGCGGGGAATCCGCCGGAAGGCTGGAATCGAAGGTTTTTTGGTGCGGTCATTTTTTCGGTCTCGGGGTCTGGCGGTCGCGGTATTGCGCCGCCCTTCACTGCCGTAGCCCCGCGCCAGTCAAGCTGACACGGGGCGAGACGGTGGTGGTGGTGGCTTACAGGCCGAAGGACAGGATGCGGTCGAGAGCGACCAGAGCCCGTCGCTCGTCGCCGCCGAACTCCTCGCATCGCATCGCCACCTCGTCGGCGTGGGCGTTCTCGGCCAAGGCCACGATGAAGTCCAGGATGTTGAGGTCGAGGTCGCCAGCAAGCTTGTCCAGCTTGGCGAGGGTGTTCGCGTTGATGGTGGTGGTGGTCATGGTTCTGGTTCTGGTTCTGGGTGGTGGTGGTGGCGAGCGGTGTTGCCCGACGCACATTATTAATATCGGAGACCGCTCGCCGCCTGTCAATACCCAATTCGATAAAACTTTCGGCCACCCCGCCGCCCGCCCGCCCGCCGCCGCCCCGCCCGCCCGCCGCCCCGCCGCCCCGCCGCCGACGACCGCGGTAGTCGAGCGCCGCCGCCCCGCCGCCGACGACCGCGGTAGTCGAGCGCCGCGCCCGCCCGCGCGGATCGAGGGGGCCGCCCTCCGGGGGCGCGCCGGGTCCCGCCCGCCCACGAGCCACCACCCCTTGACCCGCCCCAACCCGCGCACTATACTGCCCACAACCATGTCCCGCGACGCCGACCCCGACCCCACCCCTCCGGACCCCTGGCCGGACCCTCTCACCCTCGGCCCAGCCCTCCGCACGGCCAGCGACGCCGAAATCCTTGACGAGATGAAGCGACGCGGCGACCTGACCCTGTGCGGCATCTACCGGGAGGAGGGCGGCGATTTCTGGTCGCTCAGCCTCTCTGGTCAAGGCGACTTCCTCGGCGTCCTCCACTCGCTGCTCAGGTCTCCCGACGAGCCGGACGAGGACAGCCGCCCCCAGTGAGCGACCAGCCCACACCCGACAACCTCCTGGCCGCGATCCGGGCCTGCCACGCCGACCAGATTGCGTTCGGCATCGCAGCCGGGTACAAGGGAACGCCCGAGGGCCGGAAGAAGTTCGGACGCCTCCACCGCGAGATTGTCCGCGCCAAGAACACCTACAACAAGTGTTCGCTGATTGTCCCCCGCGGACACGCCAAGTCCACCCTTGAATCCGAGATTGGCACGGCGCACGACCTGGTGGTTGACCCCGGCGACCGAATCCTCCTGGCCTCCGCCGAGACGAAGCTGGCGAAGCAGCTCCTGGGCCGGGTGCGCGACATCCTGGCTGGCGACCTAGAAATCTGGCCGGGGGTGTTCGTCCCGCTCAAGGAAATCTTCCCCTGGGCCGCCCCGGTGTTCGGGCAGGGCGCTCGATCTGGTCCGTGCGAAACCCTCGACGTGGTGGGCCGCGAGGGCACCCCTGGCCGCGAACCCTCGGTCTTCGTGTCCTCCCCCGGCTCAAACCTCGCGGGTCGCCACCCCCGCCGCGCCAAGCTGGACGACCCCACCAACGAGACGACCTCCACGACCCCGGCCCAGTGTCAGAAGGCCATCGACTTCGTGGACCAGCTCGTCCCGCTGATGTACAACTACGACTCGCCCATCTTCCACATCGGAACTCCCTGGGCGTTCTGGGACATCTGCGCCTACCTGGGCCAGAAGTCCTCCTGGCACCAAATCAGGTACGGCGTCCTCGACGGCCCCGGCGGCACTCCGCTCTGCCCCTCCTTCCTGAACGAGCGCGAGATTGCGATGGTCAAGGAGGATTTGTCGGACAACCCCGGCTTCTTTGAGATGCAATACATGTGCGTCCCATCGGTCGGCGATTCCGCCCTGTTCACCCAGGACCAAATCGAGAAGTCGCGCTGGCCGAGCGACCGCCCCCTCCCCCACGGCCAGGACATCCTCCTCGTGGACCCCGTGGCCGTCGCGACCGGCGAATCGCTGGACCGGAACGGCCTCATCAAGGTCCGCGTCGCCCCCAACGGCTCGCTGCCCCCTGAGCTACAGTCTCCCCACGCGGGGGCGGACCAGAACATCTTCATCCCCTACTGGGCCGAGGAGCTGCGCGGAAACGCCGACACCGCCATCCAGGCCCTCGAGACCATCGCTCCCGACGTGGACGGCATCTGGATTGAGGATGTCGTATTCTCCGGGGTCATCAAGCCCTGGCTCCGGGATCGGGGCCGCATTGAGCAGACCCGGATGCGCCGCCAGAAGATCCCGAACAAGAAGCTGGATATGCGCCTCAGTTCGTTCCCGACTGCGCTCAGGAAGGGGCTGCTGCGCTTCGGTCCCAGGGGCTACCACAACCAGCAGCTCCTGGAGTCGCGCCTGACCCAGTATCCGAAGGCCGCCCACGACGATTTGCCCGCCGCCCTCGCTCTCCTCGCGGGCCACCTGGACCGTCGAGGCCCCCTACCTCTGGGCGACGATGGGGACCCTGCTCCCCTAAACCAGCGCGATTTCGGCCATGTTCCCGGCGTTATCGAGCGAATGAGCGACACTTCGGCTGGAAACTACTTCAGTTAGCCCTTGACACGCCCCCAGTGGGCATTATACTGCCCAACATGGCCCGCCCGGATACCTACCAGCTCACCGAGGAAGAAGCGGACTACCTCAAGGAGGCATGGGGCCAGTCTGCCCGCCTGACCAGTGAGGCCATCGAACCCTGGATTGCTCTCAGCTCCGATATGCTGGCGGGCCGCGATCCGGCGACGGGCGGCAGCATGTCTCCGCTCCTGATCAACCCGGACCCCGAGAAGGTCACGCTGGACCTGAGCGGACTGGGATTATCGGACCCAAATGCGCCCGGTGACATCCGCATCCCCAAGACCGGCGCGAACCTCATCCTGAGCCGTCTGCGCCAGCGGGTCACGGCGACCACCCCCGGCGTACCGCGCCTCCAGACTACCCCCCTCCTGGACGGCGCGGTGCAGCTCGCCGAGTCGCAGCAGGACCTGATGGATGCCATCATCCCCGGCACCAACCTGGAACAGGTCATGGAGCGGGTGGCCTTCCTGCTGCCGACCCAGCCCTACTTCGGTGTTCGCCTCCTGATAAACCCGGACGAGGATGTGCCGTCGCGCCGCCTGGGCTTTGAGGTCGTCGAGTCCACCCACTGCGGCTACGAACCCCACCTCCGCCGCTTTACCTGGCACACCTCTCTGGTCCAGTTCGGGTCCCTCCCCAAGGACATCCGGGAGGCCGCCACTTCCGATGTCTCCCCGGACCAGCAGCCCAGCCCCTGGGACTTGGTGGGCGTCACCGAGGTCTACCACCCCGGCATGGCGTTCGAGTCCAACAAGCACACGGGGCGCGAGGTTCCGACCTCCATCTTCGTGAACCTGGAGGGCGACATCTGGTATCGTCGCCGCCGGAACCCGAACCTGGGCAAGTACGTCAAGACGCGCATCCTCCGCGCCCCGGTCATGGTCCTTGCTGCTGGACTCGACGCCCCTCCCGGCGAGGACATCCCGATGCCGGAAGTTCTGTCCTGGCTCCCGCTCATGCGCTCGATCGGCATTGTGATCGACATGATTATGAGCGAGGTGCAGAACACGAACAACACGATTTTGTACGACCGCACGGCCCTGAACAAGGCCATCAAGGGCATCCTGAACGCCCGCCCCGGTCAGCAAGTATTCCTCCCTGTCGATGTAGACGACGGGGACACGCGTGGTGTGAACGCCACCATGCGTCCGGTCGAGCGGAATTCCACCCTGCCAGACCTCATCGCCACTCTAAACCTACTTCTTGCACTGTTTGATGATGTGTCGGGGGTGGGTCCGCTCGATCGTGGCGCAGCAGTCAACCCGGAGAAGTCCGCCACCGAGGCGTCCGCTCTGGTCCAGGCTGCGGGTCGGCGCAACACGGACGCGATCCGGGTCCAGGCTCGTCTCTGGTCCCAGGCAGCGACCCTCATCATGCTGCACCAGCGTGCCCTGTTCGGCGAGGAGTTGGCAATCCCCCAGGCTGGCGGCATCATCAAGCGCCTGAATGTGCCGGACCCGGAGGTCATGCCGATGAACCTCCGCGTGGACCCGGTGGCCTTTGAGAACCAGGGCCGCCAGGGCAAGCTCGACACCGAGATGCTGGTGCTGACCACCCTGAGCAACGTCGCGGCCAACTTCCAGAACCCGAACGCCATGCGGATGGTCAACGAAGTGCTGCGGCGCTTCCTCAAGGCTGCGGGCTGGAAAGATGGAGACGACTACATGGAGACTGTCGGCGACCCCATCTCGCGCTACGTCGAGTTCCTGGAGACCGGCAGGGACATCCCCGTTTACCAGGACGACAACCACGCGGCCTACATCAGCGGCTACCAGAAGATTATCGACCGCGCCCTGGCCGACGGTGCGCGGGACATCGACGTCAGCGTCATCCGTGCGGCCCTAGACCGTCACCAGATGCTTCACAACGAGGCCCAGAACGCGACCCGCCTCTCCCCGGTTCCGGGCGTCTCCCCCGAGGGCAACATCGATAACCAGATTGCCGCCGCTGCTGCGACCGGCGCTCTCCCCGCGATGACCCGCCAGGTGCTGGGATAATGAAAGTCTGCGTCGCCATCGCACTGTTCATGGGCCACCTGAGCGCAGCCTGGACGCTATCTACAGCGCCGGAAGCGCCTCAGTACGCCTACGTCATCGAGCTGGAGCAGAACCCCGGCGCCCCCACTTGGCTGTTCGCGGCCTACCCGAGCATTGCCCGGGCCGAGGAAGACCTGGACATGATTGAGCAGACCTACCCCGGCTACCGCGTCCGGATCCACACCGTAGAGGTTCGGCGTTGAGCCGTTCATTCACGGTACGCATGATTATCATTCAAATCTGAGCCAACATGTCAAGCCGCTGCACCGAATGCGGGCGCATCCCCGCCGACAAGAACGGGAACCTTGATGACACCCGGAAGGCTTGCTGGGACTGTGACGCCTACACCGACGTGGCGGCCCGTACTTGTGTCCTGTGCGACCGCACACCGCTAGGGATCGGGGGCGAGCCGGACCCCTCCCGAACCGCCTGCTGGGACTGCAACGCCCACGAGCCGGACTACGGCACCCCCAGTAACCCAAGCCGGGTGCCGGGTGTCATCTTCAAGGCCAGCTACCAGGACTCGCGCCCGGACAAGCGGAAGCGCATCCTGGCCCTCCCGTCGAGCCACCCAGACGCCTTCCCGGAGAACGCGAACGACGCGAACCGGAAGATGGTCAAGAACGGGATTGACCCGGAGACTGGCAACTGGACCAGCGAGGAGGCCAAGAACAAGGCCGTCAGCGAGGCGTACAGTCGCCCGCAACAAGAAAAAGGGCAGTAAAATGCCTTGCACCCCCTGCCGTGTGCATTATAATGCCCGCACGGCACCCGCCCCTTCGGCCCGAACATCGGCACCCGAAAGACGCGGCCCTTTAGCATGACTGACGAAACCACCTCCCGCGAAACCCCCGAAGATACCACGGACACTCAGGCCGATAGCGGCGCCGTTGACCCGGCCACCCGCATCGCTGACTCGGTGGATAAGGAGTATCGCAGCCTTGACGATTTCCCCGCGGAGCTGCGGTCAAAAGTCGAGGATTTCAGCCGTCGTAGTGCATCCAAGGCAGTGAATGAAGCCCTCACCACCAAGCGTGAGAAGGGCGAGTTCCTGACGCAGGATGACCTCGACAACGCTCTCAAGCAACGAGACGAGCAGTGGTCCCGGAAACAGGAGCTTCAACAGCAAATGGAGAAGACCCTGATCCAGGAGCATGGCATCGCTGTCGGCTCCCCGGAGTACGACAAGTTCGCAGAGGCATCTCAGGACTTTAAGGCCACGGCCCTCCAGTCCCGAGAAGGTATCGCCAAAATCGTTCGTGCCGCTGGCATCCGTAACGAGGAGGTTGCTGCCCCTGCCGAACGGCCCATGCACCCGCTGTATCAGCCGCGAGCGTCCAGCGGCGAAGTTCTGGACATCCCCGCGACTGGTCTCCCGCTTGCGAAACTGAATCCTTCCGACGATTGACGTAGGCTTTAAGGGGACTCCCACAAACCACCTTTAACAAAGGAGTCCAATCATGGCCTTTCCCTGGGCTGAAGACACCCCGGCGAGCAAGGTTGATACCCTCGCCACCACGTCCATTGACGGAGTTTCTCGCAACCTCACCCAAGTCATCAACGACGGCGGTGAGAAGCTGCTCCAGTACCTCGCCGAACGAGGCCGCATCTTCGTGGTCCCGGACAGCGATCGTTACAGCCACCCGCTGCTCCACGCTGACGGCGGCTCGGCTACCGTCGCGTATCGCCGCGATAACTTCGGTGCGGGGGCATCCCTTAGCGCCGATTCCGCGGAAATCCTGACTCAGGCGAAGTTCGATGTTGTGTTCCGTTCGCGCAACCTCAACTTCCCGCAGGACATGCCGCTGCAAGGCAACCCGGTCTCCTACATGGATGCCCTGGTCATGTCTAACGCGATTGGCATGTTCTACGAGCTGGAGTCGAACTTCGTCCTTGGTAACGCCACCGCTGATGGTGCTAACCCGGCTGCTCGCGCTCCTTACGAGAGCGACGCCGATTACAACGTCAACGGCATGTCCCTCCTGGGTCTCCTGTCGTCTGGTGCTGGCCTGGTCTCGGGTCGCCCCGACTCGGAGTCCTTTGCCGGTGTGACCGTCTCGGATGCCGCGAAGTGGGCACCGCAACTGTTTACTACCAGCGCGCCTAACGGTTCGAGCCTCATCGAGGAAACCGACGACGCTCTCCGTAAGCTCTGGTACGGCCCGCAGGAAAGCCCCGACCTGATCCTCACGGGTCTGTCGGTGTTCAACAAGCTGGCTGAGCTGGTGCGGGAGACTGCTACCCACAACGCGGGCATGATGGCTAACCTCGGCAAGGAAGGTACCATTCAGATGGGTACTGCCACTGTCGATTGGCACCGCATGCTCGATACCAAGGATGCCGAATGGGACTTTACCGCCACCACCACGCCGGAGTACCCGTATGTCTTCCTGAACACCAAGTCTCTTCGCCTGAACGTTGTCGCGGCTGGCACCATCTCTGATGGCGGCCCGGAAGCGCAGAAGAACCCGCAAATCGGCTTCCTGAAGCAGATGCCCGGTGTCTTCCCGCACCCGACCTCGACCAACCTGTTCAAGCGTGTGTCCATGGGTCACGGCTTCTCCCTGGAGAACGGTCGTCGCTCGTTCGGTCACATGGAGGGCATCACCCTCTAAGCTCATCTCGGGGCGCTCCTTAACGGGGGCGCCCCTACCCCCACCCCAAATGGCAGACACCATCGCGGGCCTTCGGGCCACCCTCGCTGAGCGCCTCGGACTCGACACGCTCTCTACCGTCGAGACTTCGCGCTTGGAGGAAGTCATCAACGCCGCCATCGCTCTCACTCTGAGCGACGGCGTTCCTGCCATGTTGGAGACTGTTGTTGGTGTCGTCCCCGGCGACCTCAGCGTAACCGTCTCCTCCCACTCCGCCGGATCGGCAACCGTCAACCTGAGCGAAAATCCTGACCAGACCCGGCGCGGCGACCTGTTCGTTGACCTGAACGGCGACGAGTGGCCTATCCGGGGCGTCGCTGGTCATCACCTGGACATCGGGACCCCGGCTCAGACCTCCCTGGCGGGTTCCGGCACCATCAAGCGCCGGACCATCCTGCTCCCCCACGCTGGGCGCATCACGCATGTTGCCCCCGCTGGGTCCGGCACTCGCCCCCTAGTGGCTGGTCGCTGGGGCTTCGACACCGAGAGCGGGTCGGCCAACTACTACCAGCAAATCTGGGACAAAGGCAACTCCTACGTGATTATCTGGCCCGCCCCCGCCAGCTCTAATCGCTTCGTCATCAAGCAGGAGTTGGCGGTCACGAAGGACACGACCATTGATGTCCCGAACGGCGTCATTGAGACCATCCTTGCGAAGGCGGTTGTCCTCTATGTCGCCTGGACCAGTGGGCAATACCAGCCCGTCGTCCGCTCCCAGCGGGATGCCGACGATCTAGCAACTGAAAGCGGCGAGAGCGGCGTCTACACCCGCGGCTAATGTCCTCCGTTAACGACTTCCCCCACCCGGACCTCATCCAGTCCGGCATCAAAGAGGCGACGCAGGGGAACCGTTATGAGTTCTACTCTGGCGCCTGTTACCTCATTCATGCCCGCGCCGCCGGGATGCAGGGCGCGTCCGGGCTGACCGTCAAGTTCTTTTCAAACCCCGACCCGGACGCTGACGCGGGCGACACGATTAAGTGCATCCTGAGCGTCCCCGACGATCGGACGGATGCCCCCGACCTTTACTTCCCCAACGGCCTCTATATCGAAGTCGAGGGTATTGAGGGCAACAGCGATGTCGCCTTGGTCGAGGCGGACTGGGTGGCCCGCGACGAATACTGCCGGTCGTTCCCGCGTATCCCAGAGTCGTTGGCCGAGTGTTGGGAGAATGCGGCAGGGCGCAGCGGCTCTGCTCTCTACGATAACTACGACCGCGGCACTCGGCCTGACGAGGAGTGGGACAACGAGGGCGCGGCGGGTTCTGGCGGCGTCTCTGGTGCGCCGAAGGTCAGCATCTTTACGACCGACCCCACCGTCAACGACGACTCGGCTGCCGGATATTCCGCTGGCGACTTGTGGGTCAACAGTACCGATGACACGGTGTTCGTCCTGGCCGATGCGACCGCGGGCGCTGCTGTCTGGACGCAGATTGGCACGGGAGGTGGCAGCGTCGAGCAGGCCCTGCACTACACGCACCACTTCCACCAGGGAGCCTCAAACTACAACACGGCGCAGGAGTTCACGATGTTCACCGCGCGGGCGGACATGACCATCGCGGCCATCTATGTCTCTACCACCAAGCCCGGCGGCACGGGTACATCTTCGGCGACCAACTACTGGGAAATCGACATCTTCAATGGCGGCTCAGTTTCCGGCTCCTCGCTGTTCTCGGGCACCCCGTTCCGCACGCACGACGGAGTCGACCCCAACGACCTCTCGGACAACCTCGACTCGAAGGACCTTGGCGTTGACGCCACCTTAAGTGTGCCTGCTGGGAACATCGTCTCCTTGGTAATCCGGGCGAACAACAATCCTGGCCTGAGCCAGAACTCGGAGCAGTGGGACTTCACCATCTACTACACGCTTAATTGATGCGACTCGACAAGACCCCCCTCAATCGGAACGGCGGCCTCTGGGACCGGCGTGAGGTGGACCCCGAGTCGTCCCAGTTCCAGCGTCGCGTCGGCTCCCTCCGCCAAGCCCAGTACGCGGAGGCTCCCGGCCTCGCCGCGACCGGGGGTGCGACTGCCGAGCTGGACACCGCCGTCAACTTTGGCACCATCCTCCTGAGCGTCCGCCCTGGCTCGGGCGCACAGGATCGCGTCCTCCTGACGCTGACCGGGGCCACGGACACCTACACGCTGACCCTGACCGACGAGACGACCCTGACTGTCGCCGTCACCGGGGGCGCGACCGCCAGTGACACCTTTACCATCTCGGGCGACACGGACATCGCCCTGTCGAAGAACGGCAACGATGTGACGGTTCGCGACGGCACCTCGACGACCACCATCGACGCGACCGGCGCGAGCGACACCTCGTTCACCCTGAGCCTGTTCGGCCCGTTCAGCGCGACCCACCGCGACCCGACCTCGCTCACCAACCTCCACATCTACAACACCTACCAGGCGTCCCCCAGCTACGGCTCGCGGACCCAGAGCAGCGCAGACTACTCGTTCCCCCTCCAGTCCGGCGAGTCGTCGTATCAGACGGACAGCGGCGCGGTCCTTGCGTCCGACACCGCCGCCCCGTTCTACTCGTCCGGCCTCCAGTTCACCGGGCGTTCGGGTGCGGCGGTCATCGAGATTAGTCCGCCGCTCTACCGCTACTACCAGACCGCCATCCAGGCTCAGGCCGAGACTGAGTGGTGCGCCCAGTTCCGCGTCACGCCGAACGAGTCGGGCACGAACCTGACCATCGCGGACTTCGGGGACCTCCTGCTGCTCCGTCGCACCTCCGCCAACCGCGTTGAGGCCACCATCAACGGCACGACGGTGACCGATGCGACCTCCGCCCTGACCAGTGGGACGGAGGCGTTCATCTCCGTGGGCCAGGACTCCAGCGGCATCCGGCTCGCGGTCACGATTGGCGCCACCACCGTCGCCACCACGGGCGCTGCGGTCCAGCCGCCCTACCTCTCCTTTGAGCGCATCCGCGACCTCTACATCGGCGCGAAGGAAGACCCGAGCGAGCATTGGGTCGGCTCGATGGACTTCGCCGCGCTCCACCCGTTCTGGTCCGACGACGAGTTGCCGGACGAGCTGGCGACTTTCGCCTTCCGGTTCGACGACGCGAACATCCCCGACCTGGACCAGAGCCTCACGGGTCTCCGCCACTACCTGACGCCCCACACCACGACTGCGGGATGGCTGGGCTGGTCGGGCGGCCCCATCGCCGACGCCTCTCACCTCGTCCTTGTGGGCGGGGAGGCCGCGGGTCCGGTCGGCATCGCCGGCCATCAGTCGAACCTCGACACCCTGATCGCGGACGGCGACCGCTCCATCCGACTCGGCCACCAAGTCTACGGCCCGACCTGGGTTGCGGACCTCGTTCGGAAACGCGCCCGCTCCCTGGGCGTCCCCCGGCCCCAGCGGAAGGCGTCGCTCACGAAGCTCTCCCCGGGTGTCCTCGATGCCGCCTACGGGTACGGCATCCGCGCCGTCGCCTACGATGGGGCCGCGGGTCCTGTCCTGCCCATCGGAGAAGTTGCGGCGACCAAGGGGGCGCGGGTTCTCATCGGCTCCACCTCCGAAGCAAGCGGTGGCGACACCTCTGAGCTAGGCGAGACTTACCTCGCCACCGGTCACGAGGCGGTCGGCACCGAGGGCGACCAGCTCTCCGCCACCTTCGCCTCTGAGCCGACGCCCACTGTGGGCGACAACCTCCCCGTCGAGATTCTGGCGTCCCTCCCCGACTGGGACAAGGACGACTACAAGGAGGAAATCGACATGCGCGGGGCGGAGGACGTAAGCACGTCCGGGCGCTCTTACTTCCGCTCCACACTCAGCGATATCGGCATAGACCTGACCACTGATTGGTGCGTTCAGGCCGCTTTCCGATACCAGAGTCCGGCATCTCTCAGTTGGGACGGCTGGGAGGCGTTCCCCATCGTCGGACTCCAGCCGCCCTCCACTCCTCAGGCAGGCGGGACCGGCGGCAACATCACTAACGCCTCCTTTTGCGCCTTTATCACCGAGGGCCATGACCTCCCGACCAGTGGCGAGGGAGGTAGCTACGGCACACCCGCCAACCCCCGCTTGGTCGTGGGTTTTTCTCGCCAGGAGTACGATATTTCCTATATGGGCGGTCCGTTAGAGGCCGACCGCTGGCACACGAACTACATTCCCATCACCTTTAGCAGTGACAGTAATGTTGGCTGGACACCAGGTAATGACTATGTGTGCTACTTTATACGCCGAGGTCGAGACTTCATCTGCTATGTGAACGACCGAACGAACGGAACCTGGACGACGATGGCTGCCAGGCAGATGGATGCGCTGGCCGCGGTGGACACCTATGGACCTGACACCCGTGACGCCATCGCCACATACACGGGCACCAACTTCTTTTCAACGACTAACTGGCGCCCCAGGCGGACGAGCCATCGAGCCATGTTCGGATCTTTGGGTGATCGACATACGCGCTTCCCCCTGATTAAATCAACTGGTCAGGTATATCAGGTCGATGGTAACGGAGCCTTTTCAAACTATGTGGACAACAGCCACCCACTGATTTACCCGGCTCCCGCCGACGCGATTTACTGGCACCTCCGCATGTGGGAGCGCAGCCTCTCCCTCGTGGACATCAAGGCCGACGCCCACTTCCGGTTCGCTGCCTTCCCTGGCGAACCCCTAGACACGGACATCCGCTGCGATTTTGCCCCTGTCTTTGAAGATCCCAACGAAACCGACAACGAGCGGCACGATGCGGCCCTGAACATGCCCTGGGAGTTTCGCAATACGCCCACTAGCGCGGCCACATGCGCCCACGCAGCTCAGGACGATTCGAACCTCCAGCCCGCCGTCGCCCCCTTCCTGGAGCTGAACAACGACGGCAACACGCTGGGCGCTGACGGCATCGCGCTCTACTTCACTGAGCTGGGCGATGGCTCCCTCGTACTCCAGGTCGGCACTGATGGTGCGTACACCATCCCCGAGCGCCTCTGGAACCCGCAGACCGCCGACGCCAAGTTCACCAAGACCGTTGACGAGCTGCGGTCCGCTGGAGTCACCCTGAACGATTGGTACTCGGACAACTGGTTCGCCTTCGATGTGGACATCGAGGGCGGCACAGGGTCCAACCGTATCGTCTCCGTGGGACACCTCGCCATCAACGGCGATGTGCCCTTCGACACTTCCATCGGTGGTACGGCAAGTATGTCCGGCTGGTCCACGGGTTACGGCGTCGTCCATGTGGGCGGCTATGCGAACTCTGCGGTGAAGACCAGCACCTCCACCCGCGTCTCCGAGTTCCGTTGGTGGGCGGACGGTCAGGGTCCCGACCTACGCAGAGAAGAAAACTTCGACTACCTCCAGGGTCGAGTGTCCGAAAACGAGTATACTGGTGGAACGAATAATCTGCTGTTCTACGCTCGCTTTCAGCCCGGAGATGTCTCTGGCTCTACCGTGACGAACCTCGGCTCGGCGGGCGACTTCACCCTCCGCGAGAACGCAGAAATCATCGACAACCGCTCGACCGGCGGCGAGAGCGGCGCCCCCACTGTCGCGCTCCCGGCAGTCCCACCGTCGCCGGATGTCGCGGCCATCCAGATCGTTCGCACCGCCGGAATCCCCCCGGTGGACCCGGACAACGAGGACGATGTGCAGAACGCCCTGGAGGCCGCCCGCGGCTCCCAGATGTTCGTGCTTGCGGAGGTTCCGACCGGCACCACGCACATCGTGGACAACACCCCGGACGACGCGCTCGGCCTCCCGGTTGACCGCCTCTCGGGCATCCTCCCGTACACGGTCCAGGATGTCGCAACTTGGCAGGGTCGCCTGGTCCTGCTCGACGACCGGAACACGATTTACTTCAGCACCGACGACAACCGCGAGTCGTTCGATTCCAGCTACAGCATCCCCGCCAGCGGTGGGGGCGATGCGGTCGCTCTCGTGGAGGTGCAGGGCGAGCGGAACCAATCCTTCCTCTTGGTCGCTGGTCGCACCTGGGCCGGGATGCTGGGCGGTTCCCCCGATGCCCCGGTCTGGCGCTCCCTCGGTCCCGGCGCGGGTGCCTGGTCGCCCGACAGCCTGATTAGCTACTCGGGCATGGCGTTCATGTTCAACGGGCGGCTCTGGGCTGTGGCGAACGGCGACGCGGTGGACATCGGCGATCCGGCCCAGGAGTGGCTGCCCACCAATTCGACCGGCTCGCTGGATGTGTGCGGCGACCTCCGCTCGCTCTACATCACGGATACCGGGACTGGCGTCTCAGTCCGCTACCACTTCCCGACGCAGACCTTCAGCGTCGAGGACCGCGCCCTCCGCGTTATCGGCGACTCTCCCGCCGGTGTCGGCACCATCATCCACGCCCAAGGGACGCACTCTCTGGTCGATGCGGCGACCTACGCGGATGACGCTTCCGGCTCTGAGCTGCTGGAATACTCTGGCACCCTCTCTAGCCAGGTCGTCACCCTCACCGCCACCACCGGACTCCTTGACGGCCAGAACTACTGGGTCAAGGATTCTGCGGGCACCATCGAGAGTGGGTCCGCCGCCCTCTCCGGTTCGACGCTCACCTTCGACGGCCTCGGGCTGGCGGACGGTGCCGTTACCGTCTACGTCGCGCCTCCGCTCATCCTGGACACGGGAGCAATCGACGCCGGGGCCGAACGCTCCATCGAGGGCATCCAGACCGAGGTTCTCGCTGGAACCTCCGGGCAGTGGACCGCCGCCTTCTGGGCCAGCCGCACCCCCGGCGACCTGGATGCGGTGTCCGACACCCTCTCCCATGACACTCTTGAGGGCCGGATGGGTTCCGGTCTCAGGGGTCGATTCCACCGCATCGTTGTCCGGCACCTAGGCAACGAAGATGCTTCCCTCTCCATCATCGAACCCCTGACCTAGCATGGTTTTCGACGTCGCCGCGATGGCCGCCCTTTCCCTAGGGTCGGCTGCCCTCAGTTCTAGTTCCGCCAGGCGCGCTGCCAGACGACAGCGTGAGGAGATGCAGCGCCAGAAGGCTGCTCTCCGCCAGTCTGCTGCACAGTCCGCTGCCGAGATTCGGGCTGCTGGCGCGGCTGCCGCCGCCCCCCTGGAGCGTGAGGCGCAGATCCTCCGCGATACGGAGAGCCTCCGCAACCCCATCCTGGAGCAAGCCCTGACCGAGGCCGCCCGAACTCAGGCCGCCCCGATGGTTGCTGAACGGGCTGCGACCGGGATTGACCCGCGGGCTGCTCGATTCCGCATCTTCCAGGAACTCCTTTCTTCTCGCGCCCTGACTGCTCGTGAGAGCGTCCGGGCCGAGCGCACTCAACGCGCCCAGCAAGCTCGTGCCGCGCTGCTGGCCCAGTCCGGTCAGTTCCGCACCCAGGCCGCATCTCAGGCCGCGAGCATCATTCAGTCGGCGGAGGGTCAGGCTGCCGGTATGGCGACTCCGATGGCTCCTAACACGGTTGCGGCGATGATGGGTGGTGCGCTCTCAACCCTGGACAGTCTTAGCGACGAGGATAAGGACGATCTGGACAAGTTCCTCCGCGGCCTGTTTGGTGGTGGCGACGACGACTCCCTCACGGTGCCCAAGACCCCCGAGACCCTCAAGACTCCTGCCTGGATGCGACCAGGTGCTTTCGGTAGTCCGGTGCAAACTCAGGTAGCTAGCCCTGAACTTTTTGAAGCTCTCAAGTTGGGCTTCGGCGATTTGTTTGGGCAGATTAACCCGTTTGGCAGATCCTCTAACCTCATGCTCCCCCCTGCGTGATGCCTGACCTCATTGACCTGATTGACTTCGTGAGTCACAACCCCGACGCATCTCCCGAAGAAGTGGCCGACCACTTTGAGGTGTCGGTCGATTTCGTGCTGGACACTGCGGAACACCTTTTCCGCGACTACTACGGAGACGAGTTCGATGGCTGATCTTGGCGACATCATCGCCCGCGCCGCTACGAACGCTGCCCTCGCGCAGTCGGAGCAGCTCACGGGCATCCCCTTCTTCCAACAGGCTCAGGCTCGACAGGAGCGCGAGTCGGTGCGGCAGGATCAGGTTGCGGCGAACCTCGCCCGACTGAACGCCGGTATCCGCACTGGCCTCATCAACGAGAAGGATGCCCTCACCGCAGGTACCCCAGAGGAGTTGGCCCGACTGAAAAACTTTGACGACATCTTCAAAGGGTTCGTCAACACGGCCAGCATCGCTCGCACAGAGTCGAAGAACCAAGAGGAGCAGCGCCTCAATGCCATGCGCGTTGCCACTAACGCTGGGGTGAGTGGCGACTACTCAAGCATGAGTACGGAGGAGTTGTATATCCAGGCCGCCGCCACGGACCAGAAACGGGACTCTGAGGCGCGTCAGACCCAGCGGTTCAAGGATGCCTACGCGGCGACCGAGGATGCACTCACGGCGCTGGAGAGTACGGAGAACCCGACCCCGGATCATGCGGCTGCGGTCTCGGCACAGGTCTCGTCGTTCGTGCAGGCGGCGGGCAACCCTGAGTTCGCCCATATGGATGTTAGCGCCTTCGTGAGTTCCCTGAACTCCCGCATCCAACGGGCGGCCAAGACCATCAACAAGAACAAGGATGTCGCCGCCGCTGCGGAGGGCGTCACTCGCAACGATTGGACTGCCCTCGCTCAGTCGGAATACCGCGACGAGGCACTGAAACGGGCCGATGTCGGCATCGCGGTAAAACGCGTGAACGATAACCTCCGCACGATTCAGGGTCTCAGTGAGTTGGACGAAGGAAGTCGCGCCCTTCTCGTGCAGAAGCCTGAGCTGGCCCAGGCATTCGCTATCTTGGACGCCCTGCCCAAGGGATCGCAGAACGCCCTGACTCTCCTGAACGACAATCCGGGACTCCTCCCACAACTCGCGCAGTTCGACTCGGCCAACCTGGCAGAGATGGTGAAGGAAGCCAAGGTGCGCTCGACCGTTCCCGACCTGGTCGATACCCAGGTCGGCATCTACAAGGCAGCGCAGGGTAGTCTGCCCCCCACCCATCCCCTCTACGACATCCTGGAAGGCGCCATCTCGACACAAGCCATGGATGTGGTGCGCAATCCCGACGGCACCTACCGCCCCATCCTCTCTCCTGACGCGAAAGACCCGGTGCAAGAAGCGCTCCAGTACCTCCAGGACAACACGAAATCCGTCAGCGACCGCTACCGACTGGCCTACACGATGGGCCGCGGCGGGGTGGGCGGTGTCACCCCTACCGCCGCGCAGGAGAAGATCTTCCTCAAGTTCGAGGAGGAGTTGTTCGGTCGCCTGGGAGCGCCGGACCAGGAGGCCATTGAGATTGACACTTTCGACGACAACAAGGCGCAGTTCCTTGCTCCGTTCAAAGGTGTGCTTGAGTCGGGCAAGATGTCTCATCTGGGAAAGGGCGGCCTCAACCCGGACATTCGCAATAACGGGCGCGAGGCCGTCACCGGACGCGCCTCCGCGACCATCATCGAGCAACAGATCACGAAACTGTCCGAGCAAGCGGCCACTACGACGGACAGCTCGGCCTCTACTCTCCTGGGCCGTCGCATCAAGTTGCTGGAGGAGCGGAAGGAAGAAGCCCTCATGCGCGAGGGTGCCCTCTCTGTCCTGAACGACACCTTCACCGCGTTCTACACCAGCACCAAGACGGGCGAATCCCTGGCTACTGATGTGATCGAACGCTTCAAGGGTGACCTCGGCATCCGGATGGGCTTCGACTCCGAGACTCTTCCGGGCGAGGTGGCATTCAAAGAGGCCATGGACCGCGCGGGCGACGATGTTGTTGAGCAGCGAGCCGCCATCGCGGGCTTTATCGGCAAGGCATTCCATCAGCAGGACCCCGAGCTGGTCAAGGTGCTTGAGAACTACATCGACATCCTGGAGACCGCCGAGGAGGAGATGTTCAGTGGAGTTCGCGGATTCGCCCGCCCTCGCGATTATGAAATCACGGGGTTCGAAATGGCAGGCTTCGACCCAAGGCGCCCCATTGGCTCTGGTTCCGCGATGGTTAGTGCGGTCGAGCGGAAAGGCGGCATCACACTCGACAACGTGACGGTCAAAATCCCGAAGAAGCGTCGCCTAGATGCTGACTACGTACTCCCCCTGGTCATAATCTCCGCCCTTCGCTAAATGTCTGCCTTCTCCTCTGCCCTGACCGGCTTTGAGCGGTTCTGGAATAGCAGCTTCGGTCTGCCCCAGCAGCTCATTTTCCGTGCCCTCCGCGTTGCACAGGGGGATGCGTCGTTCTTCGGCGAGCGTGGTTTTGGAGATGCCTCGCTTATCCCCATCCTTGGCGCATTGGATGCGGAGCGGCAGGACGTGGACGCTAGGGAGATGGTTCAGCAAATGAACAAAATCCCCGGCGTCAATCTGGATGAGGATGGCTTTGCTGCCCAACTGGGCGTCGGGATTGTCACGGACCCCTTGAGCTTCCTTACCTCTGGCCTGACGGCTGGTGGTAAAGCTGCCGCTTCCCTTAGCAAAGGTCTCCGCCACGCTCGCATCGGAACAGAGGCGGAAGCTCTTGCGCTCGGGAAACAGGGACTAGCCACCAAGCTGGACAAGGTGTTGGCCGCCCCTCCCGGCTCCATGCGAGGCAAACAGCGGCGCATGGTCAAGATGGCCCGCAAAGCCCTGGACGACATCGAGGGCGATGATTTGCTGTCCGCCATGAAGGAGACGGCCAAGCGCGAGCAGTTGATTGCTGCCCCCATCATCGGCGCACTCGGCCCCAAGAAGCGGGTGTCGGACAACTACAGATCCTGGTTCCAGCTCCTGCGCGACAAGTCCGGCGCGAACACCGCCGCCGCATGGATTGCGTCTGGCCCTCTCCAGGGTGTCCCGGCCATTCGTCAGATTACCGGGGCCATCGCTGGCACGGCTGCGGGTGTCCGCTACGCCGGACACGCTGCCCGCGCCATCAAGCTGAACGAGGCTGCCGCGAAGGGCGAACTCCCTGAGCTGGCCGACTTCCTGAACGGCACCTCCACGTTGGCCGAAAAGCTGGGCACTGCGACTACTGCGCGACAGACAGCGGACGGCATTATTACCGCGGCTCAGAATGGGGATGCGCGGCGGTTCGCCAGCAAGGTTCTTGGTCGGGCGCGAATGAGGGGCATCTACGACGAGGCTGGCGTTCAAAGCGCCCTCGACGAAGCCCTTGAGCGGTTGGGTGTCGAGAGCATGGACGAGGTTACGCCCGCCGCGCTTGAGGAGTTCACCCGCCGCCACGAAGTCAGTGCTGCTCGACTCGATGAGTTGTCCTCTCGGTTTGACTTCACTAAGAAGTTTGAGGAGGCGGAGGAAGTCCGCAAGCTGGGCAAGGGTGCCGACCTCGGATTCCGCCTCGGACGCAAAATCGAGATGGGTCGTCGCAAGATGTTCGTGTCGGACGCCGCCGCAGCAAAGGAGTTCGACGAGGCGGTGAAGGACATTCGTTCTCTGAACGCTCGGAACACTCAGCGAATTGCAGCTCTTGCGGAGGAGGGGGCCAAGCTAACTAAGATTGATGCCGAAGCACTCGGCATGAGCGTGGAGGATACGGAAGCTCTACAACGCGCCATCCTGGAGATGGACACGATGGACCAGGAGCTGCTGTCGATTGCAGAAAACCCCTTCAACACCGGCGCGCGAATTGAGTCGTTTGTCCTTCGCCTAGATTCTTCCGTCAAACTTCTTGCCCAAAGACTTGCCCCCCTCGCGGGCAAGTCCTCGGATGAAGTTGCGGAGATGGCCGAACACCTAGTAAGGTCTCGGGGACTTGGCCTGTTCGACGGCCTCCAGTTTGAGGGCACCTTTTCTGGCCCTGCTAAACTCAAGAGGGTGGACCCTGCAAAGGCTCCGGGAGGCGTTAAGCACAACCGCCACGTCGTCACCGCCGGATCCTATGAGGGCCGCTACCTCGGACACCTGACTGACCGCCAGCTCAGGAAGGTCCGCTCCCGCCTTGAGTCTAAAGCAAGGCGAAAGCTCACCGAGGACGAAGTTCGTCTCCGCGTCCAGCGCGACCCGGAACTGGTGGGCGCGGCTAAGTCCCTGGAAGTTACTTCCGAGGAGATGGTCGAACTCGCCCGCCGCCGCGGAACCAAGGGTTTCCCCCGACTCAAGCGCCTTGAACTGGACGAGATGGAGCGCAACATGGCGGGCTTTGCGGCAAACGGCGTGTATCGCTCGCTGAAGTTTAAGGACAAAGCTGCTCTGGTCACTCGCCTCCTCAAGGGGGGCAAGGTGCGTAAGGATTTGGCCGATGCTGCCCGCGAACTGAAGCCGCTGATAACGCTGCTTCGGAGCAAGAACTTCAAGGATGTCGATGATGTGATGGACCTCCTGACCCTGGCTCGCGGTAAGCGCATCCAACGACTCGCACCCGGTGTCCAACTGAACGAGCTGGCCCGACCCCTCCTGAACCTCGCCAACAAGACCGTCCGCCAGCTCGACCAGCCCATCTTCGACAAGAGGCTGCTGTCGAAGGGCGAGCTGAAGGACTACAACGAGGCATCCTCCCTCTACGAACTGCGGAAGGCGGATGTAAAGCCAGAGCCTCGTGTCTCTGCATCGCGCACAACGACGACTGAGCATGCGCCTGCCCGAGATTTTGAGGGGGTGACTGCGAAGATTGATGTCGATGGGGAGACCATCCCCGTTGAGATGTCCCCCCTGGTCGAAACCATGGGGCGAATCATGGTTATGCGGAAGGAGCTAGAGCGCGTGGCAAGGCGAACCGGGAATCCCTCCCCCGCTCTGCTGGCCGAACTAGCGACGGAAACCGGGCGGCTATCCTCACAGGTAGTTGACCCCATCAAGGCAGCCTTGCGGGCTGCGGGGGCCGGACGCAGCTTTGAGTTCTTGGACGGGATCCGCAAAGAAATCCTGATTGAGGCGACCGAGAGCGGAGTCATGGGGCCGGATTCCCCGCTGGCTTACCTAGGCAGAATCTACTCCAGGGACGAACTCCAAGCCCTAGACAACATCCTCGGAAAAACGGAAGTGGTCAACGCCATTGACTCGGCGCTTCCGAAGATGAGTTCAATGTTCCGCCGCTCCGCTGACGCTATGAGCCTTGAGGAGTTGAACCAAGTCCATCAGGCTGTTGTCGATGCCGGTCACACACAGACTGCGGACCTCCTCAAGACGCGTATGGAGGCTATGGGTCTCCGACCGGGGCGCTACGAGGAGGCTCCCCTGACCGCTCTCCTGACTCGTCTGGGCCAAGCTCAACAGCGCCAGACCGGAGCTTCAGTGGTTCAGGACATGTTGGATGTGGCCGCCAAGGAAGGAACCGTTGTTGGCGGCAAGGTCGTGCGAGTTGTCACTAGAGCTGGCACTGCTCGGGAAGGCCAAGTCAAGCGAGTGGCCGGTCGGAAAGGTGTCAAGCGAGCGGATGACGAGACTGTCGAGATTGTCGATCGCCCGGTTGAGCAGCCGATTACTGCCGTCGTCATTGAAGACCATACAGGACGGGAAATCTCCATCCCTGCCGAGGAGTTTGGTTTGCGCGTGTCCGGCATGAAGCTGGGCAAGTTGGATTATGAGGAAGGTGGCAAGGCGGTTCACAAAGCGTTTGGCCGTCGATCGGGCCAAGGCGGTCGCATCAACGAAGCGGAGCAGTTCGGGGTCGGCGGACCCCTAGACCGTGCGACGCTTGAAAGTTTGAACGGCGAGTACGTTATCCTGGGCGAGCAAAACTCTTGGCGCGGGATGTTCGACGGTTTCGCAAAGCAGTGGGATGAGGGACCGGCAGCCCTACTGGCCGCAGACGGTGCCATCTCCCTGATGAAGCGATTCCAGACCACCTTCCGCCCGGTCTTCCACATGATGAACGTGCTGGGCGCTTACCCAATGGCGATGACCGCAGGGGCCACCCCGAAGTCGCTGGCTCTAGGTACGGCGACCACGATGCGATTCCTGGCCGGTGGTCAAGATAAGGCGCGGTGGTACGAGCGGTACTCCACCCTGATGGGAGATGGAAAAGTTGGCATCCGCGACAGGTTTACTGGCGGGGCTGCTACCACTACTGTTCGCCGCAGCGGTCCTGGAGGTATTCGCACCACCGAGGAAGCGGCAGAGGCGGCGGGAGTGACTGCCGAGGACTTGCTGTTCCACACGGCAGATGGTGGCGTTGAAGATCTAGGGGAAACTCTGGATGCCTGGGAGCGTCACAACCTGTTCACCGGGTTTACTGCCGAGGGTCTTCGCGGCGCATCCACCGCTCCCGAGCGACTCCGACTAGTTCGCGAATCGATGATCAACCCTAAAGCGCCGGGGGCCATACTTCGCAAGGGACTAGATAGCATCAGCGACACCACTGAGGGTAGTGAGAACTTTGCTCGCATGATGACCTACTTCTCCCTGCGCCATGCGGGACAGTCGGCGGATGAGGCGGCGAGGAACACGCTAATGGCGATGGTGCCGTACCACGACTTGACCCAGTTTGAGCGGGTGGCGATGAAGCGGGCCTTTACGTACTACAGCTTTCCGCGCCACTACACGGGACAGGCGTTCCGGTACTTTGCCAACCGTCCCGATGTCGCCTCTCGCTACGCTCATGCCATCACGGCTGAAGGTGGCGTGGTCGAGCGAGATGGGCGACTCGTTGTGGACACCAAAGCTGGGCGACTGAATGTTGGACGCCTCGATCCGAACCTGGAGGCGCTCGGCGTTCTCAAGGCGTTCGGGGAAGTCTTTACAAACACCGCCGCCGCGCTGGGACACGACGAAGCAGCCGCTATTGTGCGGGAACAGGAGGCGACCGGACGGAAAACTCCCTTCCCCATTGAGCCGGGTGCGCCAGCGACCATACTTGCAAACCTAGCTCAAGCCGACGTGGGCGGAGCTATCACGGAAGCTGGAGAGGCGTTCTGGATTTCGCGGTACTTTATGGACGAGGGCGACCCCCTGAAAGAGACCAGCCCACTAACTAAGCTGGAAGAATCTCTCTTTAACCCGTTCAAAGAACTGCGCCCAGAACACACGCGCCGCGTTGTCGTGGCCCGCTACAACCAACTCAAACGCACCCTACAGCGCAAGCTCCAGACTCACGAGAATGACCCGGACCTGGTCCGGCTCTATACCGAGGAGCTTAATCGAGTAGAGAAAGCACTGACTGCCCAACTCGAGGGCAAGTGATGACCAACCCCGACCTTCCCCAGCGACACGCCCCGAACATCACCGACATCCTGGTGTGGGCGTTACTCGGAATCATCTCCTGGAATGTCGCCACCGCCGTCTCCG
>Ga0208898_1000758_pt1 | contig 23629 bp, 18 predicted proteins | sample VirMetDEL_Mar_4_FD_184513 | JGI IMG/M metagenome (GOLD analysis project Ga0208898, IMG submission 184513) | Aqueous microbial communities from the Delaware River and Bay under freshwater to marine salinity gradient to study organic matter... | ecosystem: Environmental > Aquatic > Marine >...
CTCCACGAAAGATAGATTAAACGTTGCGCCCGAGCCGGTGCCGCCTGATGTGCTGGCGGGGTTAGTGGGAAGCGTAGTGTACGAGCCGGCATTGCTTATGGAAGCTGTTAAAACAGCGCCGCCTCCGTCTACCGTGTCGACGGTCAACTCGGCATCTATGAGTGCTGTTCCTCCAGAAATCGACAGAACGTCTCCCGCAACGTAACCGCTTCCTCCGGCGGAGACCGTGAAGCTGTCCAAGGTGGAGTCTTGCGGATCCACGCCGGTTAAAAGTGGCTTTTGGAAAACAGTGGGGCTGATAGCCGCGCCGCGCCCACTATCGGGAAGGGCAGTGTCGTACCACGTGTTTTCGCGCACATTATATACGACGGCGTGGTTTGGCTCGGCGCTAGAGCCTTTGGGGAAACACCACCAGATCTCACCGTAGCGTGGGATCTTGTACGCAAAGACTTTCTGCCTCTGCTCCTCGTTTAGATTGTCAAAAAAGAAGTTTAAGTTCAATGTGTTAGGAACTTCACGCACAACACCGTTAAACATTAAGAAGCGGTCTGTGCCCGCCCAATAATAGACGCCGTCGTACTCAATCACGCTGTTTGACGACAAGATTGACGATTGCGTCGACAGTGTGTCGAAGCTGAACACTGCTGTCCCGCCCACATAGCTTCCTCGGACAAGGCTGTCTGCCGACCAGAATAGGCCGGACGGCGCATTGCTGGGACCGCCGCGAAGCGGAAGCGCCCGCACTATTTTCTGGGAAGTTATGTATGCGTTGCCCGCTCCGCTTCCGGTGTAGTCCGCAGGGGCGTTAGGCACCGACCAAGCCACATAGCCATCTGCGCCATAGACGAAAGTGTAGGGCGCTAGCGACACCACGCCTCCCGTTGCGTCAAAATTGGCCGGTACGGCTGAAACAGCTGTTAGCGCCGCGGTGCCTAGCAAGTCGCCCGTGAACAGCGCACCGCCTGCAGTGTTGCATATGCAGCCTAAGTTTGGCGCTACTTGGGCGACAATTTGGTTGCCGTTAGTGGTGTCGTACGCGGCCGCAAACTGCCACATGTTGCTATCGTTGGCGGTGAAGCCTGACGTAGGTGTGCGATCGCTTATGACGCTAGTGTTGAACGCACCGTCGATATAAAGGCGCTCCAACTTGTTTGCGGATCCAGCGTGTAGATATGTGCGCTCGTCTTGGGTGTACTCGTGCAGTTGGCGCACGATCTCTTCCACGTACTTGTTGATAGAGCGGTAGCCGCCCATCTTGCGTGGGAGGCCGCGCTGGAAGCGCACCCAACGCCCGTCTGTGTAAAACGGATTGGCAAGAGCGGTGCCGTCGCGAGCGATCCCCGCCTGCGATTGAATGCGGATGATCTCTTCCGGCACGTTAGAATACTCCGCCGTCTACGGTCCCTGCTTGCGCGATACCGAGTGCCGTCCAAGCATCTGCTTGCGTAGACGCAGTAAAGAGGGCTATGCCTACACTCGTACCTCCAAGATTGATCCGTGCGCCGGAAGCCGAGGTAGCTCCAGTACCGCCGTCAGCTATGCCAACCGGCGTGGACACACCGCTAGACGTATCGGCATCTACGACGTTGCTGCCATTGCTGTAGAGAATAGCGCGTTGGTTTTGCCCAACAGATACCGGCGTTACTTGCGATGGCGTTTTTACAGACAGGGTGTAAGAACCGGTGGTAAGGTTACTAACCCAATACTGCTGTATCGTTGGCGGAACGATAATCACTGCGTCGGACGTCAGGGTGCCCACGAACTCGTATGCAATTCGGTTCAACTCAGAACCAGAAAGCGTGTAGTTGCCCCCGGTTACCGCTACAGATGTGTAGTCAAACGCAAAGACAGCGCGCTGGCCGAGCCCGATCGTATACCAGCCGAGACCGTCACTAACAATTACGGCACTGTCCTCGGGCTGCAGCGTTATGTTAGCGCCGCCGTTTATCAGATCGGTGCCGTCTGCGTCTATTGTCAAAGTGCCGGTTCCGGCGTTGCGCACGTTAAAGAACCAGCCATCTCCAACTACAGAAGCCGAGGGGAGGGAAAGCGTTCCGCTGCTGCCCGTCCACACATACATCTTGGCTCGATCGGACGCGCCTGCCGTGTAGTTAGAAGCAAAAGTGTCGACTTGGTATTGCTGCGCGAGGGTGGAGCCTGTGGCAGTAAGACCGGATCCCGCGAGGCTAGAAGCTTGGGCGTTTGCCGTCGCGGCACCAAAGCGATACGAGCGCCACGTGCCTGCTGCCGTGCTGTTATCGGTCAGATACAGCTCCCACTGCGCCCCCGAAGAGATGCTAAGCAGCGTACCGCCTGCGCTATTCTTAACGGTTACAGTCGCCGCGCCGACGTTGTTGAACAGGATGGTCTGCCCTACGCCCGTCTCGTCTGCAGGAGGCATTGTAATGCTCTGTGCACTAGCAGCCGATACGTCAATTATGCGGGCGACAACGTTCCCAGTAGCCGCACTTTCAATAGGCCAGCTAAGCGTAATGTCGCTGGTTAGTGTGTAAGACTTATAGGATACGTCTGAAGGGTAGATGGTGTTTCCGCCAAACACCTGTGTGTAGGTCATTTACGCCTCCTTGCGCACGGAGGCGCGATCTAAGATTTTGCCGATATCTTCACCATTAAGAGAGGCAGCTGCGCGGTCGTACATTTGCTGCCACACGGCTATGCGCTCGTCATTCTTGAGGAAAGGCGTCGCTTCTAGCAACGTGCCGTAAAGCAGAAGCTGCGGCGCGTATTCCGTCATCCAATTTGTCTGCAGGCTGTCGTTTAGAAGCGGAGGCAGCTCGTAATAGACGACCTCCATGGGGTATTCTGCGTCCGGCGTGGGAGCCAAAAGCCAGTGATCGTAGTCATAATCTGCATAAAACTCTGGCTGAGATGTCGCGGTGGCGTCCGGCCAATAGCTGCGTATGTACTCGTACGAACGCCCGAAAAGCGTCTTGCGTGTATTGTTTCCAGAGCCGGTGCCGATGTTCATAGATACCACGTCGCGCCAGCGATCGGGCTTTGGGTATACTGACTGGCCTGTTGTAAGGGTGGAAGTTACGACGTTAATAAAGCCCTGAACTTTGAGTTCGCGGGCGATGCGTCTCTCAGCAAGATTGATAAGACGAGGTATCTGCTCGTATACGATCGGGTCTGTAACTGCCGAAGCGCCACGCTCAAGATAGCGCCGGACGTCCTGCTGGAGCGTAGTGAAGGTCATCGTCGTAGACATAGCGGGCCCCTTATATCACTTTTTGTCGATCTGCACAGCCGCCCGCCAAGCCTCAATCGTCAAGCGGTGCTTTACACTACATTCCATGTAACGAGCGATTAATTGGCTTTCCCACAACGCCCGCTCCGGATCAATCAGCGGGTCAGGCACATTGTCGAGTGGGCGGCAGTTACTCTCTAGGTTCGCCGGAGGCGGCGGCATTGGCGTTATCGATACCGCCTTGGAGCACCCCGACAACATTATCAGGAGCAGCGCAGCTAGGGGCAGGAGCAGGAACTTCCCGATAAATCTCGCGTATGCTCGTTCCTCGGCTGGCTCCCAGCCCATCGGCATAATCTCTGAGGTTCTCATAGGCTCTGGCTTTTTGTTCCAGTTCATTCTGCATCTCCTGCTGCCGCTCTGCCGCCTCTTCCAAGGCGTTTGCAAGTGCAGCGTCACATTGCCAATCCCGTATCTTGTAGCCTGCTGCTAAACTAGCAAGCAAAGCTGCACCAGCGATGTAGGGCATGAATGGTCTAAGTATCATGTTTCTTGCCGATCCTAAATCCGCGCCCACTTTCGAAGTGAGCGATAGCATCTGACCTATCAATTTCGAACCAAGTGATATATTCTACCCTATCAGTTTCGCCTGTCCGAAGTTTGTATGCCTTTTCCAGACGCTCGATTTGGCGCTCGTCCATATCTTCTCTAGGCCAGACCCCCTGCGTCCAACTCATTCTACACCTTTAATCTTGCCCCATTCACGGACACCAAAAGCCGTAGCACAAGCCGTGATAACCGCAGCCCAGCCCATCAACTCGACAGGCTCTTGTTTGAGTAAAGGAATGATGACGCCATTAACAGCGACACTGGCCGCAATACCTACGCAGGTTAGCGGCCTCCACCAGACACGTATTGCTTCACGAACTTTTCCAAACATACAGCCACATACCACATCACGACAAAACCGAACACCCAGACCGAACCAGTGCAGACAACAAACACCGCCGCAAAGATCGGCGGCAGGATCACTCCTTCGCCATGCGGAGCGCCACTTGCTCCACCTCGTCTACTCTGCGGGTCCAACCCCTACCAAATACGTTAAAGTGACGTAGTTTGCGGTAATACTGATGTCGAAGATCCGAATACCCTCGAATCATCTCGTCCAGACCCAATGTAGAACGCTTGTCCTTTAGTGCCTGCATTGTCTTAGGACCGATGATGCCATCAGGTTTAGCGCCCACAAGCATCTGGAAATATCGCTTCGCTCGATTGGGTCCAGCGTTCACCCCGAAATCAAACACGCACAAGTCTAGCCCAGCTGGCAACTCGTCACCCTTCACAGCATCCCAATACTTTACCCTATAGAGGGTGCGAACGTGGTCAGGTGTCAGGCCACGCATAATCTTTTCGCTTACAGGATAGCCGACCCATTCCTCGTAAACCTTTTGGGTAACGCCAAGATTGGTGCGCCCGCCGGGGTCATCCCGATGATTGACGTAGCCTCCCTCGTGCTTCAAAAGCTCTGTGAGAGACGAATCGAAGTTACATTTCACAGTCTTTCACCTCGAAAATAGGCGTCTCCGTTAATAACTTCGACAAGCTCTGGGGGCAGCAACATTCCGTCCTTAAAAGTCAGAACAGCAAAGCCGCTTGTGTGAGGGGTGGGGTTGTTCTCGCCATACTCAAATTGCGGCGCAAGCGGGTCGCTGAGAGTGCCGGTATCCACGCCCCAGCGGCGCCCGTTGTAGTCGGCCCAAGGGGTTACGAGTAGGCGGTGGAGATGCCCCGTGACGACAGACCAACCCGCCTTGAGAGTGTTGTTGTATCCTGCGTGTACGCCGTTGTGGTAGCGATGTTTAATCATCACGTTGCCGTTAATACAAAGCGACCACGCAAAGTCCCAGTCGCTAAATCTGTCCTCCAGCCTGTCCACTGCGCCGCCAAAATCAGAGGCCTGCATAGCTAGTGTGCGATCAAAGCGCTGATCGTGGTTGCCCATGTTCCAATAAAAGGCGCAGCGCTTGGGATCCGCAGCTAGGTATATCTCGTGCAGGTACTCCTCGCCGATATCTAGCTCTTCCTTTACTGTGGGGGGCTCGACCCAGCCCATAGGCGGGTGTCTAGACACTCTCGCCCCGTCGAACAGATCACCGTTAGCTACCACAATTCGCGGCCGGAGTTCTTTGCACAGCTTTAGAAGTGCGATGTGCGAGGCGGTCTTAGGTTGATTAGGCCACCAATGCGCGTCGCTAAATACCAACACAGTGCCGTCCTGCAGACTGTGTTCGTTTTGGCGCTTGTAAGCGCGTCCCACGTCCTGCCAACCCGTAGGTTGAGCACCGCTTGACGCAGCGGAAACTGTAGTTAGTGTAATGCCTTTATCTGCGAGGGTTTTGCGGCGGCCGTACACCGCCCGCTCGGTCATCCCTGTGGCGTCGCGTACGGCAGCTGGGCTGCCATTGCACTTTTCCCAAACGGCAATAAATTCGGAATCTGAAAGTTTAATAGCCAAGATGCGTCCTCCTGCGATTGGCAGAGAGTATTACCCTATCTTCATTTTGAATAAAGTAAATATAACCCCTACCGCGGCCGATATCCCCGCTAACCACTTAACAAAAGCAACTACGCCTGACGCAGTTTCCCACATGCGCACGAGGCCCGCCACTTCCCTACTCAGAGTGTGTACGTCTTGGCGCAAATCAGACACTTCTTTTTGCAAAAGAACGATATCTACCTCATAGTTAGGTTCACTCATCACGCGGTACTCACATTAAGAGATATAGTTGCGGTTGTCAGTGTGGTGGTGGTCCCTACCTCGCGTATGCTCACTGTCAGGGTGGTAAACTTTGTGCCTGCGCCGGTCTCGGCGATACCCCACATGCGGTCACTCGTAAGGGCGAGCCAAGACCCAGTCGTTCCGGTCTCAAGTGCCGAGCCGCTGACGGTGGCAAAGCACTCATAATTGCTGGCTTCGCTGTTGGGATCTACCCAGTCCTCGATATACGTAGTCGGGGTGCCCGGCGTCTGCCCTGTGTATTTGTACACTTTGCCGTTGCTATCCAGTTGGTAGCGGGCGTAGGCATCTTGCGGGAAGATAGCACTAAAGAAGATGCTCTGGTTAGTGATCGACACGACCACGCGATTGTAGATTTCTTTCCACACGCCAGATACTTTGACGTACGCCGCTTGCACGTCTTTCCATACGCCGCTGACCTTAACCTGCGGGTCATCAATCGTCTTCCAAGCGCCGGATACTTTAGAGTAAATCGTCATGCTGTATACTGGAACCAAACGTCGCCATCAGAACCGCCGGTGGGCGCACTAGTTGAGATTGTCACATCGCGAGTAGCCATGGAGCCGATACCTAGGTTAGTACGAGCGCCGGAGTCTGTAGTTGCTCCCGTACCGCCGTTAGCCACCGGAAGCGTACCCGTAACCTGTGTAGTCAGGCTGACCCCGGAAAGAGTGCCCCCGAGAGTTAGACTACCCGAAGAAGTGACGGTGCCGCTAAGGGAGATACCATTAACCGTACCCGTGCCACCTACCGAACTTACGGTGCCTGCACCTAGATTAGCGCGAGCAGTAGCCGCATCGCTTGCGCCCGTGCCGCCATCGGCGACCGCGAGATCCGTAATCCCTGTAATTGAGCCGCCCGTAATAGATACGCTGGACGCTGACTGAGTAGCAATAGTGCCAAGACCGAGGTTAGTCCTAGCGCCAGAGGCTGTAGAAGCGCCTGTGCCCCCATCGGCAACCGCAATGTCGGTGATGCCTGTTACAGAACCACCCGTGATAGATACGCTGCCGCTATTCTGCGTAGCGATAGAGCCAAGACCGAGGTTAGCGCGTGCGCCCGCAGCGTCACTTGCGCCAGTGCCGCCATTAAGTACGCTAAGATCAGAGCCCGACCAGTCGTTGTTGTTGATAGTGTTGGCCGTCGCAAGCGAACCCAAGCCAAGTGTGCTGCGCGCAGTTGCGGCGTCGGCGTCGTCGACAAGTGAGCGGCCGAAGGCCGTAAACGTGGCCGTGGCCATTGTCGTGGTGCTGTTAAAGTACGGCAGTTTATCCGCAGCCTGCGTAAGCCCAGCGAAGTCGTCGAGTGCCGCGTCCCACGCCTGTACGTTGGTGCCGATCGCTAGCCCCAAGTTCGTGCGGGCAGTGCCTGCGTCGCTTGCCCCAGTGCCGCCATTGCCGATTGCCAGATCTGTGCCCGACCAATCGCCGTTGTCGATAGTGTTGCGTGTTGCGAGGCTGCCGAGACCGAGGTTCGTGCGTGCGCCCGAGGCGGTGGTCGAGCCGGTGCCGCCATTGTCTAGGTCTAGCGTTCCCGCCATGGTGACAGTGCCGCTAGTAGTTACTGGGCCGCCCGAGAAAGTGAGACCCGTAGTTCCGCCAGACACGTCAACGCTGGTTACTGTGCCGCCCGAAGTCGCGGACGAGATGGTGATAGAGCCGTTGCCGTTGGTAATGCTAATGCCGCTGCCCGCGGTTAGCGTTGCCTTGCTGAGCGTATTACCGGTGCTGTTACCAATCAGTAGTTGGCCATCGGTGTAGGACGACTGGCCGGTACCGCCGTCGGCTACCGCGATATCTGTAATGCCTGTGATGCTGCCGCCTGTGATAGCGACAGAAGACGCAGACTGAGTGGCGATCGTGCCGAGACCGAGATTGGTGCGCGCGTCGGCGGCGGTAGAAGCACCCGTGCCCCCATTAGCCACAGCCAAGTCAGCACCAGACCAGAAGTTGTTATTTATGGTGCTCTCGGTGGCGAGTGTGCCTAACCCGAGATTAGCACGCGCGGCGGAGGCGGTCGACGCGCCCGTGCCGCCATCTACAATAGCGAGATCGCTGATGCCCGCGATCGTACCGCCCGTGATATTAACGTTGGTCGCGCTCTGCGTGGCGATGCTGCCAAGCCCTAAGTTGGTGCGTGCGCCCGAGGCTGTAGTTGCGCCGGTGCCCCCGTTGTCGAGGTCGAGCGTACCGGCCATGGTGATCGTGCCGCTGCCCGTTACGGGACCGCCCGAGAAGGTTAGGCCAGTTGTCCCGCCCGCTACGTCAACACTTGTTACGGTGCCGCCTGCGCTGGTAGCGGCAATAGTTATAGCTCCGCTGCCGTTAGTAATGCTGATGCCGCTACCTGCGGTCAGCGTTGCCTTGCTGAGCGTATTGCCCGTGCTGTTGCCGATCAGAAGCTGGCCATCAGTGTATGAGGATTGACCCGTGCCGCCATTAGCTACGGAAAGATCCGTTCCCGACCAGTCTGCGTTATCTATTGTGTTTTGTGTAGAAAGCGATCCCAAGCCGAGATTGGTGCGGGCCGTAGCCGCATCACTCGCCCCAGTGCCGCCATCTGCGATCGCGAGGTCGGTGATACCCGTGATGCTTCCACCTGTTATGCTTACGCTGCTCGAGGCTTGCGTAGACAAAGTGCCGAGGCCCAGATTAGTCCGAGCGCCTGAAGCAGTGGTGGCGCCCGTGCCGCCATTGTCGAGATCTAGTGTGCCCGCTAGTGTGAGCGTCCCACTCGTAGTTACGGGGCCGCCGGAAAAGGTAAGACCGGTAGTTCCGCCGCTAGCATCAACTGACGTAACCGTGCCCGTGGTGGCCGTATCGGCTAGGACTTTGACGGTTCCCGATGCGTTTTTGAAATACAGCTTCTCGTCCGTGGTGTTGATGGCCAACTCGCCGTCGGAAAGATCTCCCGCAGACGGAGTCGAACTGGCCGTAGACGACCGGTAAAGCTGTATGGGAGTGTACCCGCTCTGAGCCATTAGGATTTACCTTTGCTGCACGAATGCCTTTTAGTGATCGGTGTGCCCCCTAAATAGCACAAGCCAGCAAGTTTCGCCACACAGCGCTGCAGAGATAGATCATTGCTGCGCATCAGGCATAATTCCACGTTCGCAGTCATCGCCGTAGAGTTCCATTGCGCTCTCTGGGATGCTGTATACGTCCATAACCACTTGGCGGATTGGTGAGTCCTTCCGAAGCATTCATTACGGATCGAAGCCGCCGCCTCCGCCGGGAGGGCCGGGAGGGCCACTTGCTATAAAGTAACTTAGAAAGCAGTTGGCGGTTTTTGTCTCGTCAACAAAAGTGACTGTGCAAATCAATGTTCCGCTACAACTATCAACCACGCCACTGACCGAAGGGGTTGCGGTTAAGCCTCCGTTGCTGGTCGTATAGCTAAATGTGCCGCCGCTTGTCAGCCCAAAGCTCCAGACCACGCTCGAAGGTATGCCGCCAGCATAGGTAACAGTGACAGGGTTCCAAGTGTGGCTTGAGCTTGTCCCGTTCGCGCTTTGCGTTGTCGGGCTAACTGTGACTGTTCGCTGCGCCTCAGCGCCGTAAAAATCGCCCAGCGAAATCTCGTCGCTAGTCGGAATGCCAGAGTTAGCAGCAATGTCAGGGACGAACGTGCCACCCCTGTAGAAGTCAGACATACCGCGAGTAGCACCAGCCCCGAAGAATATCTTCAAGTCCTGAATGCTAATCTCGCCGGATGTCTGCATTGCCATTGCTAGTTGACCTGCTTTTGTGCCTGCTCGACGACCTTCCGCAAGATAGGGTCAGCCACGCGATGCGGCAGTTCACCCAAGGCGGCTAGGATCGTGTTCACTTCCGGCACGTGCAGCTCAAGGCTGATTGTCGGTTGCTCGTCGTTCATTACAAGATCGTCTAGTTCTGGATTACTCATTTATTTATTCCTCGTCTGCGGCCACTTCAGCCGGTTCGTCTGCGGCCACTTCAGCCGGTTCGTCTGCCGCTGTATCAGCAGGCGGGTCCCATGGGAAGTCACCTTCGTTAACTTCAGTTTCAGGCGCGATCTGCTGCGCAATCTGCTTTTCGATCTGCTCGTTGATGTGATCCATGTAAGACGCAGCAGCAGCTTCCACCCAGCCAAGAACCTGCGCTTCGGTCAGCTCGTCGTAAGGTGTGAAGCTGTCAGGGTCAATGCTGTTCAGATCAAACGGCGTTGCGCCGCTGAACGTGCCAACAAATTCCGGCAGTTGGTCGGAGTGTCCGTTGCACTTCCAGTAAGTCTGGACAACTGCGTTAGTGAGGCCATCGCCGCTTTGCAGCTTCATGCCCGTTAATTCCCAAGTGTGAACCATAGTCATGTCATTAACCTTTCTTCAGGGTTTCTACTTCCGCCTTCAATTCCTTGATGGCTTCAATCAATAGCGGAACAAGCTTCGCATAATCAACTGTCTTGTAGCCGTGGCCGATAGCTGCATCCTTTACCACTTCTGGGAGGACTGCTTCAACCTCTTGCGCGGATACACCGACCTGCGGGTTTGCTTTGTATCCGAACTTCTGCGCTGTCTCGTTGGCCGTGTAATGGAAGCCGTTAAGAGATTGCACTTTGTCTAGCGCGTTGGCAATGTTGTCGCCGCGATCTTTGAGGCGATCATCGGAGTAAAAGGCAACAATGTCGCCAGATGCGCGAATACTATCGCCCGTGGATGACAAATCTGCATATCGACCAGTGTCATTGCTGTCGTAGAAGATCGGAGCGCGGGCATCAGTGGTTGCCCTGACGCTGCCCGTAACAATAAGGTTACTGGAACTGTCAAGCGTCATCGCCACCGTGCCGCCAGCGCCGGGGTCGTTCTCAGTGTTCGAGTGGACGCCGCCACGGAACCAACTAAAGCGATTGTTCGAACGGTAGTATTGCGTGTTACCCTGTATACCGATCTGGTAGGTGCTATTGTAGAGGTTCAGCTTCGACTGCGTGGTGGCGGCGAACTGAACCGTGCTGGCAAAGCTGGCGCTCGTCACACCAGCAGCATCAACGTAGTAGGCAGTGTTGTTGCTGTCGTAGAATATCGGAGCGTGGAGTGAACCTGTGAAGCGTCCGTTACCGCTAGCGTCGATCCCCGCCACTTTTGTAGTTCCAGCCGATCCGGCGCTAAACACGAAGCCGCGATTTGTGCCGCCCGTCATGCGGAAATACATATTGTAGTCGGAAGTGGTTTCTCCGGCTACGCGTCCGCCCCAAGTGCCATTGCCCGCAGCGGACATGTAAATCTTATAGCTATCGGCAGAACCCCAAAAACGATAGCCATTGCCGTGCGTTGCCGCAGTCTGAAAGTTATTAGCTTGAACAGTGTTGCAAACAGATGTGGAACTTGGATTAAGATAATACCCAGTGTCATCGCTGTCGTAGAAGATCGGAGCGCGGCTAGAGCCGAGTGCCAAAGTGTAGCTGGTATAAATACGGAACTCTTCGTTGGTGTCGCAATAAAAAGTAAGGGGGTTTGTGCCTGTTCTAACACGAACCGCCCAGTTGCCGTCATTGTCTAGGAAGCCGTGGTCCCCTGCACCATTAGCATACCAAGTGCCTTGAACTGTTGAATCGCTGTCATACAGACGAAGCCCGCCAGTGGTGGTCGAGCTATAGCGCACATTGATATATTGCGGGCCGTAGATGTTGCCGCCGTTTACAGTTAGGCTGCCGCCAAGCGTGAGCGCGGCGGGCAGAGACGAATTGCCGCTGGCATCGCAGATCGTTGCCGTATTGCGCCCAGCCCAACCTGAAGTCCAGTTGTCGGGCGAGGAGTTTATTTGAACCCCGCCCTCAGAGTTCATATAGATTATTTCGCCAGTCTGTCCGGTTGCGTAAGCATCGCTCTCGCCCGCGCTTATGATAAGGTAGTCGCCGTTTTTAGTCTTTAGCTTGTCAACATTAGCCGAGGTTGCCGAGACAATGTTAAGAATAGATGTGCCAGCACCATTGATATAGTAATTAGTGTTGTCGCGGTCATAAAGCAACGTTGACCGAAGTGTTCCTGCAAAATCGACACCGGTAGAGTCAGTGGTGACGTTGATATAACTGCTGCCGTTATACCAAGCATGGCGGAAGTTCGATGTTCCGCCCGTGTCAGTTACACCATACCAGTGAGCGCGAGCGTAGTTTGTGCTTTCGACGCGGCTATCTACTCGCTGATAAGCGCCGTTGGTAGCAGTCCAAAATTGATTTCCCGATACAGTTAAGTTATTAAATTCTGACCTGTCTCCGGGGTTTGCATAATAAGCAGTGTTGTTGCTGTCGTAGAAGATCGGGGCGCGGAAATCGCTTGTTGCGTAGCCTGTCCCTTGAACTTGCAGTTTTTGGCTAGGCGAAGTCGTGCCGATCCCGACATTGTTGGTGGCATCGAGAACTAATCCGTCCGCCGTGCCGCCCGCACCCAGCCCCAACTTATCGCCAGACCCCGCTGTAATTCTAGCAGCGGAAGCCTGCGCTCCGATGGTTAAATCAATACCAGCAGAAGTATTGTTCAGCTTTAGATTAACCGATCCCGCGTTGGCGATTTCGAGTTTCTCAGCAGGCGAAGTCGTGCCGATACCTACGGAGCCGCTGCTGGTGATGCGCATGGCTTCAGTTTCATTAGAATTAAATCTGCGACCAAACGCTAGCCCTTGATTAGCGCCTGCACCAAGTGATTGAATATACCCACCGTAGCTGTTGCCACCAGAGATATGCGTAATAACAACCCTAGAAGCTGCATCCGATGCGTTTTGAACGTGCAGCAAAGCAGCAGGGCTACTCGTGCCGATACCTACGGAGCCTGCGGAGGTTATTCGCATGCGTTCGGAGCCAGCGACTTGAAAGGCCATATCTTCACTAGTGCGCTTCAACGAAATAAAATTATTAGTGTTAGAAGAGAAGTTATCGTGGTCAAAATAGATGGCTGGGTCAGCGCCTACTGCCTTCATATCCATACGAATATTTTTAGCGGTTTCCAGATTGACGTAGCCAGTTGAGTCAATGGTAGCGAGGCCAATCCCAACATTCCCGCTGCTATCGATGCGCATGCGTTCGGTGGGAGAGGAACCCGTAAAAAACCGCTTATCCAGTGCGGAATCTATGCTGCTGACATATGCAAAAGTGCTGCGGTTGTAATTGACTTGCCAGACCTGTCCAGCGACGAGACTGGGTTCAATCTCAAGGCCCTCCACGCCAGCGTTTGAGACGACAAACTTGCGCGCAGGCGAGCTAGTGCCCACGCCCACGTTGCCGCTGCTGTCGATCCGCATGGCTTCGCCTGAAACGGATTGCGGCCCCTCAATAACAAATCTTGGATCATTGCTTTCGTAGTTACTGCGGCCCACATAAAACTCAAGATCAGCACCGCCAAAAGTGTCTGCGGCTCTTGCTTTTATGCCTGAGTAATGCGGCGGTGTGCCATTGACGTCTATGCTCTTAAAGGCAAGGCCACCAAACAAATCACCTGTTGTGGCCGTCGTGTCAGTTGATCCAATAACAACTTCTGCACCCGCACCACCTGATGCGCCTGTTATTTCTAAGGCTGTCGTTCCGCTAACGGCAGCAGGCGAAGTCGTGCCGATGCCTACGTTGCCGCTGCTGTCGATGCGCATGCGTTCGGTGTAAGAATTGCTGGTTGAGAACGACAGTTCGTTTGTGCCGACACCTTGAATTGACGCAACCCCCGTTCCGCCTGTGTTCCAGAACAGCGCACGATTGCCACCTTCAATAGCAATGTTTCCACCTGCAACAGTCAATTTGCCAGAATAAAAAGACGGATTGGTCGTGCCGATACCTACGGAGCCTGTGGATGTTATGCGCATGCGTTCGGAGCCGTTGGTCCACAACCGGATCGGGTTCGCCCCTGCTTGAACGATGTTCAATCCTCCAGTGAAGCCGCTGTCGGAGCTAAGCATGGTAGAGCTGGGCCATACGCTATTCGCCGCTGAGTGAGCGCGCATGAAAATATTACCAACACCGCTGGCAACGGTTAAAGTGCCAGATGCCGAAGCATCAGTGTTGCTGTTGCGGATAAAAACCCCAGCATTGGCGTTAGCGCTAGTCTCAACTTGCAGTGCGAAGGAGGGCGAACTCGTGCCGATGCCTACGTTGCCGCTGCTGGTGATGCGCATGCGTTCGGAGCCGCCAGTAGCAAAACCTAGAATGTCGGTCGCAAGATTGAACATCCCCGTGTCGCCATCGTCATGGAAACGATAAGCGGGAGCGGCGGCGGTGCCTCGCGTAGCTAGAAAGCGCCCATTTTCAGCCCGGACATCACCGTTAACATGAAGTTTAGCGGAAATCGATGTTAGGCCGATTCCTACGTCGCCTGCGGAGGTTATCCGCATGCGTTCGGTTGCGGAAGTGCTGAACGCTATAGCGGCCCCAGCATTGTTAAACACTTGGACGTTGTTGCTAGCATCCATGCTTATATAGCTGAAGGCGTTACCCGCAGGGTTGTAGAAATACGCTTGCGACCCAGACAGCAGATTGATCGCGCCGCCAAAGTTGCTAGTTCCAGCTACATCCAGCTTCGCACCCGGCGAAGTCGTCCCAATCCCAACGTTGCCTGCGGACGTTATTCTGAGGCGTTCGGCATTAGATGTGCCGAAAGACAAGAAACCGGCCTCGCGGTTCTGCAAAAACCCATTTAAGCCCGACATGATTAACTCTAGGCCATCAGTGGCCCCAGTTCCGGTTCCCGTGTGCGACAACTTGACGGAAGCACTGGTTGTCGAAGGGTCGTGCAGGTGTATATTTCTGCCATACGATCCGGCAACTGTAGTCCCGATGCCGACCGAGCCTGCCACGGCGATGGAGGTGCCAGTGCTGGCCGGATCAAGGTAATAACCCGTATTATCGCTATCGTAGAAAATGGGGGCGCGGAAGTCGCTCGTTGCGTAACCTACTCCTTGAACTTGCAACAACTGGCTAGGCGAAATCGTGCCGATTCCCACTCTGCCTGATGCTCCGTTTACCCTGAAGCGTTCAGCAGACCCAACGGTAAACACCATGTCAGCAGAACCGGAACCAGCATAAATAGAACTAGCCGCTCCACCCCAGCGAATTGGATACCCACTGTCTAAATCAATTACGCCGCCATTTACATCTACACCACCATCGACTGTCAATCCATCAGCAGTCACGGTGCCAACTACATCCAACTTTGTCGCAGGCGCAGTAGTCCCGATTCCTACGGAGCCTGATGAGGTTATTCGCATGCTCTCTGACGCTGCGGCGGTATACGGAGCAGTGCCAAAAGCAATGTAAGAAGGGGTAAGAGAGTTTTCCGCAGCGGCAATAATGTATGCCCTGTTTGGGGATGACGCATCAGAGTCACTAGAATTAAACTCTATTTTTCCAAAACACTGATCCGTTTGAGAAGAAGTGTCTGTATCAGTAAACCGTAGCGTGTTGTTTTCAGTGCCCGCTTGATTATATCCAGCAATCTCTAATTTTTTAGCAGGCGAAGTCGTGCCGATACCTACGTTGCCATTGCCCGTGTCAACTACGAACTTAGTGGTGGTTGCGTTACTTAGATCACTACCAGAACCTACAGCCCAAATATCCCCTGCGCCCTTACCGGCGTAAACAGAGGTGGCAGAGCCGCGATACTCAATGTTGCAGTTTGTATCTGAAGTTGTGCGCCCCAATACAGCAGGGGTGGCGGAATTGGTAGACACATGAAGTTTCGCATCAGGCGAACTCGTGCCGATCCCTACGTCGCCGCCGTTAAAATAGCTATCCCCACCTGCCGTAATAACAACATCTTCGTAATTACCAGCATCACGTAGGACAAGCTCACCATCGCCCTGTGCGTCTAAGCGGAATAAAGCTTTTTGCGACCCAGCACTGTTGCTAAAAAAGGCAATGTCGCTGCTTGTTGTAGCTGGAGCCAAAACCTCCAATCTAGCGTTTGCGGTCGTCCCGCCAATCGCCACGTTGCCTGCCACGGTGAGGGATGTGCCAGTGTTTGCAAAGTCAGCGTAGTAAGCAGTGTTGTTGCTGTCGTAGAATATAGGAGCGCGGAAATCGCTCGTTGCGTAGCCTGTCCCTTGAACTTGCAGGGTTTGGCTAGGCGAAATCGTGCCGATACCTACGGAGCCTGCGGATGTTATGCGCATGCGTTCGGCGTTGTTAGTGCCAAAGATAAGCGGGTCAGAGGTATAGGTTCCAACTGCCAGATAGTCGTAGTTTACCGTATAAATCTGCGCCCCGTTGGCGTTAGCCTGACCGAGAATAGTCCCCGTTTCAGTCGAACCTCTACCAATGGCAACGAGGCTGTTATTGAGATTGTTCCTAGCCTCAAGTGAGGCATAACTAGTGGCGCTTGTTCCCTTTGAGACAATACGCGGATTCGAGGATTGGGCGTGTAGAATATACTGCGGCGAACTCGTGCCGATGCCTACGTTCGTGCCATCATCGTAGATAACAGAAGCCGAAACAGGTGACGTGCCGTTGCCCTTCAGCACATAGCCCGATGTCAGGCTGGTTGCGCCTGTGCCGCCGTTAGCAACTGGTAGAGTGCCAGTTATTTGGCTGGTCAGATCAATACCAGATAGCGTCCCGCCCAGCGTCAGCGAGCCGCTAGATGTAACTGTGCCGGAAAGCGTCAAGCCGTTGACTGTGCCTGTGCCGCTCACGCTAGTGACTGTGCCATCGTATTGGTCGGCGCTGCTGATCGTAAAGTTCGGGTAAGTCCCTGTGATCGTAGTCGTGCCAGCCTGTGTGAGCGTGACAGTTTGATCTGGCGCGGTGTTGGTGATCGTCAGAGTGCCGCTGGTCGTAATCGGAGAACCGCTAACCGAAATGCCAGTGCCAGCCGTTGCAGCAACGCTCGTTACAGTGCCGGTGTTCGTCGTGTATCCAGCAGGGTTAGTGTCTGCGTAAGCGCCTACATCTGAATAATCCAACACGACGGTGCCAGTGTAGCCGTTAACAGACGTGACGGCGTCCGTGTTGTCGATCTTGTCCCAAGTGCTGCCGTTGAAGATAGCCCAGTCGCCAACGCCCCAGTCACTGATCCCGTCAAGAGTAGTAGTGCCTGCTACACTGACAACATAGTAGTATCCTTGCGTGCCGGTGCTGGACGTTAAGGTAGGCGTGTTTGTAGACGCGTTCCAAGTGCCCTGATAGGATACTGCGCCGAGCACGGCCGAAGGTAGCTGCGACGTAGGCACAGTGCCCCCGCCGTCTAGCGTAGCTACGCCCCCGGCTACGCCGGCATCCAGTACGGCAGACGTACCAAGGCCAAGCGACGTACGCCCAGTAGCGGCAACAAGTCCGCTGGATCCACCGTCCCACTTGTAGCGATCTGTGTACGCCGTATCCCAATTTGCTTGTTCGGCGTCTGTGGGCAGTGAGTACCCAGTGTCGAAGCCGATCGCGAGAGTTCCACTCGTCGTAATTGGAGAACCGCTTACCGTAAAACCGGTTGGCACCGTGGCTGCTACGCTGGTGACGGTACCGTCATACTGATCGGCGCTGCTGATCGTAAAGTTGGGATACGTGCCCGTGATTGTAGTTGTGCCGCCCTGCGTAAGCGTCACAGTCTGGTCCGGCGCGGTGTTAGTAATAGTGAGCGTGCCGCTGGTCGTTATTGGGGATCCGCTTACGGATATCCCAGTTCCTGCCGTAGCTGCTACGCTAGTGACCGTGCCTGTGTTGGCGGTGTAACCGTCAGGGTTGGACGCAGGATACGCCCCTAGATTAGTTAGGGCCGTTGCGGCATCCGTCGCCCCAGTACCGCCATTAGCTACGGCTAGTGTGCCCCCTAGGGTAATGGTGCCAGAGCTTGTGACAGGACCGCCAGACGCTGTCAGGCCCGTCGTGCCGCCGCTAACGTCTACACTGTTTACGGTTCCTAGCGCGTTGGCCGACCACTGAAACGCAGATCCGCTCCACTCAAGAAACGTATTTGCGGAAGTGGGCGCGGCGATAAAGCTAGAGCTGTCGCTGCCGGTTTGGTATACTATCTGATTGGCTGCGCCACCAAGAACGTTAGTTGCGCCGCCGACGTTGATTAGCTGCGGGTCGCGGTGGCGCCACACGCCACTGCCGCCGTTATACTCCAACAGATCGAGGTTAGACGCGGCGGCCGTCTCCACGTCGTTGAGTTGTTCCAGCTCGAATTGGTGCGTAGCGCGGACGAATATAGAGCCGTTGCTGGCGGACAGCACAACGGCAGCCAACTCAGCTTTGGCAGCCGGAGCGGGTGGCGCTCCTACTCTCAAACCACCAACTACGTCGGGGTCGTAGTAGAGTATGTCTCCGTCAGAAAAAGCGGTTGTGTCGAGTTGGCGAATAAGGCCGAACTCGGTTATATAACCCCACCCATTAAGGGCGATATCTTCCGCAGCAACACCCATGATGTAGCTTGCGGTAGCTTTTGTAAGGCCAGTGGCTGGAGCGCCTTGCAAGCCGCCAGACGCGCCGACGGTGCCGGTGAACATGACCACCTGCCCCTTCGTGATGGCGGCCGACGCCTTGATGCGGAAGTAATTCTGCTCGCCTAGCTTTATGTCTACGTCGCTGCCTTCGCCGCCGACCATAAAAGTTTTGGCGTTATCGTCGTCATTCCACCAAAGTCTGCCCGTATTGCGAGCAGCTCCGTATGCCGTATCGAATTGGATAAAGCCCGGATCCTGCAAGGTGAAAATACCTGCCGTGGTGATGGGGCCGCCGATAAAGTTTAGGCCGCTGGTGGCTCCGTCTATGTTAACGCTGGTGACGGTGCCTGTGCCGGTCAGCGTTGCCCAAGAAGGTGCATTGACGCCGCCTGAAACTAGAACCTGCCCAACCACGCCTACTGGCGTAAGTGACATATGCGTGCCGTTAGAGTACGCGACGGCACCAGCGATAGGAGACAGCGAAGCGCCGGTGCCGCCGCGGCCCAAGGGGAGCGTGCCTTGGGTTTCCGTCATATCGGAAAGATCTACGGCCGGATGGACGTGATCTTCGCGGGCGGCTACGTTCGCTGCACCGGCTGAGGCGGACCCCAGCGGCGAAGGCGCAACCGACGAGAAATTAACAGAGAAAGAGCGGTCGTCGGCCAAATTGCCGCCTCCGCTGAGACCGTCGCCTGCCGTTATTACACGCGACTCAGGTACGTAGCCGAGGGCTACGATGGGGGAGGTAGTTACGTCGCTTACGCGCCCGTTCGCATCCACCGTAATAGTCGGGATATTGGACGCGTCGCCATATACCCCAGCCACAACGCCAGTTGCATCAAGCTGGTCAGCACCAACACCACCGTCACTAATAGCAAAAACCCGATCAGCAGAAAGATCACCACCGCCGGTGAGGCCAGTTCCAGCAGTAAGCGTGCGGCTCGGCGGAACTTCTCCGGCAGACGCGACGCCGCTGAAGCGAACTTTGTACGTAACCCCTTCATAGACATACGGCAGATACCCTTCTTGGCTGCTTCCCGTGTATTCAGGAAGCTGTGAAATTCTCGTAGGAATAAGATTGGAGGGTACGTCAGTCATCTACGGCTCCAGATAATCGTCTTCGTCTTCAGCGATAATAAAGTAGTCCCCGTCCTCGGTGATGGTACCCGCGGGATTTGTGCCAATCGGCACCTCGGGGCGAGTGAACGCCAGTGTAACGTCCTCGGGCTGTCTTGCGGGCAGGCGATACGGATCAAAGACATCCATGTCATCGCTGCACACGCGCAGGCCGGGGTAGTTTGGGTCTGCATGTAGCTCGCCGATAGGGAACTTGCGGCAGCACCTAGCACAAATGGCTACGCCCAGAGTGGGGTTGCCTTTGGTGTTGATAAAGCGGCCCACTAGCCCAACGCCTCGTCAGGCCGTGCGTGACGCAGGGCGATATGCTCGCTCTCTCTAGCGGGTAGGCGGTAAGGATCTAGCTCGTCTAAATCATCTCGGCATACTTTTAAGCCGGGAGAGTTGCGATCGCTCCACAGCTCCTCGATCGGAAACTTTCTGTGGCAACGGTCGCAGAGCCCGATAGCAAGGTTTTTTCGCCCGCGCGTGTCTAGATAGTCTTCTCTAGCCATAGACGCGCTACGCCGTATACATGCTTATGTTCGGCGCAATCCTCATCGGGCTGTTATCCCGCTCTTCCATACGCGCCATATACATAGCCTGCGCCGCTCTCTGGTCTAAGAGCGGAATAAGAGAAACGTCGACCTCGGGGATCTCGAGTGCCAGTTTTGAGGCAAGCATAGCCACGACAGCCTCGTACCAGCGCTGTGGTACCTCGATCTCTTCGGTGAGGGTGCCGACGTCCATAATCTGCCTTTGGCGCCAAAGAACAATCTGAGAGGTCTCAGCGTCGGCATTGGGGATAGGCCAGAAGCGCATGACCGGCTGGCTAACTTGGCGATCGAACCAGAACTGTAGAGGGCGGTTAGACTGGAAAGTCTTGTTCGGGAGGTTGGTGTAGTCGTCCCTGTTCAGCCTCGCCAGAGGTATTTCCGTCGGTGTGTTGCCCAAGTATATCTGGCTGAAACTTAGGGTGCCGCTGGTTGCCCGCACGCGGAAATAGCGTGCCGCTACGCTGCTGGCGAGATCGTACCAAGTCCACTCCCCTGCTGAAGCTGAAGGTGTTTCTGTTTGAACGGTTGTCCACGTCGCACCGTCATCGCTGCGCTCTAGCGCGATCGGTACAGCGGCTGCGGTCCACTTAACGCCTACAGTGCTCACAACAGTCGCGTTTGTGAAATCTACTGTGCGGGTGGTGGATGTGTCCGTAGTCGTGCCGGTCACAGGCTGCAGGCTGCGCAAATTGCTATTCAGTATATCGACAGTGCCCGCATCTGTGGTGATGGCGCTTACGCCTTCATAGAGCGGATATATCTGTTTCTCGATAGTCCACAGCTGCAGGCCGTGATTAGGCAATTCGGATAAGAGTAGGTGCAGCGTATCCGTAGCGTCCTCGAGATACTCAGCTGTTAGCGCCTGCGCAGGTATGCGGCAACGGCGCGCAGCGTTATCTATCACACGGCGCGTGTTGAATGTGGTCTGCGATATTGTGCCGGAGTAGGCCATAAGATGTCGCTCGCTAGTTAAGATCAGCAGCTTGCCAATCCGTGGCAAGCATCTCTGGCACGCCGGTTATACAACACCATCGTCCCTGCGGCAAGGCACGGGGAAAATAGGGGTTGCAATGTAAAGTTGCATGTGCTATAAGGGTGTTACCAACAACGAGGAGTACTACTTATGAAGATCCAAGCCGTACGCAAAGCTGCCAAGGGACACAACCGCTTCTGCGGCCCTGCAGTGCTTTCTATCGTGACTGGCATCGACACTGCTCAAGCTGCCGCGCTCATCCGCAAGACAAGCAACGTGCGCAGTGTGATGGGCACAAGCACCTATCAAATAATCCGCGCCTTTAACGCTCTCGGCTATCACCTCACGTCAGCGGCTAAGATTAACCCGAACGACCGCAAGAGCAACCCGACACTCGCTGCGTGGCTGAAGGAGACCGCGTCGACGCGAGGAAACGACGTCTTTCTGATTTCCGCCGGCTACCACTGGCAGATCGTGCAGGGGCGCCGCTTCTGCTGCGGGCTAACCGAGAAGCCGGTCTCGCTTAAACACGATAAGGTCAAGCGCCGCGCGCGTGTGACGGGCGTCTGGAAGATTACGTACAACCAGTTCGATGGTAAAGCTATCGAGGATCTACTGCCTGAGCTGAACCCAGACAGCGCGGCCGCCAAGATCAAGCGCTGCGAGAACAGCGCGGCAGCCAAGGCCCGCCGCCTCGCCAAGAAGCACGACATAGAGATCGAAGTCGAGTGTTGGGGGTCGGGATCTGATCGCTACACGCGCATTATCGTGTGGGGCCATGAGCTAACGATGGACAGCGCCGTGATCGACGACCCCTACGCGGGTGACCACTACGCCGACGACTGGCAGGATGCCCTCGAGCGCGTCGAGACGTACGTCGAGCTGCTCGAGGAGTTTAGGCGCAACGCGTTAGCAAAAGCTGCTTAATTCTTACGCTTAATGAGGGGGCGCATGCTGGTGCTAGGCACTGACTTGCGCCCTTTCTTGCGCATAGCTTCCATCGCGCGCATAGCCTCAAGCGCTTCCATTTCGCGGGCCTGCTCTCGATTGCCCCGGTCCACAGCCGCTTCTAACGCAGCCTGTTTCTCCGCCTCAGTCATTTTCTTAGCTCGGCCGCCGCGCTGCATATTCTTGGCGCCAGCCTTGCGCGCTTCACTCATGGCGATAGCCTTGGCTTGCTTAGGGTTGGTGACCTTCGGGCCCTTCTTCGAACCGCTGTGCAAGGTGCCGTCTTTGAACTCGCGCATGACGGTCGCAATCTTGGCTGCGCCTTTCGTGCGGCCGCCTTTAGCGAAGCCAGTGCCACAGTCGTACTGCGTCTTAGTGCTATCCTTGAAACCCTTCATGTCACTTGCCTTTCTTTCTCGCTACGGCGAGGTTATCTACCATGTTTGGATATGGGCGCCCAGCCGCTTTTGCGCGGGCCTTGGCCGCCTTCTTTTTCTTGGCTGAGAGGGACTTGGGTTTGCCCAGTTTCTTGGGGCGCTTTTTATCCCAAATGGGTTTAGCTGCTAGTCCGCCTTTTTTCATGCCGATATCTGGGTTGTCTGGGTCATAGGTGCCTCGGTTTCCTGTTGCGGACTTTACCTGACGTGGGTCAAAAACAATATAGCTGTCGGCCACTTCGGGCGCGACAGCGCGTATCTCGTCGTCGTTTAAGCTGAAGCCGCTCCGCAATTCTTCTTTGAGAATAGCTTCATGCGCGTCATCGCTTAGCTCTGCGCGATTGAGATAAACAATGCTGTCGAAACCCTCATCGCGAGCTACGCGGACCCTATCCTCCCAACTTTCACCTAAATGGTCGTTCATGCGTTTTGGGTTTCGCACACTTAAATAAACCGGAATGTTAGTGGGGACGTCGTCAGAACCAAGCAACTTTCGCGCTGCAAACTTGAGAAAGCTTAGCGGCAGATCTTTAGCTTCTTGCAAAGCTTCGATACGGGTGTTTGCTTGAATTGGCGTGCCGAAGTGCGTGTTCGGTCGAAACTCATTGATCTGGCCGGATAGCGTGCCGTGCGTGAGCATGAGCGGCTCGCCGTATTTATCAACAGCTTTGCTGCCCTCAAACCAGCGTGCGAAGTTGGGGTCGCGCACAAGTTCGGAGGGAGCCATCAGGCTCTCCAGATCCTGCGGGTAGAGGTCGCTGTAGGGTGCGTTCTCGCCGCCTGAGAACCAGCGCACCTCGGCTGGGATCTCTGCGAGGCCCAGATCTGCGGCGACGGCTGTGCGGGTGTTGCCCTCGATGATGTACGGCTCACCCCGGTAGTCGACACCTATCAGGATGGGCGCGTCTGGGTAGAGACCCTCTGCCTCGACGCTGGGGCGCAAGCGGTCGTACTGGCTCTCGCCCGGCACGCGACGCTCGCCGCGGGCGCCGCGTATGGTGCGCACCTTCTTGGGGTCGAGCATGACGGGCTTCTTGGTGTAGGCCGATATGGGGCCGAAATACGGCCGATCGGGCCTGCTGTTCTGCTGCGCCTCGCGCTGCTTTCTCGCCTGCCACTCTGGGCTCGGGTTGTCGTACCGGATATCTGGCTTCTGGCGTGGCTTGGGTCTTGGCTTAACCTCGAACAGATCACCCAAAGCTTCCGCGACGTCGTCTACTATGGG
>Ga0208898_1000760_pt1 | contig 23541 bp, 27 predicted proteins | sample VirMetDEL_Mar_4_FD_184513 | JGI IMG/M metagenome (GOLD analysis project Ga0208898, IMG submission 184513) | Aqueous microbial communities from the Delaware River and Bay under freshwater to marine salinity gradient to study organic matter... | ecosystem: Environmental > Aquatic > Marine >...
TATGTATGGACATACCCACGACATACAACGACATACTATGACAAAGTTTGATGGCAACATTGGTGCTTGGTCTATGGGATGTTTAAAAGATATGTCACATGAGAATAACAAGTGGTTAAAGGGTAGACTGCATAACTGGGGTCACGCATTTGCTATTGTTGACTGGTTTGACAATGGTGAGTTTAAAGTAGAAGTAGTAGAGATAACTGATGGTAAAACAACCTTATGGGGAGAGATGATAGATGGTAACAAGTAAAGACGTATCCAAATCATCTACTGGTGTATCTATGAACTCTACTAGAAGAAAGTTTAATTTAAGTAGTAAAAAAACAAAAAGGATAAACCTTCGTGGCAAAGGGAATATTAAACATATCAAATTATAGTGGCGGATTAAACAGCAAGACTAATTCTCGTGATATTGAAGATAATCAATTTCAAGACTTAGATAGTTTATCTATAGAAACTCCTGGTAAGTTAAAAGTTATGGGAGCTGTAAATGATTTTACTACCAGTATAACAGCAGATACTGCAACAGGAGTAAAATATGGAAATGGTGTATTTCATTTTAATGCAGACTACGACATTGATGACACAAGTGGAGTTGTTGAGAATAATGAAATATTATTTGTTAACACTGATTCAGGTACAAGCAATGCACCGATAGTAAAACCGTTTGAGTTAAATAAAACTGTAAATGGCACTGTGACTAATAAACTTACTTATTCATCTAGAACAGATATAACCTATGGAGACACTTGGTCTGAGGTAGATTATAATGCTGTTGATGGAACTGTGAGAATTACACCTAAAGATTTTACAGAAACAAACAAACCTATAAAATTACAATATGTAAATGAGAATTATTATATGGGTGCTGATACTAACAGTTCATTATTTGAAGATACTGGATTTACTTTAGAAACAAGTGTAATAGAAGGTTCTACATCAGCAGAAACAACAAGCACTGATGAAAGTAGTGACTTTGCTGTTGGAGATATTGTAAAGTTTGAATACACTTCTGGTAATACATTTACAAGCAATCCAGTAACTTTAACAGGTGTTACTAGTACTGAAATACAATTTAATGCTTTTGGTGGTATGTCTATATATGCTTCAGGCTCAAAAGTGTTAAAAGCTTCTAGTGATTATGACTTACTGCAATCAGAAGTAGGTTGGAAAAAATTAGATACAGAATTACCAGAAGTGACAGAAAATGAAGTAAAAGTATGGAATTTAAATACTGGTACTACTACTTTTTTTACTGATAGTGGAGTTGACATTAATGAAGCTTTAGATACAAACGAAACTGACATAACAGTAACAGATGCTAGTATTTTTAAAATAGGAGACCTTTTATTAGCAGGTAATGAATATTTACACGTAACATCTGTAGACAATTCAAATAATGTAATTAATGTAGATAGAGGTGTATGGGGAACTAGCGGAGCTGCTAATGGTAATAGTATTAATTTTGTACATTATACAACTTGGGGTGAAGTGCATAGTATACCTGTAACTCAAAGTGGTGTTAATCCTTTTTATGTAGTAGATGGTGTTGGTGCAGATTCATCTAGAGGTGCTATTAATATAGCATTTTGGGTTGGAACAAGACCATATGACAATACTAATATTTTACCAGATGACGACTCTGGAACATTTTTTACAACTACAGATAGTTTGGTAAACATATTTAGTGAAGTAGTTTATTTAGACAATCAACGTAGTCCATTAAAATTTGAAACTAGGCTTGAAAGCAGCAAGGCAAATCAATCTATACATGCAAGTATATGGGGTAAAGTACCTAATAAATCAAATATTAAAAGTGTAAAATTATATTACAATGAAGTTAAGTCTAATTATAGCTTAGACGACACTACTCAAACATCTCCTGGAGAAGATTATAATAAAAACAAAATTAAATATTTATTGTTTGAAATAGATTTTAGAAAAGGTATACGATATGCTGGTGGAGATGAATATTACAACGCAGACCCAGTAATACACACTACAACTGGTAAGTCTATTTATGTGTATCCACAAACAACTCAGTCATTATTATATGGAGTAGCAGGTACTATTTCTGATGTACATATTGTATTGGGCAATATAGATTTAAAAGATAAACCAGAAAATGTATCAGCAGAGCCTTATATTGATGTAGAAACATATATTATGGGTGCATATGGTACTGGTTATAAAACAAGCACTGTTGCAAATCGTAGGCTATATATTGGTAATGTTAGTTATACTGACCCTATTACAAAAGATTTAAAACGTGCTAATGATACAATATTTAAATCAAACTTGAATGCTTTTGATACATTTACATTTGAAAATAGAATAGATGTAGAAATTAATGACGGTGATGACATTGTAGCATTAGAGTCGTTAGGTAGCAAGTTATTAGAGTTTAAACGCAATCATTTATATATTATAAATATTGCAAGAGATATAGAATTTTTAGAGGCAACACTAGAGTACAAAGGTTGTGAAAGAGATTATCATGTATTAAGAGGTGAAGGATTTATTGCTTGGTTTAATAAATTTGGATTTTATTTATATGATGGTAAACAAATTAGAGACCTATTATTAGACAGAAATGGACAACAACGTGTTGTTTGGGATAATTATTATGATGTCAACAATGTTATAGGGTTTGACCCAGAAGAAAAAACGATTGTAATTATTAATAAAAATCAAAAAATATTAGCATTTGATATGAAAGCAACAGCATTATACTTTAGAAGTAAAGGTGCTACTACAAACGATATTACTAATATTGTAACTACAAATGCTGGTGAATTAGTATTTTTTGAGAAATATGATAGCACAAATGTTGAATTACGTAAGTATAATATATTACCAAGTCAACTAGATAGCTCTAATATTGACGAAATGGCCCTTAAAACGAAGGAATACACTTTTGGCAAGCCAAGTGTCGATAAAAAAATTATAAGCGTGTATTTGAGCTATAAGAATGGCGATGGCGTAGAATTATATGGATTTAGAGATGACGGAGAAGAAGAGCTTTTAGCTGCATTAGATGGTAATTCTGAAACAAACTTTAAAACCCTACATATACCAATTCGTAAAGCCAAGACTGAATTTGTCGATAAAAAAAGGTTTGACCGAATTAAAGGGTTTGGATTACGATTTTCTGGGTCTGATGTAGCTACTAATTTTGAAGTAAATGATATACAGATTATATTTAGAGAAAAGAGTGTAAAATGATAGATGAAATGTCAGATATTAGAAAAGAATTAGACGATATCAAAAACGAAGTACAGCAACAAATGGAACCTGCTGTACAAGTTACTACTGAAAAACCATCAAATGGTATGGGTACTCAAGGCAGTAGAAAGATTGTAAAAGAGGAAGGTAAAGTGTTTTTATATCATAAAGTAGATGGAGAATGGTATAAAGCAGAAATGGAGAAAGCATAATGGCTATTAGAGAAGGTGATATACAAGTACAAAGAGCAGCAATGAGTTCATTGCTACAAAAAGCTGAAGCAAGTGAAGCAGCTTTTTATGACCCTATTACACAAGCATTTAACTTAGGAACTGAAATAGCAGGGTCTGTAGGAACTATGATGAATTTAACACCAAAAGCTATTGCATTTAAAGAAGGTTTATTTCCTAGTAAGCCAGCAGTACAACCAGAAAGTGTTTATGGACAGGCTGTTAAAATGAATTATGCACAAGATAGTATTAATTCTATGGCAAAATTATCTTTAGGAGATGCTTACGCAGAAGGCGTTAATTACACAATGGATGCACAGGGTAAATTTATGCCTAAGTTAGCTACAGACTTTCAATTAACAGGTAGACCTACAGACATGGGTTTAAATGTAACTCAACCAAAATTTAATTACAAAGCAATGACATTAAACGATATACAAAACTTAGCACAAACTATTAATTTTATACCTGGAGATAAAACAGTAAGTGTTCCTGGACTACTTACAGATATTAGAAATGTTGGTACATTTGAAACAACAGCAGCTGATAATACTATGCAAATAAACTATCAGGGAATTAATTATGAGTAAATTACAAGAGCATTTAATGTTGAGAGAAGGGTTTAGAGAAGAAGTGTATTTAGATACATTAGGCAAACCTACAGTAGGAGTAGGACATTTACTTACTGTTGATGAATTAAAACAATATAAGGTTGGAGACAAAGTACCGAAAAACATATTAGATGAAATGTTTGAAAAAGATGTAGCAACTGCTGTTGAAGCAGCAAAGAAACAAATCGATATATTGGGCATTAAATCTGAAGACTTTGAAATAGCATTAGTATCTGTAAATTTTCAACTAGGAACTAGATGGTATACTAAGTTTCCTACTGCTTGGAAGTGTTTATGTCACAAAAAATACGGACAAGCTATGGATGAAATAATGTTTGCTAATATAGATACATTAAAATATTCAAGATGGTTTAAGCAAACACCAGTAAGAGTGTTAGATTTTTTAGAAGCAATATTTAAAATTATGAAGGAGGCCTAATGGCACAAGACAAAAAAACTAAAGTAGACCCGATGCTAGAGGGTCAAATAGAACCTGGCATGGGCGAGTTAGATAATACTCCTACTGAACCTAGTCCAGAGTTTTTAAGAGAGGTAGAACCTCTACAAGACCCACAATTAAGAGGTACTGGTCAAAAAGGTGAGTTAGAAGGCACACCTACAAAGCCTAGTGATGAATATTTAAAAGAGTTAGAAGATTTTAATCAAGTATTAATGGATGAAGTTTCAAAAGGATTTACACTAGACCAAGCAATGGCATTTGGTTTTGGAATGAGAAAGAAGTTAAATAAGGAGGGCAACGATGGCTGATTTTGAAAAAGTAGGAAGTTTTTTTAGAAGCCATCCTTACGCTGCAGCAGCAGGTATTATATTGGGTGGTTACAGTTTTTTTAGTGCTAGAAAAGCAGAAGAAGCACGTAGAAAAAGACTAACAGAAGAGATGGGAATGCGTATAGGTGCAATACAAGAAGATATTCCAGGAATGATAGCTGAATATGAAAGACAAGCAGATATATATAGAGCACAAGGCAATGTTGCTGGTCAAAGAATTTACGAGAATGCTTTAATGCAGTTTGAAGCTGGAGGGCAAACAAACCTAGCATATGGCGGTGCAGATGTAAGAAGAGAAACTATGGGTGGATTATTAGGTTCACAATTACAAGGTCTTAACTTGTCATCTACAGCAAGAATACTAGGAACTCAAAATCAATTAGCAAGTGAATTAAACAAACAACAAATTAACATTGATAGAATAAGAGCATCTTATGCTAAGCAAGGTATACCTTCTACAGAGGTAAGTATCGGTGATGTTAATACAATGAAATACGTATAGGGGATATTATGGCAGTAGATTTATTTACACAACGAGTATTGGCTTTTAGAGCACTAAGAGCAGAGTTAGAAACTTTAGGCGAGCCTACAGGGCTAGATGCTTATAAAAAGAAGCTAGAAGTTAAAGCAGGTGTTGAAAAAGACTTTTTGATGGATGCGGAATCTATGATGGCTAAACTTAGAATGCAGTCTGCATTAGCTGAGGATAAGTATAGGATAGCTGAAGAGTTTGAAGAAAAAGCATATGAGAAAGGTATGAAAAGAGCTAAAGCAGAACAAGCACAAACAATATTAGATACTGAGGCTGAATCAGCTTTAGCTTTACGTAGCATGGCAGGTTTTGATACAAAAGGTGGATTACTTGGAAGAGAGTTAGCTCCTGGTCAATCACTTAGAAAAGTTCTTCGTATAAAAAAATTTAACGCTGATGTTGTTTTAAAAAATTCAGCAGATAGATTGGGTCTAATAAATATTGAATTAGCAAACTTAAAAAAAACAGATGAAGCAAATTTACCAGGTTCTGGACAGAGAAGACAAGCTTTAATGGAAGAGATTGTAGAACTTGACAATGATTTAAACAATCCAATTACTGCAGCTAAAATGCAAAAAGCTGATGAACAAGAGCTTGCTTTATATGATGCATACATTAAGAACATACAATCTGCTAAATCTTACTTAGGAATTTAATGAATCCGACATACAATTATTACAAGACGCTTAGAGATAAGGGTTTGATAAACGACCAGCAATTTATGAACGTTTCTACAACCCTTTATAACACTAAGCCTGAAACGTTTTCTGTAGAAGATGTAGATAGTTTAGAATCTATTGCAAAGTCAATAGATGTACCATTTAAACGTAATTTAGAAGACGATGAGAATAAACTTATATCTGCAGTGAATCAGTTTACTTCTGGTGTTGTAGAAGGATTTACTACATTTGGTTATGCTGATGACCCTGAAACACAAACAGAATCTATATTAAACAGAATAGGACATTTGATTGGATTTGCACCTGATGTTATTGCTGGTGTATTATCTTTTGGTGCTACTGTTCCTGGTAGTGCAGCTAGAAGAATTGCTGGTAAAGGCTCTTTGAAGGCTGTCAACGCATTAAGACTAAATGCTGCAGAATCTTTAAATGAAGGACTATCTACACTTGCTACAAAAAAATATTTAAAACCATTCTCATCTAAAGACCCTGTTTCAGGTCAATTAAAATTAAAATCTGTTCCTATGAAGGCAGCAGATATGTTTATAGAACAAGTACAAAAAAGTTTAGGTAACTCAGAAAGATTAAAAAACTCTTGGATGATGTCTAAGATGTCAGATGATATGTTAGATACTATTAAACAGGGTGCACACCTTGGTGCTGCTATGGCTGTATCTAGTCGTAAATCTGCAGTAGCAGGTGATTGGGAAGCAGTAAGAGAAGCTACTATACATGGTGGATATGCTGGTTTAGTGTTTGGTGGTATTAGTAATTATTTAAGAATAGGACAATTATTTTTATCTAAGAATCCAAAAATAAGATTAGAAGGAGAAAAGAAATTAGGTGATGCTGTATTAAAATTAATGCCAGATGAAGCTGGAATTACTCCTGGAACAGCAGATGCAATAGACTTTGTTTCTCGTGGTGTTGCAGGTAGTTTAGCAACAGGTGTACCTATGACTGCACAGGGTGCTCCAGCAGCAGACCAAATATATGAATATTTATTAGGGTTTTTCTTTGGTGCTAACGGTAAACCGAAACACGAACAAAAAGTACATCAAGCTTTAATGGCAGAAGGTAACAAAGTATGGCAACCAGTATTAGAAAGTATAAAAGATGGTACTTATAAAAATGCTCCTATAGGAAGAGTTGAGAAGTTAGATGCCTGGAATACATGGGGACCTAAAGAGCGTAGCTTTGCAAAACAGAGAGAGCAAGAATATTTTACTAATTGGATGACAAACGAGTTTAAGAAAGACAGCGATTTAGCTAAATCATTTTTTGAAAACATGAAAGACGTATTAGATAAAGATACTCCTAAAGAAGTAGCTGATAGTATTTATAACAAAAGAGAATTTCGTGATAAAATACAAAAAGCTTTGATACAAGCTGCAGAAAAAATGAAAGATTCTAATGCATCATTTTTACAAAGAGAAAGACAACGTAGAAGAGAATTGCCTGATGTAGATTTAACTAAATTAGAAACAGGGCAAGAAGTAGAGGTGTTTACTAAGTTAGGTGCTATTGAAAAAGTTACAGTAAAACGTATAGATAAAGATGGAGTTGTAGTTGAAAATACACTAGGTCAAGAGCATGTAATTAATAAAGGTCAATATATATCTAAAAACCTATATAATCCAGATTTTACTATAGATAAAGAAGTTTCAGAAAGATTTGGCGGTAAGAAAGTAAAAGATTTATCAGAGCAAGACATAGTAGAACTAAGAAAAGATTTGGCGAATACTATGAAAGAAGTTAAAGATTTTAGCGATTTTTTAATACCTACTGAATTTGCTTTATCTAAAGAATCTATAAGACGAAAAGAAGTTCCTTCTGACTCAGATATAGCAGCAGAAGTCGTAAGAGAAGACCCAAATCAAATGGCGTTAGACTTTGATAGAGTTGTAGAAAAAGACTCTGATTCATCTCCAGTAAATCAATTTGATTCTAGTAAAGCTATTATTGAAGGTATAGAAAAACAAACTGGTAGACCATGGCAAACAATGGAGCGTTTAGCTGCAGTTAAAAAAGGTGCACAGGTTGCTACAAGGATAGAGCAGTTTGAACCTTTTGTTAAGTCTTTTTATCCAGAGTTAACTCAAAAAGATATTAATAAACTATGGTTTGAAAATAGTGGTAAAACAGAAACTAAGTCTATTAGTATAGATATAGAACCTACTACGCAAACAGTGCCATACAAATATAAAGGAAAAACATATAATGTAGAGCAAGAAACATACTCTATTAAAAAGTATGAAACTCCAAAGTTTGACGCAAACGGAACAAGACAAAGATTAGTGCAATACGAAACATTTGCAAATAGAGTATATGGTCCAGGAACTGAAAAGATGATACAGCTAATAAATAGTGAAAAATCTAGAACTTGGACAAGTAATACAGATATTTTTGACACTCCTTTAGAACGAACTAGACAATTAATGGAAGTATCAGCAGAATTGCAAAAAGATGGAGACTATGTATATATGGCACATCCTACCAATGGTTATATATTTACAAGAAAGTTGATTGATGCACCATTTAAGCAAGAATTTGTTAATACTGTATTAAAACGCAGATACAATTTAGATAAGTTTGATGTTGGAAATTTTGACAAGACAGTAACCTATTATGATAAAGGAGCTAAAAGAAGTTTTGTTTTAAATAGGTTTATAGATATAGATGCTAAAAATTCTGTAGAAACTAATATACCTCAATATGAAAGTCCTTATAGAAAAAATAAAGATTTATGGTACAATGAAGCATTTAGTAATTTAGTTTATGGATTACAAGATGCTGGTTATTTGCCATACAATTTATCTAATGTTACTTTAAATCAGTTTAAAACTGCTTACTATAAGCATGAAGGAACTAGAGCTAAGCCAGGTAGACCATTTTTTCCAGATACTACAAAACGTGTACAATACTATAAAACATATCACAATGGTCGTACTTTAGATAGAGAACTAGTAGATGGTTATTTGAAAGGTAGAAAGCTTAGAGCTGTTGTTATAGAAGACTTTGTTGATGCTAATGGTAAAATGTATAGTGATGGCGGTATGCATATTATGCCTGAGTTTAGAAAAGAAGTTACTAGAGTGAAGGGTATACCAGAGTCACAAAATTATTTAAAATTTATTATACAGAAACCTGCAGAGTTTAGTAAAGACAGAGGTATGTTTATAGCAAAACAAGCAGAACGTCATGTTACATCTAAAGCGTTAGAAGATTATGCTAGAACTAAGAATGCTGATTTAATTTTATATGCATCTGCTATTAAAGGAGATGGTAGACATCAAGCAGGTAAGATAGAATTGCAAAAGGGTAGATATAAAGAAATTATAGAACCTGAGATTGTAGAATTAAATCCTGAACATTTACGATTTATTAATAGTGAAATAGAAGTACCAGATAGACCTGTAATACAAATGCATGGCGGTGCTGCATTGGTTAGACACCCTTTTGTTAAGGAATCCTATTTAAACGCTCAAAAAGCACTAATAAAGGGCTCTATTGAAGGTAATAATGCTGTTATGGCTAGATTCAACGAAAAGGTCAAAGAACAGGGAAATTACGAGTTTAATAAGATTTTTGGAGAAGAAGTAAAACAGCATGATATAGATTTATATACATTGGTAGACATTATAAATAATCATTCTGATACAGCACTAGGTAGACATTTGCTTAACAATATGTATAAAGAAATACAACATGACACTGTTGCTGGTAGAATTAATCCAGGCACAGAAACTTTTATGAAAAATTTAGATAGTATAAATGATATTTTATCTGAATATAATTATGACCCATTAGCATTAACAATGCATATTAACAAAAGATATATAGAAGATACTTTAGTAAATCACATTAGTGGTAGAATGTTAAAGCTAAGAGTACCAGGAGGTTCTAGTTTTCCTAGACTACAATCACAAGATGCTGCTTTAGTTAAAAAATTAAGAGCACAAGGTTGGAATGATAACACATTTATGTTGAATGAAGGACATAAAGCTATGTCTGTTGTAGACCCAACTACTGGTAAAAGAAGTAAGCTGGGAGATGTTTGGAAAGCTTATGAAGCAGCAAGAGATGCAAAGCAGCCAAAAGAAGTGCTACAAAAGTTTTTAGATGTATTCAATAGTTTTGCTATGAATAGAAGTCCTGTATCTGACTTTAGTGGTGTATTAGGACTAGAGTTTGTAGGATTTACAGGATTGCCAGGAAAAGGTGTGCATGTAACGCCAAGAAATATGCAGCGTTTAGCAGGTGCAGATACTGATGGAGATGCTGTTGCTATATATCAAGGTATGAGCAAAGATATGATAGAAGCGTTTAGAGACCCTAGATTTATTAAAGATATTGACATTGATTTAACTGATGTTAAAATCCATAAAAATTGGGGATATGAACGTGAATCAGATATAAATCAGTTTATACCATATATGAAATTTGGTAAAACAGGTTCTGGTGTAAGAAATCAAGAAATGCAAAACTCTATTGCGGCAGGCAATGTGGGTAAGTCTGATAATTTTAATCATTATATGAATGATTTATTTAATATGATTGAAAAAAGACCTGACAAAAGATTACCTATTAATGAAAAAGAAGATGTTTTTATTGTTCCTAGCTCTGGGACAAATAGAGATACTGGTGAATTTTTTAAATCTTTTGAAGAAAGTTACTTTTATTTTAATAATTTCGAAGCTAAGCGTTCGTTGAATTTAGATTTAGATGGTTCAAAAAATAGTAAAAATCCAGATACATCGGCAAAATTTGATGATATATTTCAAAATCATTTTTCTTTAGTAGATGCTGCAGGCAGAGACTTGTTAAATGTAGACAAAGGTAATTTAAGTGGCGGTGGTAATTTTTGGTCTTATTCAAGTTTTAACGGTAGGTTGAGATGGTATAATTTAATAAACGGAAAACAGTTTAAAGAAGGTGAAAGATTTGGTAGTCAAAGTAGACTTGTAGAATTAAAAAACAAAATTACTGACGAGTATATGTTTCTAGGAGATAAATTTATATTTTCTTTATATACTGGTTCTGAAAAATCAAATTTAAGAAGACTTCGTGAATTAGCTGTAAAGTCTATTGATAGAGAGTTGTTTGGTCAAATGACAGATAAAGACAAAAGAAAAATATTATCTGCAGAATACGACTTAAAAAGATATCCTTCTTTTATATACAGAAGATTGCCTAGAGATTTGTCTATATATCCTAACACTAAAAGTATAAAAGCTACTTTACTTAATGTAGAGCCTAATAAATATACTTTTGATTTTGAAATGCCTGTAATGGCTAAAGGTGAAATGTCTTATAAAAATGTTGTTTTAACATTAAACCAAAAAGATTTAAATAAGTTTTATAGTTTAGAAGTGCATAGAGATGGAGCGTCTTATTTAAAACATAAGACTAATTTCCAAAATGCTATTAAAGACCCTAAAGACAATGAAGGTAATATTGTCAGAATGGGCAATTTAGATGAGTTAGCACAAAAATTTGATTTTAGTTTTACGGGTGGTAATGATTTTTATTTAGATATTGCTAAAAACTTTACAGAAGGTGCATCAATAGATAGAGGACATAAAGGAGATTTATCTATAGATATGAGAATTATACCTAAAGAGAATTATTCTTTATTGTTTGCTAACTTAGGTAAAGCACAGGCTAAGATATCTGAACAAGCCTTTTATAAATTTTTAGAAAAGAATGATATGTTGAATGCCAATATTCAGTTAAACAGATTGATATTTCAGGATATTTCAGGAAAACGTAACCCTAAAGATATTGCTGTTAACGAATTGAAAAAATTATGGGAAACAAGATATTCTAACGAGTTTTACAATGCTATGGAAGGTGGTAAAGAGAAACCTGGACCACAGTTCCAAGAGCAAGCATTGTATGAAACTATTTTAAATGTAGCTAGTTTAAGTAATATTGCTGTTAAATACAATGAACTAAGAACTGCATTGTCTCCTCTTGTAGATGTAAAAATGTTAGATAACAAGATTAAACAAATTCTTAGTAAAGCGTATGAAATACGTTTAAACTTTAATTTAGCATCGCAAAATATTAGAGAGTATGACGCAGAAGCAGCAATAAAAAGTTTCAGAGAAAATGATTTAAAACGTATAGGCAAGGTTGAATTAGAGCCAGAAGCACAAGAAATGTTAAGTAATGTGTTTAGTAAAACATTATTATCTAATATACTAGGAGAAGCAAATAAAATACCTGACCAAAAATATTTTCAATCATTAAGAAATGATTTACAACGTAATGAAAACTTGACTGAAAAAATAAACGAGACATTAAGTAAATACGAAACAGAGTTTAGAAAATATCAATCAGAAGGTGTAATTAAAGCATTTGATTATGCAAAAACTCAAGCAGAGTTAATATCAAAAAAGATTAATGACAATGCAGATGCTTTAGATGTTATGTCAGCAATTAATAAAGTAAACTATCATACATCTTTTATAGGACAATTTTCACCAAAGTTATACAGGTTTGAATCTATACCTAGTGCACATAGAAGAGAGTTTTTTAAAGAAGTACGTGATATTGTAGACCAAGGACAGATTGTAAATAGTACAAAAGCTGAAATAGAACTTGTAAAAGATTACCTACCTGCTGCTTCAGATTTACATAGTAAACCAAATCCCGCATTAGAGCCTAAACAAATAGTATCTAAGAAAGTATCTGATAAAACGCCTTATAAAGAAGTTGACGTAAAAGGTGAAGAAGTTTCTAATAAACGTGGAAAAGATGTAAATCAAATGTCTATATTGTTTGAAACAGCAGAACTACAAAACTTAGAACGTTTAGTCAATAAAACAGAAGATGCTATAGAAGCACATAGTATTTTAGAGAAAAGTATTATTGCAAATGTGAATCAAATGACAGATGCTAAGAAGTTTGAGTTTTTAGAAAAGTCACAACCATTAGTAGATATTGTAGACTTCAAAACAAGTATGAGAAAACCAAATGAAAAGCTTGTTGTATCTGAAGTAGAAGCACAAGCTATATTAAACTTTAAAGAAATAGCAAGAAAGAATCCTAGATTGTTAACAGACTTAGAAGGTGATATTGCTGATTTCTTTGCTGGTTTAGGTATAGAAGGTAAAGCTGGATTAGGTATTGAGGCCAAACAAATGACTGCAAGAGAGTTGTTATCTTTTAGTGAGTTTGCAAAAGACAAGTATTTAAGAAAAGAAACTTTTACAGAACGTTTTAAAAAGTTAGGTAAATACTTAGGAATAAAGAATGCTAACGACCCTGCACAAAATGACGCAGTATTGTATGGTAAAAACCCAATTAAGAAACGTATGCATTACATGTTTTACGATAGTTTAGGGGTACACTATTTGCAACCTAGAGAATTATTAAGTTATGAAAAAGACAATATACCTGTTATTAATAGAGAAACAGGAGATATTAAACTAAAGAGAGCTATTACATCTACTAATACTATGGAGCTATTAAAGACTGTAGTTGATGATAGTAAAAGAATAGCAGCTGTTTTACAGGATTGGGATTCAGATAGAACTACTCAATTGTTTGATTTTGAAAATGCTGGTGATAAGAACTTGCCTAAATACAAAAAAGAACTTGAAACTATAGCAACATCTTTAGCTCAAGCAGAGCATAACAATCTTAATATTAAATTAGATAAGTTTTCAAGAGATTTATATGATGGTGCTAAACAGCAGGCTTTAGAAGATTTAGCTAGAATTAAAAAAGAAATGGGTGATACTGTAGTAGTTAAAGATAAAAACAATCCTAAGCTATTAGAAACTATCACATTAGATGAATATATCGTACGTTTAAATCAAGCTAAAACAAAGAAATTAGATTGGTATGCAGATTTCTTAATGAAAGATGTAGAAACTATAGGAACTAGAAGTAGCATTAAAAAACAGATTGTAGACAAATATATAAAAGGTACCGAATTTATTGTTGATGGTAGTATTCATGCTGCTATTAGAGACTTTATTAAAGAAACAAGAACTACTGGAGGTACTGTAAACAATCTTATGGGATATAACGAATTGCATTATATATTATATGAATTACAAGTAAGGCAAAATGTAAATACAGAATTTGGAATTGATATACAAAGTTTAATTAGTTCTAAAAAACCTATACCAAAAGAAGTAATAGCAGCAGGATATAAATATAGAAATGAAAATCCATTTCAACCTATCAATGTTACATTGAACAATAACCCAGCTATGGTTAAAACATATGGTAAAACATATGGTTATCACCCACAGTTAGGTTACAATTCTTTAAGAGGTAATAGAGTAAATATTGAAAATCATATTAAATACCTATTAAACGAGTATACAAAAGAAGTAAATAAAGTAGGATTCAACAAGTTTGGTAAACAAACTAAAGTAGAGTTTTTAACCACACCTAAAGAAGACAGAAATATGGATAAGTTTATTTTAAAAGCTATATCTGAATATAAAAAAGATTTGACAAGCAGAATGAGCTTAAAAGATTTTGAAGATACTCAGTCTGGAGAAGGGTTGGTTACATTTATCAGCAATATATCACGTGGTAAATCATTCCCTGGTGTTGTAATGCCAAGTAATTTCTTATCAAGAAGTCAACATATCTTACCTGGTTATGACAAAACAAATAATGCATTGGATGTTTACCATAAAAAGTTTATGAAAACCTATACAGATACATTAGCATCTATTAGAGGTTCATTATACATACAAAGATTCCAGAGAAAGAATTCGTTAAACGATTTAGACCACACTGACAAATGGACAGCGTTTATGCAGCGTTCATTACAAACACAGTTGGGGTTAGATTCATTTACAGATTTAACATTAGATGGTATTAAAAAATCAGAGTTACCATTATTAAAACAATATATAGATGCAGGATTAAATAAAGATGTATTATATGCAAAGATTGGTAGACCTGGATATACACAAAGAGAGTTTTTAAGAAAGGTTGACGATTTGATAAGACCTAATGAAAGTTTCTGGATGCAGTATAAAGACTTAGGTTATAAAGATAACGAAGGAATTGCTGAGCTAAATAAAAGAATAGAAGATTACAAAATGACAGAAGCTAAAAAACTAGCAAATGCAAAGAATGTAGATAAAATTAAAAGATATGGTACATTGTTTCATACATTTAGTGATGAAGCTGCAGTAAATGGTATTCGTAGAATTGAAGAACGTTTTGGTAAAATGTTAGGAATGAAAGAAGGCGAGTTTAGTTTCTGGAATGACTTAGGAACGAAAAAAGACCCTATATCAGGTGAGATGACTATGATGTCAGAGCCTATGAGAAGAGCAGAGTTGGCTAAAAAGATTAATGCTTTTAGTAACTTTGAAGGTAGATATGAGTTATTATCTTTGCTGTTTCACCCAAAAACAGCTATTGCTAATTTTTATGGTGGTGGTACAAATATATACTCTGATGTAGGTGGAGACTTTTTACGTAAAGCATTAAGTGAAAAATGGTTGTTGGATAATGTATTTAAAAATGTAGAATACGAAGTTGTAGACCCTGTTACGAAAGAAGTTAGAAAAGAAAAAATACGTAACATGAAAGATATACAACGATTCTTAATTCAAAAAGGTTTAATGGAAGGTATCTACACAGAAGAGGTAGGTATAGGTAGGGAGTTCCAAAAAGGTGAATCTGGTATATTTTGGAATGCTGTTAGAGAGCGTATGTTTAAGTGGGAAAGGGAAAATCCAGAATTAAGTATAAATCCTACTGAATATGAAATACAACGTAAAGAAACTATAGCTACATTAGCTAAACGTTATAAGGTTGGTGAATCTGTAGCACAATATGGTGCATTCTTTATGAGAGAGTCAGAAATGAGATTGAGACGTACTGCTGCTATTGCACATTATTTAAATGCTAGACAAACAGTATTACCATTAATAGAAAAAGGTGAGTTACCATTTGATAGTCCATATCTAATTAGAATGGCACGTAAAGGAATTGAAGCATCTCAGTATATTTATCACTCTGCATATAGAAGTAATTATTCAAATACATCATTAGGTAGGGTTATGACAAGATTCCATCCTTATGCATGGAACTCAGTACGTAGAAGAATGAGGTTAGCTAAAGATGCTAGTTATTCTAGATTTATGAAAGAAACAGCAGCAGATAAACGATTTGAAAGACAATTTACTGCTGATTTAATGTCTATGGCATTAGCACAGATATTCGTAGGTACTATGTTCGAGTATGCATTATCACCTCCATATTCATGGTTGCAAGATACTGCACAATGGTTGTTTGGTGATGAGGAAGATAGAAAGAGAGCGTTCTTTAGTTCATGGCCTAGTACTGCATTAGCACCATTACAGATTGTAACTCCTCCAATAAGTAGATTTGTATTATCTCCTGTAACAGCATTATTGAATGGAGAATTTGATAACTTTAGAAAATATACTTTAGCTACTTGGGCTCCAGGTGGTAGGTTGCTGAGAGATGTGTATCGTTCATATCAAAATCCTAGTATGACAGTTGACTGGATTACTGGTGTACCATTCCATAGAATAGGTTATACAGTAAATAAAGAGCGTAAAGAGGTAGAAGATAGAATACAAGAAGCTCTTATTGATGATAATACCATAATTCGTTAAAAAATTCGGTTTAAGGCTCTAATTCGCCCTATATGGAGCTTTCATTACTTAGTCGAGTGTTTGTTCGAATTATTTTTTTTATTTGATTCTAGCCCTATTTTCGAAGACTTTTTAGGTGTCAATTGTGCATTAATTTTAGAAAGCTCCCTTAAAATGCGTTTTAATGGAAAACTTTCGCTAAATATGATATTATCTTGATTTTCTTGGTATTCTTTGGTCAATGACCACGTTTTATCTTCTTTCATCGTACCTTTCTTATTCCTTCCATTAGTCTTTCTACATTTACTAATACACCCAAAGATGTATTGTTATCACCGCCTTGTATATCTTTTACACATAGCTTAGCTTTAATCAGATATCGTAATGCTTTTTTTAATAATTCTGTATCAACAATTAGTATGCAACCATCTTGCAATATGTATGCCCATTTACTAGCTTTTGTAGTAGCAATACCTGATGGCTTGCCTCTAGACTCATATTCTATATATACATTGCCTGTTTGTTGTGTTTGTCTATCACGTTTAACTTCAATCTCAGAATCATTTAATAATTTTGCTATTTCAGTCTCACCTTCTTGACCAAACTTTAAATCATATTGAAAGTCAGAATTATATTTCATCGTTTGTTTTGGACTTCTTATTTAACTTATTCATATGAAATCTTGCTGTTTGTGCTGCTTTTTCAACATCTACCTTACCGTTAGGTAAAAAGTCTACATTGTATAAATAAAATGTTCCATGCTCATTCTTAAATATTTGAACTTGGCCTTGTTCATTTATACTTACATTTATTTCATCTGCCATGTTTCCTCCATGTATTGTTGCCTGGTAATAATCTCCAAATACCAAATACGAAATAATACGGACTAATGTATTACTTGTTTTAGTAGCCAACCAAAGTATTTGAAATCCAGGCAACAAACTATTTTTCAAATAACGTATTGTATATCTTTTTTATAATATCGGATATAACTACACGCTCACCATCTGAAACGAATGGTGCGTTTTTAAAGTTAAGCAATGCAGACCTAATAATCAAAAGTTCTTCATTGGTAAACTTAGTCATCGCAACACTCACAGTTTCCTACTCTTGGTTGATTATCCACAGAGTCTATTACTTCTTCAGATTGTCTTATTTGTTTATTCCATTTTTCTTCAGATTGATGTTCTATAATCTTTTTAGCTAATGAAATAATTGCTTCCATTTCTTGTTTATTTATTTGCATCTTTTAGTTCCTTCATCATTTTTATCCAAGTAGACAATGGTAAAACGATTAACGCTTCTTTTCTATCCATACGTGTTACAACAGCATCCACATCATCGCCATGGTAATCTGGATATAACCATTGTGCTATCTTCTTTCTACGTTTAGCTTGTATTGTAACATCCTCTACGATTACGTCAACCACTTCACTTTTACCAAGTGACCTACCATCTGAGGCATAGGCCCTCTTTGCAGAGAGCCCTTCCTCTTTGGATTGATTAACGATTTCACGTTCAAGATTGTTACCTCTTATCTTGTTTTTGTGAGCCATAATCTAAAACTCCATTCTATTTCCGCTGGTCCAACACCTAAGTTAAAAGAAAAGTGTTGTCCCTTTTTTGTTGATGCAAATACGCCAACTTTAAATATGCTAAGTAATACTACTTGCTGCATAATATTATCATCGTCTTGCATGTTATTGAACTTAATTATATAATCAAGCATCTAATTCCATCCTTTCATACGTCATTGTTTCAAAGTGAAACTTTGATAGCATTTCAAATGGTGCTTCATCACGAGATTTTACAGATGTAACTAATCTATGTGTATCTTCTCTATCAGCACCTTTAATCATAATAACTTTGTCTGCTTTTTGTACAACATTAGATGAACCTTTTAATGAGTGTATACCTAGTTGTCCTGAACTTGCTGAGCTTTTGTTAATATGATGTATAGCCAATACTAACGTATTATATTTTTGTGCAATGTTTTTCAGTGCATCAATTTTCATATTTTGTTCTTGAATATCATTTCTGAACCCTTCGACCTGTAGTTCGTCTGTAGTGTCTACTACTAACACTGCTGGTTGATGTTCTGCTACAATGCGTTTAACAGCATCTATTTGAGGTTGAATAGTCATAATCTTAATGTGTTGTAACAACTCTTTAAATGATGTGTTCTCATTACTTAGATAACTATTGTTTACCCACTCTTTTGTTTGCTTTGTAACAATCTGTACAAACCTACGAAATGTTAGATATTCATTCATTTCCAATGATAAGAATAATGTATCACGTTTAGCTTTTGCTACTATATTTTGAACAAATGCTGTTTTACCCATACCTGTATCACCTGAAAATACTACAAGCTCTCCTGGTTTAAAGTCATAGGGCATAGCACCTGAAAATATATTAGCCATATTGATAGACTTTTTAGCAAAGTCTTTCTGTATGTATTCTGCAAATGCATCTTCTAGTTCATCGATACCTTTGATGTCTAGTGTATAGTTTTTGTTTTTATAATATATACATTTGCTATCGCAATACTCTGACATTATAATATCATTGCAGCTATACTGATAATTACCTTCATAGATAGCATCAGCAACTCTTATGATTCTATTGTCATCCATACTATTACCATTCCATTCCATCAATGCTGCTAAGGTAGCTAAATAAGGCATACCTGCTCTTCTATATGAAGAAGCCATACGCATTGCTTTTTGGTGTCTTGAACCTTCTATTGGACCTTCGTTAAATATGTGTTGCATACAAGTTACTACTGAATTTGTTTCACTTGTTTTGTTTACAGCTTTCTTTATAACGAATGCCGCATCTATTACTTTTTCTTGTAAATAAGGTTCAATAGTTTTGTTTGGTTGATTTAGTTCATCAAACCATCCATCGTACTCTTTGGTGTAATATTCATATGACTCTTTAGATGTAGCCGCATCAATAATATCACTGATTGACAAGTCATCCAAATACTTCATAGGAATATATACTTTGTATGTTTGAGATTTTGGATTGTAAGACCAATTACTTCTTATAATCCTAGTTTTATCATATATGGAATCTGCAAAAGCAAAGTGTTTATTAAATGTTTGTTTGACTTTTTCGTGAACATTTTTTGCTGGTTGAAATCCAAACACATCTAGTAATTCGATGTGAAATCCTGTGCCACTATACCAAAGATTTATATCTGTTTCTTTGATACCAAACTCTATTAGTTCTCCTATATGATTTTTTACTAGTTCATATAGCTCTTCGTTTTGCAATCCATTTTTATCGATATCAAGGATTAGCCTATTTACATAGACTAACCCCTCATATCCTTTAAGACTACCATGTGTTTTGACATAGTCATACATTGAGGAAGGGTATACAAAATAAGAACCGTATGACTCTTTCTCCAAAAACGCAGTAGTCTTTACTGACTGATAATAAATCTCTTCTGGAATAATTTGATTTCTATTAGATAATCCATTTTCTACATATTCTACGAATCTAGTAGTACTTTCCATCCTTTTATACCTTTATTATCTTTATGTGTTATTTCTTCTAGCGTTAGTCCATATCGTAATAAAGTATTACTTTCACGAATCTTTCTAAACGCTCTTGAGTAAGTACTTGCAGTGTGTACTTTTTGATGTGCTAATCTTCCGTACATAGGAACTCGTTGTTCAAAGTCATATGTATAAAACCAAGGGTCGGAAGATTTAGCCTCACCAATCAACCATTTAATAATGATTTTTTCTGCTGTCATTAGAATGGCAGTCCATCACTTGATGGTTTAGCCGCTTTCATCATTTCAGCTTTTAAGTCAGATACTTCTTCTGCTCCATATCCAATAAAATCTTTTGGATATCCAGCTTCTACTGACTTTTCAAACTCAGCTCTAAGTTCCATGTGTCCATCGACACTACCGACTTTTTGCCAAATTTGTTTTTTGTATTTACCATTTGAAAGATAATTAATAACTGCAATCTCTTTACCAATCAATGGTGTTAAGTCTACTTCACCAGCATCTGATACAGCAATATCTGTACCTGTGTTTACGTAAAGTAAATTTAGATTATCAGGGTATTTAAGTTCTGTAACTACGCCTGCTGTGTCTTTTTCAAAATTCTGATTTACAAATAAATTATAATTGTATCCATTGCTGGTATCAGTCAATTTCAAATGAACACTTGCATCATGATAAGGTGATTCAACTTGTTCTGCACTATCAATAGTAACATTGTTTACAAAATAGTTTTTCTTTTCACCTGATGTTGATGTACTAGGTTTTCTTGTACCTGTTATAGCCATTATTTAGCCTCTTTCTGTTTAGGGATTAACGATTCAAAGTATTCTGTACTTTGACTTACTTTAAGTTTTGTATCAAAGAATCCTGCTTGACGTTTTTGTTTATAACGTAAGTAGTCTTCTTCTGGAAGTTGTTTAGCATCGTTAGCTAATTTTGCTGCTTTATCCATAGCTGATAATGATGCTACTGTTGGATTAATAGCCTTTTGTTTAGCTTTTGCATTGTCTACTTCTTCTTTACTAGCAATAGAAAAGTCACCACCAAATCCTGCAAATGCTAATGCACGACCTACTGCTGATGTTTCACCATTTTCTAATGCTGATGTTTTGTTTACAAATCCTGTGTTATCACGCTCTGCTGCATGACCAACATAAAACCATTCTGGTTGTTGTACAGGGTTTGGTCTAACTATTGCTTTAATAACATATTCATTGCAAGATTCACCTGTTGGTGTATCTACAATTTGATTTACATTTAGCAATTCTGTTTCAATAGTTGATTCTGGAAATTCATCTGCGAATGCGATGATTCTATCTTTTACTTCGGTATATTCTTTACCTTTAAATTTCATATTTATTTTTCTCCTTATTTTGAACTTTAATATAATGAAATAAATTAAAAAATCAAAATGATAAAAACTATTCTCTGGGCAATCCCAAAGGTTTATCATCCATATATGATTTATCCCATGACCTAACTAGTTTGTTTTTTTCCCATGCTAGTTTTACATAGTAAGCCCATTCTGTTATAAGTTTAGGCTCTACATAATAATCCCTACCATCTTCTAATGATAGGGATTCTATTCGTTTCATTACAAACTGTTGTGCTTCTGCAAGCATTATATCTGATTTTTTCTTATTCATATATCAACTCCATATATTTAATTGTTTGATAACAAGTATTAAACAATATATTACCCATCATATGTGCGTGATATCGTTCATTATCATCTGTTGCTTTACTAACAAGATTCAATGCAATAGAAGATAGATACACAATAGCATCACATAACTCTTCGTATGCTTCTTGTGTAAATATCCTACCATCTGATTCTTCTATTGGTACTTGCATACCATATTTTTTAGCACCAATATCTAATCGTTGACCAATGTCATCAATCAGTAATGATGTATACTTTGTTCTTTTTGGTACTTCATTTTCAGCATCAAGCTGTTCACGCACCATTTTCAAAGTGTTTTGTATGTTGGTTATTATTCTTGTGTTATTTTCCATTTGGAACCTCCAATGTTTCTACTACTCTTTTTATTAATATTGCACAATAATGTCTTTCATCACTTTTCATTCCATTATTTATCATATCCATATTGATAAAGTAGTCTATTGCCTCTATACATTCTTTGTCAGTTACTTTGCTCATAAATCAACACCTTCATTTAGGTCCATAGTAAACTTTACTTCTGATTGTTTAGGTTTTACTGCTTCAAGTAACCATTCTCTTGCTCCTGAACCTGGTTTACCTCTACCTTTTGATGGTAGCATTTTACCAGCATCTATTAACTGTTGTTCGGTTACTAAACCTTTATTTATTAGATTTCTTGCAATTGCATAATCTGATTTAGATAATCCTCTTGTGTGTTCTTTACCACTACCTGGTCTTAGTGCGTCTTTTTTCATTTAGCCCTCCATGTGCTTTGTTCTTAAATGTTCATTACGTTCATGATTAAGATTTGATATATCATCTTCTATTTCAGACAGTTTTTCTTCAAACTCTGCTGTTATACTATCAGTATCTAGATAGTATCCACCTTCTTCGTCAAAAGAATAATATATATCTATCTTTATACTAGCATCTAGTTTATCTTTATCGTTTGTTATATTGTTTCTCACATTCTACTCCCATCCATTATTTCATGATATTTATCTTTATTGCCTCCGCATTCTTCGGCAATTTTTTCTTGCCATTCAAGGTATGTTAATGGTGCTACTTCATCATTACAATTATTACACCAGTATGTAGTACCTTCAATACAATCTGTAACTTCAAGGGTGTTCATATTGACCCACGCTTTTTCGTCTACTTCTTCTGAACCACAATAATCACATACCCACATATCATCCATATCTTTTTTATTCGTTTCCATCTATATCCTTTACTCTAAATTGTTCTGTCCAACTATCAGCATATTTTGGAACAAACCCTGTGTCTGTAAACCAAAACCAACCTCTACCATATAGTTTGTAGAACTCTTCACGTTCTTCTATACCCTCTTCACTCCAAGGGTCTACATTTTTATGATTGTTTAATCGTTCTTCAAAGCTTTCTTCAAACTTTAAAGGATTGTTATTTTCATCGTATGTCATATATTCTCCTATTTTATCATCCCCTAGCCGTGTTTACCATCTAGATTTATACACCGTTACGACATACTAGGCCGACACTAGGGGACAATAAATTTACATTACCAACTACATTCGTAGATGACTGTTTCTCCATCTGCTAATGCTTTTCTTGCAAATTTTACAAATTCTAAATCTTGTTCTTTGTAGTAATCTGCTTGATACTCTTGTATTTCGTGACCCCAAAA
>Ga0208898_1000761_pt1 | contig 23526 bp, 26 predicted proteins | sample VirMetDEL_Mar_4_FD_184513 | JGI IMG/M metagenome (GOLD analysis project Ga0208898, IMG submission 184513) | Aqueous microbial communities from the Delaware River and Bay under freshwater to marine salinity gradient to study organic matter... | ecosystem: Environmental > Aquatic > Marine >...
CGTTACGTAAACGGCTGTTCGAGCAAATTAAATCAGGTAGTCGAGGCGGTAACCCAGGTCAGTGGTCAGCAAGAAAGGCGCAGCTGTTGGCTAAAGAATACAAAGCTAAAGGTGGAGGATACAAAAGCTAATGGCACTGAAGAAATCACAGAAGTCTCTCAAGTCTTGGACAAAGCAGAAGTGGAGAACTAAGAGTGGGAAGAAGTCTTCAGAGACAGGTGAACGCTACTTACCAGAAAAGGCTATTAAGGCACTCTCATCGTCAGAGTATGCGGCAACAACGGCAGCAAAAAGAAAAGGAACTAAACAGGGAAAACAATTTGTTAAGCAGCCTAAAGCTGTAGCAAAGAAAACACGTAAGTATAGGAAGAAGTAATGGCAATAGATTATAGAGGTGAAAAGTTTGCTGGTTACAATAAACCTAAACGCACACCAGGACACAAAACTAAAAGCCATGCGGTACTAGCTAAAGAAGGAAATAAGGTAAAGCTGGTACGGTTTGGGCAACAGGGTGTTAAAGGAGCAGGGAAGGCTCCTACAACAGCTAAAGATAAGGCACGTAAGAAGTCTTACTATGCTAGGCACAATGCGCAGGGTAAGCCCACTACAAAACTAAGTGCAAAATATTGGAGTCATAAAGTTAAGTGGTAAGTTTCTTTTTAGAGAGAGAGGAAAAGAATGGAGCCTATAACTACGGTGCTAACAGGTATAGCACTTGTTAAACAGTCTGTAGAATTTATCAAGTCTAATATAGAAACTGTTAGAGATATAGGCGAAATTGCAGGGGCGATTGATGGATTGTTTGCAGGTGAGCAGCAAATTCAGAAAGAAAGATTCTCAAGTAAGGGAATTATTGCCTCGCATAAGTCAGTAGCATCTGATATAATAGATGCAAAGCTGGCACAAGAACAGTTGTATGAAATGTCTATGTTAATAGATATGCGGTTTGGAAACGGTACTTGGCAACAGATTGTAAATGAAAGAGCCAAGAGAATACAGGAAGAAAAGGCAGCGATAGCTGAACAAAAACGACAAGCAAAGATAAAGGCACAACACATACAAGAGATTCTAATTAAAATAGGAATAGGGTTAGCATTAGGATTGATTGGTGTATTAGGAGTATTTGGTTATATAGAGATAGCATAATGGCAATTAATAGAAGTATGACCAGCAAGCAAGTGAGCCGTCCCCCACAGAAAAGGAGGTGGTCCACAAAACGTAAAAAGTCTATTGACTGTACAAATCCAAGAGGTTTTAGTCAAAAGGCTCACTGCGCTGGTCGCAAGAAAAAAGCAAGGAGACCGTAATGGCAACATCAGGTACATATAGTTTCTCAATGGATATTGATGAAGTAATCCAAGAAGCTATGGAGATGATTGGCGGTGAAGCAACTCTAGGTGAAGAGCCTCGTTCTGCTAGACGTTCAATCAACCTACTACTACAGGACTGGCAGAACCGTGGTATTCAATTGTGGACTATTGGAACTACGGCAGTTACTGTCACTACCAGCGTTACATCTTATACGCTTGATGCAGAAAACATTGATGTACTTGAAGCAGTAGTTAATCGTAGTGGCACTGACATACAGCTTGAGCGTATCAGCATGGAAGAGTATATGAAAGTTCCACGCAAAGGACAGACTGGTAGACCTACACAGTTTGCTGTACGCCGTGGTAGAGATACTGCTACTGTGTATCTATGGCCTATTCCAGAAAATAGTACAGACACAATAAAGTTTGAAGTAGTGCGTTACATTCAGGATGTGTCTCGCTCAAGCCAGACTGCTGATGTGTCACGTAGATTCTTGCCTTGCCTAACTGCAGGGACTGCTTACTTCATGTCAATGAAAAGACCTGGTGTAGATGCAGGACGTATTCAAATGTTAAAGCAAGAGTATGAAGAGCGTCTGCTTCGTGCGCAAGAAGAAGATAAAGAACGTGCAAGTATTTATATGCGGCCTAGATTGAGGTACGTTTAATGTCAACTAAAACTGCTTTAGCTATATGTGACGTTTGTGGATTTAGGTATCCAATGCGTCAAATGAAAAAAAATAGCTATAATCTTTTAGTTTGTCCAAACGATTTTGATGGTGGGTATGATTTAAAGAACCATCCACAAAATAGAACACCTTATATTTATCAAGAAGAAATTGTAAGAAATGCCCGTCCTCCTAGCAATGCTGACAGAAATATTAATTGGGAAGATGGAGAAACTTGGGAAGAAACTAGCAAGAACTGGAACCAAATATAATGACAGACTTAACAGGTAAAAAAATATCAAATACTTATAAAGAGTTATTGAAAGTTAAGACAAGTGTTGATAACACTGGTATTGATAGCGTAGTAAGATTTATTGAAGATGGGGCTGGTAATAATACTGCTCTTAAACTTTCCAATAATAAAGTAGCTTCTAATGGTAATGTATCTGTAGGAGGCTCATTAAATGTTACTGGAGTTATAGCTGCTGGTGAACTTTCTGTAAGCAACCTTAATACAACTGGCACAATTGGTGCTACAAGAATTACTGTAGATTCTATAGAAGCTTCTGTTGTTTCTGCCACAACTTATTATGGTGATGGTTCAAATTTAACAGGTATTGTAGTAAGTGCCGCTGCTAGCGTAGGAACATCAGCAACACTTGAAACAAGAATTGCTGGGGTAAGCTCTTCTTTACAGTCTTCTATTGATGCTAATGCTTCTGCAATTGTAGTAGCCAATTCTTCTATTGCGGCAAATACAAGCTTAATTGCTGCATTATCTGCAACATTAGAAACAAGGATAGCAGAAGTTAGTGCTATTATTCCAAGACAGCTAACATCTCTTACTAACGATTTATGGAAAGTAACCCTTACTGCACCAACTACAAGTGGAGGAAAACCTGAAGGATATATTTGGTACGTAGTATCTTAAAGGAGTCTAATAATGGCAAAGAACATTAAGATTAGTGACGGCTCCACAGTTAAGGACGTTAGTCGGCTTTTTATTACAGAAAACCAAGGAACTATATTTGAAGTAAACTATGCCTTTATAAATAATGGAGGCGTAGTTAGCACTGTTTTTGAAGCTAATTACGAAACATTTAGAGCAGCAGACACTAACCGCACTACTACATTTGAAACAACAGGTGTAACAGACAGAGTTACTGTATTTGAAACAAATACTATTTATGATACAGCACAGTCTACAAATAGAACAACTACTTTTGATACTACTACAACCTTTGACACTACATTTGAAACAACAGCTATAACAGACACATCAAGAACTACTGTGTTTGATACAACCACTGTATTTGATACTACGTTTGAAACTTCTCCAACAACTACGTTTAGCACAACAACAGTATTTGACACAGTGTTTGATACTAGCCGCACAACTACATTTGACACGACTACTGTGTTTGATACAGTTATTCTTACATCAAGAACTACTGATACATCAATCATAGCCTCTACAAGTAGAGAAACTATTTTTGATACTGTTACACTTTTTGATACTACATTTGATACAAACCAGTTAACCGAAACAAGTAATACTACAACATTTGCAACAGTATTAAGTACATCTAGGGCTACTTCTACAAGCCGTGCTACTTCTACAAGCCGTGCTACTACTACCTCTCGTTCTACAACAACTACATTTAATACTAGCCGAACAACTACTTATACTACTGCAGGTGGTTATAGTGCTTACTTTTTCTCAACAGCTTCGCCTGCGTACTATTGGAGTGGCGCTGGAACTATAATTTGGGCTGACGCAGTTATAACAAGCGGCGGTGCGGGTGCAGGAAGCCCTGGGTTAACATATTATGCAAGTCCTTATAGATATTTGTGTGGTCAATTAAGACTTAATTTTAAAGGCGCACTTTTTTATGAAGTAGCTCGTAGGTACGAAGCAGCTACGTCTAGAACTACTACATTTGCTACAAGTAGAGCTACTACTACTACATTTAGTACTACTACTATATTTAATACTACTACAACATTTGATACTACTACAACATTTGATACAGTATTTGATACTAGCCGTACAACTACATTTGACACGACTACTGTATTTGAAACTACAGCAGAAACTGACATAACTGTAGCTACAAGCAGGACAACTGTATATGATACTATTACTGTTTTTGATACAGTTACAGCCTACGAAACAGCTTATGAAACTAACTTAATTACAGATACAAGCAGAACTACTACATTTGAAACTGCTCTTTCTACATCAATAGATACAGAGACAAGCCGAACAACTATATATGAAACTACAGGCAGTACTTCTCTTGCAACCTCAACTAATAATGTAACTGTATTTGGAACTATTACAACTTTTGAAACCACAGGAGCAACATCACTTCAAACAGAAACCTCAAGGCTTACTGTATTTGATACTTTGTTTAATACTACAAAAGTTACAAATACTTCCTTGACAACAGTATTTGATACAGTGTATAATACAGCTAGAGAAACAATTTTTGAAACTTCAAGTGTTATTGTTTACGAACGATTGACAGCTACAAATCAAGAAACAGAAGTTGGTTCTATAAATGATACAACAGAAAGATACTGGGATGGTGAAAAATGGACGGAAGTTTAGAAGACGAAATTAAAAGATTAAATAAAAAACTTGAAATAACTTTAGAAATTGTATTAGATTATTTTAGAGACACAGAGGAAAAGATTGAGGAGCTAGAGGAAAAAATAGAGGACTTAAAAAATGCCCTTAATGAAAATGGCTGATAATGAAGTACTAGGTGATGCTGCTGCTCACTTCTTTAAATCAGGAAATGTTTTACGTTCTAGAAAAAATAAAGAAGTAGAAAATTTACTTAATCTTTTACCAGAACGAGGACCAGGAAATACTAATATTGAGTATGACTTATGGTATGATGTAGGCGGCAAGACTATTAAAGGATTTGTATATACAGATAGTATGGCTAACTTTATGTATATACGCCCTGCTAATAAATACCATAATTTTAATATTATGGAAAAAGCTGCAAGTAGTCCTATTACAACAGAGGGGCTTTGGCTGTTTGAAAAGATAAAAGAAAATGCTACAGATAAATATAGTTTAAAGAAAAAAACTATACCTGATAATAAATTTGTTATATTCCTTCCAGGAACTAATATATTTAATAAGGCTGTAGATATAGACAAAGTACATAGAGCAGTTAAACAAGGGGCTAAATTAAAGATGCACCCTATATCTGCATCAGGGCTTGAGTCTTATCTTCGTAGAGAGTTTGGTAGCGATGTTATTATTGATAAAAAAATTTCTGGACACGAAGTTCTAGATAAGGCTAAGATTGTAGGCTGTTGTACTAATTCTGAAATGGGTATAGCCGCTTTAGCAAAAGATAAGATATTGCATATCTTCGATAAAGATGATACAATAAGGACATATTCGTCTATATATAGTGCTATTAAAACAGACAAAGGATATAGTCAAGATAAACTTAAATCTATTCTATCATGTGAGTATTCTGGATTAGTTCCATATTACAGTAGTAACCCACAGAAAAGAATAGATAATTTTTTTAATTATTGTAGTGAGTTTGTAAATGCAAATAAATAATGTGGTTATTTATGAAGAGAATGACCTTACACCACTCACAGTAAATTCTATTAAGGCTAATATGCCAGACTGGACATACAAAGTAGTTCCAGTAGAAGATAGTAAAATAGGCCTAGCTTTAAAAAATATTAATGATACTTCTCTTGTAGTAAAGAGTGGTGTTGTATTAAAAGTAAAAGAAGGAGATTTACCGTCAAAAGAAAGATTAAACAATTATCATATGGCTCTTAGTAGGTTTTATGTTTTTTATGACCATCTTAGATTACATGCGTCATATGAAACTAAATTAGGAAAACCTATAAACCCAAATATAGTAGATATGTCTGTATTTATAATTAATCCAAATATGTGGAGTGATGTTCCTAAAACAGATGTTGGGATATTTGCAGATAAGAAAAAACTATATATGCCTAGGTATATGAATCATAGAAATGATATGCTTATGGAAGAATGTTTAAGTGCTAGAGACTGTAATACCTATGGTATATTGGCTGAAGATGCTTGTGCATTAAATTATGTAGGCATTATATTAAAAGGTTATATAAATATGTCAGAAAGATTTTCGTATCCTTTTGATGAAATTAATAAGTATACAGAAGGTTTAAATGAAAAGTATAAACAAACTATTAATAAATTTGCTACAATGACTCAAGGTCGTTATGATAAATTTAGAAAAGCATTACACAAGATAAAGAAAGATTAATATGACTTATCAAATTATAAAACAAGATATAATAGATAATAATGTTTTTTTGGATATGTATAACCAAAGCGAAGAGTTTTTATATCAAGTTTTAAATAACTCTACTCCATATAATAGAGAAAATTTAATTGGTTTATTTAATAATATTTTAGAAAATTCTGAACATAAATATTTAGGTAAATATAATGATAACAACATTGCTTTATTAATTGGAGAGAATGACAAAAGAGATAGTAACTACTATTATATTCCTATTGTTTTATATGGAAGGTTAAATAATAGTAGAAGCTGGTTATATGAACCAAATGGATATTGGAATGCCTTTACATCTAGAATACAACAAGATGGTTTTTTAGGTTGGTCGGGTGAGATTATTACTTCTGGTTTTATAGATAACATGTTAGATAGAGCTATTGAATCTGGAGCGTTGCTTCAACAAGTAGAAAGACAAGTATTAAACGACACAATGACATATATTAAAATAACTTTTTAAATAAGGATAAAATAATGACTGAAGACACAAAACAAATACTTGATATTACTGCTGGTGGTGTAACACTAGGCGCATATTTTTCTTGGCTGCCAGAAGCTACGGCTCTTGCTTCTTTAGTCTGGGTACTACTACGAATCTATGAAACTAGCACTGTTCAAAAACTATTGGGTAAATCAGGGGAATAGTGTATAATATAGGGATATTAATTTAATAGGGATAAAAACATGGCAAGCACATATACTTCAAGAATTAGGCTGGAACAACAAGGAGATGGCGAGAATGCTAACACTTGGGGGCAGAGGCTTAACCAAAACGTAATTGACCTTGTAGATGAAGCAGTTGCAGGGTATGAGTCAATTGACGTATCTGCTGCTTCCTCTGTAACTCTTACGGCTAATAATGGAACAACTGACCAGTCTCGTAACTTTGGTCTTAAATTTACTGGTGCATTAAATGCAGATACTACTGTAACTGTTCCTGCCCAAGAAAAAATTTATTTTATACACAATGATACTAGCGGCGACTTTAACCTTTTGATTAAACCAGCTGGCGGCACTTTAGTTACTGCACCTGGTTCTGGAAAGTCAATGATTATTGCTGGTGATGGTGTTTCATTTGATAAGTTTACTGATGGCAGTTTTGATTCTGGTACTCGTATGTTATTCCAACAAGCCACTGCTCCTGTAGGCTGGACTGCTGTATCTGCTTCTGATTATAATGATGTAGGTCTTCGCATTGTATCTCCAGATACTTATACTACTGCAGTAGGTGGCTCTACAGCTTTTTCTACTGTATTTGCATCACGAACAGTTTCTGTTGTAGGTAATACAGCTAATGCTACTCTTACTGGTAGTACTGGGTCAACTGCAATAACGGTTGACCAAATGCCTGCTCACAGTCACACTATTTCAACTAACTTTGTATTAGGTCTTACAGATACTAGCAGGACAACTAGCCCTCCTACAGCAGATGGAGGCGCTTTGAGTTTATCACCACAACCTACATGGACAGCCTCTAATACGGGCGGTGGCCTAGGACACACCCATAGTTTATCTGGCATAGGTTCTCATAACCATGTTGTTAGTGCCGCTGGTACACTTAATTTAGATGTTAAATATGTAAACTTTATTATTGCACAAAAGGATTAAAATGGAATTAAAAAGAAAACATGGTTGCCCTATTAGCAACTTTGAAGAATGTAAACAATTAGACTGTGCGTGGTTTACAAAGTTAGCAGGTAAAAATCCACAGGGAGGAAAAGATATAGAAGAGTGGGGATGTGCTGTAACTTTTATTCCATTGCTAATGGTTGCTAATACAAATGCAAATAGAGGCACAGCTGCTGCTGTTGAAAGCTTTAGAAATGTTATGGTTAAACAACACCAAGAGGTTTATGAAATAGCTGCACAAAATAACAATCTTTTAATTGATGAGAAGTAAATAAATGTCTTCAACTGATACACAATTTTTTGACTTGGACTTTCAGCCAGGGTTTAGTAGAGAGTCTACTAAATACTCTGAAGAAGGTAAATGGTATGATGGTAATCGTGTACGGTTTAGAGAAGGCAAGCCAGAAAATATTCGTGGATATGAAAAGTTTTCTACTGATATTGTTGGTGGAACAGCAAGAGATTTAATATCTTGGACTGACAATAATACTAGACCATATCAAGCAATTGGTACTAACTCACATTTATATGTTATTCAAAACGAAACACAATATGATGTATCGCCTATTACTACAGCTGTAAGTGTATCTGGTAATTTTGAAACATTTACTGATTCAACGCTTGTTAAAGTAAGCGTGACTAACCACAATACAAGCGCAACAGATAGAGTGCAGTTTACAGGGGTGGACACACTTGGTGGTAGCTTAGATATTAATGGTGTAACCACTATTGTATCTGTTAGCGGTGTTAATCATTTTTATATTGATGCAGGAACAACAGCAAGCAGTGCTTCAGCAGACCAAGGCACAACGGGTCTTATTAGTTTTCTTATGAATACAGAAGAAACTAATGCTATTCAAGGACTTGGTTATGGTGCTGGTGTGTATAATGCTGGTGTATCTGTGTCTGGAGCAAGAGGATGGAATGATGCTGCTGAATCTTCTAATATTATTTTCTTGCCTAACCAGTGGACACTTGATATTTATGGCGAAGATTTATTAGCATTGCGTAGATTTGATAGATTATATTATCTTGAAACACAAGCATCTACAACACCGCAACGTGCTGTAGTTGTAACTGCTGCTCCTACTGCTACTACATTTGTTGTGTCTCCAAATGATAGACATGTTATTTGTTATGGGGCTAGGCCATATGGTGAAGCAGAAGGTAGTGGAGTTAATCCAATGCTTGTGCGTTGGTCTGACCAAGAAAACTTTGGTATAGCTGATGTATCTGCATGGGCACCAAGTGATTTAAATACTGCAGGTGATACGTTGCTTACAGAAGGTTCTCGTATTATTGGAGTACAACGCTCAAGAAACTCAATTAATATTTGGACGGATAAAGCAATGTACACCCAAACATTTGTTGGCCCTCCTTTTATTTTTGCTTTTAATATGGCTGGTACTAATTGTGGTTTGATTGGTCCTCATGCAGCCATAGACTATGATGGCATTTCTTATTGGATGGGCGAAAGTAATTTTTATATGTATGACGGGCGTGTACGTACAATGCCGTGTACAATTAGAAGATATGTTTTTGATAACTTTAATCATACCCAGCAAGAAAAAGTTTATGCTGGTATTAATTCAGAGTTTAAAGAAATTATATGGTTATATCCAATGAATGATTCTAACGAACCTAATGGATATGTTATATATAATATTGAAGAAAATACTTGGGTATACGGTAAATTATTTGCTGATGGTATTGTTACAGTATTTGAAGATAAAACTGTATATACAAATACTTTGATGGTAGGCAAAACTTCTGCAACAGCTAATAGTTATGTGTGGGACAATGAACCATCTGATGTATATACGGGAGATAGTAAGCCGTTATCTTCTTATTTAGAATCAGGTGCTTTTGACCTAGATAAAGGTAAGCAGTTAATGTTTGCAGATAAGATTATTCCTGATTATGAATTTGACCCTGGTGAGAATATTGAGTTTTACGTAAATGTTAGAAACTATCCTAATGGTACACTGACACAAAAAGGACCATTTACTATTACTGCTAATACAAATAAAGTAAATTTTAGAGCTAGAGGTAGACAAGCTACAGTTAAAGTATCAGGAACTAATTCTGGTATGTGGCGTTGGGGTAAAGTAAGATTTGCTTTGCAACCTGATGGAGAAAGATAATGGCTAATTATCCTAGTTTTCCTAGATATGAAGTATCTACAGTATCCCAATTACAGAACACAATTACTAGCTGGGCCAATGAATTAATAAAAGAAATAGAGGGTGAGGACACGCAAACAAGAACTTCTCCTTCTACAAATATATATGCTGTTACTACAGTAAGTACAATAGGTAGACCTAGAAATGGTGATGTGGCTTTTTCTGTTAGTTCTTCTAAGTTTAGGGGATATATTACAGGCACAGGCTGGGTAGATTTTAATTAATACACTGGTATATTTTAACATTTTGGAGTATAATATATAAATGTATGAAGGGCTAAACAAATTACTAGAATTAAAAGGCATGGGACTTGCTGAAGATTCTTCTGGTATGAAGAAAGCCTTTCGTTTACAAGACTTAATACCGCTTATGGCTGCCCAAAGATTAGACAAAATGTCTATGCAAGCTGTACCACCAGTTCCACAGCTTATGCTTGGCATGTCTGCTAAAGAAGGCAATCAAGTTAAGGGTGAAAAAGAAGAGGTTCCTACACCAAAGAACATTCAAGATAAACCAGTAGAGGCTGGCTCTTATGTGTTCTCTGCCCACGATGTAGCTAACTTTGGTAATGGTAATACTATTGCTGGTGCTAAAATATTATATGATATTTTTTCTAACTCAAGTAATAATAATGGTACATTTTCTGGGTTGGTTAATGTAAGTGATACAGATGGCATGGAAGACGATATAACATTTGAAGTTGTAGGTGACCCAGACTTAGACTATGCAAATCTTAGTAATGGTGAGTTTGTTGTAGACAAACAAGATGTAGCTAAGTATGGAGATGGAGATACAAATAAAGGTTCTGAATTTTTAACACAGGTCAGAAAAGATATTAGAAAACTTAAAACTGGTAAAACAAGTCTACCAACTGAAATTGATGGGAAGGCTGAAGCAAACAAAAGATTGAGAGAAGTATAATGACAACTGAAAATTTTTTCTTAGGTGGACTATTTAAGAGTAAAACTAAAGAAGTAGGTGGCGGTATTGACCCTGCCATTAAAGCTGCTGTTACAGATATTCATAAGCAGGGCAAGGAGCTTTCTCTTAAAGACTTTGAGGCTTATACTGGCAAACGTATAGAAGACTTTACTCCAGAAGAGACAGAAGCCTTTGAAAGATTAATGTCTATGTCCCGTGAGGACGTAAGCGAAATATATAATACAGCTATTGTTGGAACAGAAGAAGCTGCTGATTATACTCGCGCAGGTGCTGAAGCAATAAGTGGTGAAGAAATTACTGGGGCTATGGACCCATACCTAGAACAGGTTCTTGCACCACAACTAAGAGAAATTGAAAGACAACAACAAGAACAACTTATGAAGACAAGAGGTACGGCTGCTGCTGGTGGTGCTGGTTTTGGTTCTCGCCTTGGTCTTCTTGAAGGTGACATTTATGAAACTGGTAGACAGGGTGCTGCCGATGTAACTGGTCGTACTTATTCAGCAGCTTTTCAAGATGCTTATAATAGACTTGCATCAGAAAGAGGAAGACAGTTTCAAGCTGCAGAAGGTCTATCGGGTTTAGCGGCACAAAGACTTGGGTTTGGTCAACAAGAATATCAACAAAGATTAGACCAAGCAAGACTAGCTGGTCAGGTTGGTCAAACACAGCGCGGTCTTGAACAAGCTAAAAGAGATTTTGAATACGAAGAGTTTATGCGTAGAATTGAAGACCCATATAAAAAGCTTGGTTTCTATAGTAATCTTATTTATCAAACACCACTTAGACAAACACAATATATTCAAAAGCAAAGCCCATTTCAACAATTAGCTAGTGCTGCTGCAACAGGCGCTTCTATTTATATGGGTGGTTCAGCAATGGGAGCATTTGAAGAAGGCGGTGAAATTAAAAAATATCCCAATAAAGGACTTGCAGCTTTAGCTAAAGAAAAGCCAGAAGTTGTAAAACAAATGGGTTATGCTCCTGGCGGTAGTGTGTTTGGTCCTCCCACAAGAAGAATGTATCAAGATGAGAGGCGGCGTATTCAAGCAGGTGGAAGTGAGTATGGTCCTCGTGCTAAGTTTGATGTTCCTACAAAACCAGAAATGGAAACACAACTGGAAGCACAAGCTAATGCTAAAGATGCAATGATGGGTAAAGTAAAAGGACTAGCTATGGTTCTTAATGCTTTAAATTCAGCACAAAGCGCAGGTCAGGATTCTCGTCCAATTACTGTTGAGACAGAACGTAAGAGATTAAATGAAGGCTTGTCAAGGTATGCAGACTATAGCTATCTTAATCAAGGTGGTCAGGTTAAAAACTATGCGGATGATATGAATGCTGTAGGCTCTGATAATAATAACGTAGACTACTCTGGTATTGTAGAAGCACTTGGTTTAAATCTTGAAGGACAAGACCTTACAACAAGAAAAGGACTTCAATCTGCTTTAGCTAATATTATTACCAGTAGGTATTCACCAGAAGAAGTAGCAAAACAAAGAGAAAAAGAAGAAAGAAATAGAAAGCTACAATATGCTGGTGTGTTAGCACAACTAGGTGCTGCTTTAGGTAGACAGCCACAGGTGGGTGAAAGCACCTTGTCTGTTGTTAGTGGAGCGTTAGGAGAAACAATACCTACGGCTCTTGGTGTTGCTGCTCAAGATACGCCAGAAGAAAAAATGCGTGATAGAGCAACACAAGACTTAATGGCATTGCTTGGTCTTGAAGCTAAGTTTGCTAAAGACTATACAGGATTTTCTGCTCCAAGCTATACTAATATTATGAAAAGATATGCTGACCAATTAGGATATATAGATTATACTAATATGGGTCCTGATGCAGCTACTTTAAGTAACGCATATAGTGAAGCATACAGAAGAGTAGGCGATATGGCAAGAAGAGGAGAAATTGCAACAGGAAGTGGTGATATAGAACAAGCACTACTTAATGAAATACAAACTGTATTAGATGAAAGAGGTATAGTTATTGAACAAGGACCTAGTATTGATGTAGATACTACAGGTACTCCAGCTGATACAAATAAAAAACCGCTTGCTTCTGATGTAAATGTAACAACACAGGTTGGTAAGTTGCCTGAATAAAGTTAATCTTTTTTATTATTGTAAAGGATAATAATGGTATTAAGTGTTCAAACAAAAACATTTCAAAATCTTTATAGAGATGTTTCAGAAAATATGCCTTCCTTTAAAACAAGGAAAGATGTTAATGCCTTTATATCTGAAAGGGGTGTTGACCCAGAAGAGTTTCTAACAACTGCTAAAGAATACGAACAAAGAGTAGCAGAAGGTGAAACAGAATTTAGGGCAGGTGCTTTTGATATTGGCGAAGGGGACATTGGTTATGTGCCTGATGAAACAATTGAAGGTACATTAGGTTCAGCATATCGTACTACTGGTAGAGCAGTAGGTGAAGTTTATCGTGGTGCTAAAGAATTAGGCAAGGCTATTCTTCCAGAAGATGTTACTAATTATATTTCTAATCTAGCAGACGAAGTACAACAAGAATTACCTAAGTCAGTTGTTGATGGTTTAGCAGAGTTTCTTGACCCGTATCACGGGGAAACAATGCAAGGAACTGCAGAAGATTTAATAGGAACTATTGGTGCTTATATAGTTCCAGGAACTTTAGCAATGAAAGCTGGTCGTGGTGTATTAGCTACGTCTAAAGCTTTATCTCCTGGTGTTCGCTCTCTTACACGTAAGGCTGCTGTTAATTTAGGTAGAGCATCTAAATCAAATGCTTTAAACAAAGCACTATTAACAGGCACAAGCTTGGCAGGTAAAGGTGCAGTATACACAGTAGGGGCTACTATTGTAGAAAGACCTGAAGACAATATTGTTAATGCCATTATTTCTTTTTCACCAGAATCAGAAGATATTCTTAGTGCTTATGCAGTAAATCCTGACGATACTTACTTAGAACAAAAAGTTCAACAGCTTATTAATAACGTATCTGGTGGCGTTGCTACTGGTGCTTTAGCTGGAGCGGTACTTAAACCTGCTGTAATTGGTGCGGCATATGCTACTAAGTATGGAGCTAAAGGAGCAGGGTCTGTTCTTAAAGGTGTATCTTCTATTACTGGGAAGGCTGTTGCTCCTGTAGCAGATTTTCTTCCAGAAAGAATTAGAAACATTCCAGCATCTTTTAAATTTAACATGACTGCAGACCGTGGCACTGATGCAACTATGCGCGAGCTAAGACTTATTAGAGATAAAAAAGTTGAAGCTGATGTAATTAGACATGAGGGATTAGCTAAAAATCTTATTGCCACAATTAATAAAGAATACTCTAATCCTGTTGAAGCCAGAGAACTTGCTAACTCTGTACTGCTTGGCGAAACTCCTATAACTTCGTTAAAAGGAGAAACAGCTAATATAGTAAAAGAAATGATTAGCAATAGAAAGGCTATGCAAAAATCAATTACTTCTGGTGCAGAAGGAGAAGCAAGAGTAGCTGGAAAATTAGCAGACACAATCACAGAAAGCGGTGATGTATATTTAACACGTTCTTATAAAACATATAACAGTCCTTTGTATAGAGCAAAAAGAAGAGCGCAGTTAAATAAATATATAAGAACTGGTAAAGATGAAGAAGGCACAATTACTGCTGCAATTGATTCTCTACAAAAAACAATTAAAAATGCTGATGGTACATCTATTTCTAAAGATGAAGCCGTTGGTATAATTGATGACTTGTTTAATAAGACAAGTGAAGCTAAAGGATTTTTAAAAAATAAAGTAGACCCTCTTGATGGTTTGATTGTACAGTCTAATAAAATTAATGCTACGAAAGTAGGTAAAGAACGTAATCTAAAACAAGAGGCATTAAGAACTTTATTGGGTGAAGAAAAAGACCCAGTATATAATTATCTCACTACTATTAGTAAGCTATCTGAAATACAGGCAGAAAAAGAATTTATTCAAGGCGTTGCTGACCATGTAATGTCTATTGGTGGTAAGCGTCTTAAAGGCAGAGAAGCAGGCATGGTTGAACTTGGAGAGGCTGCAAGAGACAGAGCCAAGTTAATCTTTGGTAAAGATGTTGTAGGCTCTAAAGAGTTTGTAAACCCACTTGATAAAGTTTATTTTAGTCCTGAATATAAAAAGTTTTTAGAACAAGGCTTTGAACAAATGGACCCATCAAAAATAGATGGATTCTTTAAAGCTTTTCTTATGGTTAAAGGCGCTACGCAATTAACAAAGACTATTCTTAGTGTGCCTACCCACTTTGTTAATATGATGGGTAACCAAATTCTTATGGCTGCTAATGGTATGTTTGTTCCAGGTGCTAATATGGCAGGCGCTATTAAAACATCTGCTGGTAGATTAACTGGTTTATCTAATAAAGAACTTTCTAAAAGATATGGAAGACTTGTAGAGCTTAATGTAGCAAATAGCGGTGTTGGTGTTAACGTATTACGTAATCGTCTTAACTTAATTGCTAATAATACAGACGACTTTCTTAAAACTAAAGGGCGTTTCTTTAATCCAAAGTATTATATAAGAAAAGCAGCTGATGTGTACCAAGCAGAGGACGACATATTTAAAATTGCTCACTTTGAAAATACTATTGATTATTTAAAGAAAACATCTAAGTATAAAAATAAAAATTTAAAAGACCCTAAAGTTATTGATGAGCTTGAAAGAGAAGCAGCACAAAGAACACAGGACTTAATGCCTAACTATGGTCTTGTACCTAATGCTATTAAAAGTTTGCGTGGTGCAGCAGTTGGTGACTTTATGTCTTTTCCTGCAGAGATGACTCGTATTACTAAAAACTTAGTTAAGTACACACTAGATGATATTACTAGCGGTGACGATGAGTTATTTAAACAGGGCGCAAAACGCCTAGCTGGTTTAACTATAGCTGGTACTGCTCCTACTATATTTGAAAAATATTCAATGCACGTTAATGGTATTACAGAAGAACAAAATGAAAGATTAAATACTATTGTTGAGCCTTGGAATTATAGAGGAGATAAAATTTATTTAAGTCCTATTGCTAAAGATGAACGTGGCAGTAAAGGTACTGATGTATTCTGGATGGGTAGGATTGACCCATTTAACTTTGTTCGTCAGGGCGCAAAGCTTGCTCACGGCATGGTACTTAGTAACGATACAGATGAAACAAAAATTGATAAAGGCGCAATCAATATGCTTGAGCAAGTTGCTGCACCTTTTTTAGGACCATCTATGATTACTGATGCGTTGCTTGATACATACTCACAAATAAAAGGTGTGTCGTACCAACCGCAAGAACCAGAAATTACTGCACAGCTTATGCAATACTTAACACCATTGGCACAAGTACTTAAACCAGGAACTATGGACTTTTTACAAAAGCGAGCGCAGTATGAAAAGTCAAAATCTATGAGAGGGGAATATGATTTACCTCCAATTAAAAATGGTATTGTGTCTTTTAGTGAGGGCGAGGTAGATAACTTAGCATTGGCTGGTCTTAAACGTCAAAGAATTGACATTCAAGGAAGTATTCCATATGTTCTTAGAGATTCAATGAATAAGATTAATAACTCTGGTAAACTATTTGACAGGGCTATTAAAGATTTTGCTGTTGGTAAGCCAGGACTTACTGAAACTGGTCAGATATTATATGGTGACGGTGTTAAATCAAGAGAACAATATTATTTAGATGACATTAGACCACGTTATATTGATTCTCAAAAGTCAAGAATAGAAGGCTTCCAAGAGCTTCGCTCTATTCTTGATGATTATAGAGTATTACTTGGTGATGACTATAGAAGAGAATTTTATAATGGACTATCACGTTACGGAAAATCTATGCCATCTAAGCAAGACTCTCAAATTATCGAATCAGCTTTTAGGAATATATATGTTCCATACAATATGGATTTAAATGCAATAGAACGACTAGAGTACTTACCACCAATTGATTTTCAGGATATAAATAATATAAGAAATGCTTATTCAGGAACAAGGATAGATGACAATGATGACTTACGATAAGGAAAAATTAGTTGACCAGCTTATTAGACATGAAGGAATGGAACTTAAAGTTTACAAGGATAGCCTTGGGATTGAAACGATTGGCATTGGGCGTAACCTCGTTGACCGTGGTGTTACCGAAGAAGAAGCACGTTACCTCTGCAATAATGACATTGCAATTGTTGAGTCTGAACTTGTTAGAAGTTTTCCTTTTGTTGTCGGGCTTGATGATTGCCGCCTTCGGGTACTTCTGGATATGGCTTTTAATATCGGCATACCTCGTCTTAGAGGCTTTGCAAAAATGTGGGCAGCTTTGGAAGAAGGAAACTACGAACAAGCAGCAATTGAAATGATGGACAGCAAGTGGGCAACGCAGGTTAAAACCAGAGCATACACACTAGCAAGAATGATGGAAACAGGAGAAGATTATAATGGGTGAGTTTTCTAGTATTACAAGGACGGGTAAGCACGAGCCGTTTAGCTTGCATGTAGCAAGAGGATATGTTCAAGGGCATGAAAATCTATTTAAGTATGGATTTAATGCTCTTGTAACTTCTACCGAAGAAACAATCTGGGATGGTGGTGGTTTGTATTCTTATCCAACATCCGCTGCTCCTCTTGGTGTGGTAGGTACTTCGACTACGGACAACTCACAAATTACTGTGATAGGTTTGGATGCAGACTACAACGAGGTATCAAACATTGTGACATTGAATGGTACAACAACAGTAACAACAAGCGCATCTTACATACGTGCCTATCGTGCTTTTGTAAGTGATGATAACGAACCTGCTGGTAATGTAGCTATTCGTCACTCTGGTAACTTAGTAGCACAGATTAGTTCAGGGGAGAACCAAACACTGATGGCTGTGTATACTGTACCTGCTGGATATACTTTGTTTCTAGCACGTGGTACAATTTCTACAGCTACAGAAGGCACTAACCAAATTGTTACTGGACGTTTGAAGGTAAGAAACCCTGGTGGTGTAATGAGAACACAGGCTGTTGTTGTTTTAAATAACCAGTTTGTTGATTTTACATGGGAGACTCCCCTAGGTATTCCTGAAAAGAGTGATATTGAGGCTACTGCTGTTGTTAGTAAATCACAAGACAACGCTGTTGCCGCAACATTAGAAGGCTATTTAATTAAGAATGTGAGTGCATAATGTTACAAGGATTAATTGGACCAATTGCTAGTATTGCTGGCACGTGGCTGGAAGGCAAGCAAAAGAAAGCTGAAGCTAAAGCCAAGCTAGAAGTAGCAAAGGTAGAAGCAACAGTAAAGAAAGTTGAGCAAGATGGTGATTGGGAAAGCCAAGCTATGTCTGCATCTGACAATAGCTGGAAAGACGAAGCATGGACGCTGTGCTTTATTGCCCTTATCCTAGCATCATTCATCCCACCGCTGCAGCCATACATGCAAGCAGGGTTTGACTTTCTACGTACTGCACCTGAATGGCTACAGTGGGGTATTCTAGCAAGTATAGCTGCAAGCTTTGGTATTAAATCAATCAGTCAGTTTAAGAAGTAAGAGCAGCATCCATCATCTCTTCGATAAGAGATTGGAATGTGTATTGTGGTTGCCAGCCTAATACTTCTTTAGCTTTGCTTGGGTCACCAAGTAGTAAGTCTACTTCAGCAGGGCGGTAAAACTCTGGGTTAATAGACACAACAGTATTACCATTCTCATCTATACCTTTTTCATCTACACCTTTGCCTTCCCAGTGGATACGTATGTCCACTTTGTTGAAGCATATCTCTACCAATTCACGCACTGAATTTAATTCGCCAGTAGCTAACACATAGTCATCACCATGCGTGTGCTGTACCATACGATACATCCCGTCTACATAATCCTTGGCGTGTCCCCAATCACGCTTTGCATCGAGGTTGCCAAGTTCTAATTGCTCCATAGTACCTCTGGCAATCTCGACTACCCCTTTAACAATCTTCTGGGTAACAAACTCTCTGCCTCTCCAAGGAGACTCGTGGTTAAAAAGAATACCATTAGAACCATGCAGTCCATAACTTTCCCGATAGTTCTTAACTGACCAGTATGCAAACTGTTTTGCTACACCATAAGGTGAACGAGGATAGAATGGCGTGTCTTCTGTCTGTGGTATTTCAACTACTTTACCATACAGTTCTGATGTTGATGCTTGGTAGAAACGAGTACGCTCCATTAGTCCTAGCACACGGATACACTCAAGCAGTCGCAGTGTGCCTAGTGCATCTACATCTGCTGTGTATTCTGGTACGTCAAAAGACACACGTACATGTGACTGTGCTGCTAGGTTGTACACCTCATTGAATAAATGTGTATCAAATAGTTTAATAAGACTGCCTGTGTCTGTCAGGTCGCCATAGTGTAGGTGGAATTTATTGTAGTCCTGTAGATGTTGTATACGTTTAATCTCATCTGATGATGTACGTCTGCGTAGGCCATGTACTTCATAGCCTTTATCTAATAATAGTTCTGCTAGGTAACCACCATCTTGTCCTGTAATGCCTGTAATAAAAGCTGTCTTAGTCATCAAGCTGCTCCAGTATTGCTCTGTCTTCTTCCATAACCTGTTCCACCACTTCTAGTTGTTCATCTTCCTCAACTATTTCTGGGAATGTTTCTAAAAATAATTCAAACATTTTCTCTTTACCTATAATATACATAGCGTTTTTAACTCTGTCCTCTAATGCTTCCATATCAACAGGACCAGCGTCTTCTTGGTTGTTGCCACGAACACGAGACAGAAGTTCTAATGCCTTCAATGCAGTCTGTCCATGCCCATTAATCTTAGCATGTTCGTATTGCTTCTCTAATTCAGATATAACATCAACATCAGTAGTTACTTCATTGCTTAGTTCTTCAATACGTTCTTGTATCTCTGGACGTTTAAGAAGAACATAACCTTGGTTATAAGCTGAAGCTTCTGAATAACCAGCAGCTTGTGCCGACTTAGTAGCATTCCTGCTTATAAAGTAATGCTGACAAAACTGCTCATGTTTATCTTTATCTAGTTTAGGCATTCATTACCTCGTTAAATGTTCTGTATTGCTGGTTGTAAAATGACTGTTCAAATACCTGTGCTGCCAATGTGTCTTCACCATAGAATTTAATATTCAAACCAATGTCTTTACGCTCAAACATTTTCTCTAAGTCCTGTGCCAGTGCAAGCAGTTCACCTGTTGTATAGAATTGTTTGCCGCCTGTCTCTACGTGTAGATACTTAGGATTACCCATACCATCCTTTTCATTCTTACCCTTCTCTGCAATCTTAGGGTCAATGCTGCAGTCAAATCCAAACATGTGGATGTTATTATAGCCTAGTGTATCAAGTAGTCCAATGGTTCGTGTTGCTGCGCATGTGCCTCCAGAAATAAGCAAAGAACCTTTAGCAATAGGAAGGCTAGGGTCAACAGCAACTTTGTCTGTTACATTCTTATCACGAATAGCATCGGTAAATGCGTGAAAGCCTAGAACATTATCTGTCTTAGACATAATGTATTCAGTTACAGACTTGTCAGTCATTGATGCAATAAAGAATTTAGTAGTAGGGTCAATCTTCTTAAACAAGTTTTTACGTACTACGCCGTGTGTACTCTCACCTTCTAGTGGGCGAGGGTCAAGGATTACACAGCCATAAGGTTTAATGTCGTTGGCTAGAAGCTTGGGATAGCTGTGCTTAACACAGAACACCTTGCCACCAGTTTCTTTAATTACCTTTTTAACTTGGTTAAAGTCTACTTTACCACCAGACACTACGATGACATGTTCATCAACTGGCTTGTAGTGCGCAACCCAATTAAAGTTGTTAATCTTCTCTACGTTATACTCAATATTAGATTTAATATCGTCATCAGGCATACAGTCTTTAGGCTTAACAAGGATAGGTACACGAGTCAGTTCGTCTGGCAGGTTACTTATATGGTTATAATCCTGAAGAATAACAGCCAAGTGTACTCTACCGCCAAAGGCAGTTCTATCATCCGAAGGTAATACACGTTTACGTTTTGGTGTTGCATCATTAAATACCTTTATAGTTCCTTGATGCTCGTCTGGAATACCAGCTGCATCGTCTGTTGTATAGTAGTCATCAAACACAACAACAGGTACATTAGTCAGAAAGCTGTAATCACTCTTTACTGTTTCGTAAGAATGTCCACCATCAATGTAAGCAAAGTCTACATCGTCAAAGCGTACACCTTTCATTGAGTCACGTGTGTTGCCTGCGATTAATCGGAAGGTAAACTCTTTACCATTCTCTTTCATCTTGGCAGCAAACTGTGCCAGCCTTTCTTCAACAGCCGCTAATGCGTTGTGTTCTTTTACATTAAGTTCTTCCTTGTCTGTCTCGTCAGTGGCTTGCTCAAATAAATCAAAGCCACGGTAATGGAACTTATCTACATTTTCAAATGCAGCCAGCGCCATCTCAATTGCTCTGCCACCATTCCAAGTGCCAATCTCTACTAGGCTGTAGCTACTTAAGTCTTTACTGTAGTGGCGAATAAGTGTAGCCAGTTTGCGGTAACGCTGTGGACCAGTCACATCTTTAGATACGTGTACTACTTTATCTTCAAACTTACGATTGCCTTTGTTGTGTACGAAGTAGTCTTTAAGAACAGAGTTAGCAAATACTTCCAAGCCACGCACACCTTCAGACAGGTTAAGTACATTAGCCCCATGTGCTTCGTAGATTTTAAGTAGCCGTGTGAACACAAACGAATCAGTCCACTCACGATAGGCAAACACTTCGTTAGTATCATACGCACCACGAATATCTACAATCTGTGAGCAAGCATTGTGCATAGCCAAGTTCCAACCAACAAAGCCTGTCTCGCTATAGTCAATGTCGATGCGACCAAGGTGTACAATGTCATAGTCGGCTGGCATAATCTTTGCTGCATCTTTTAATGTAAATTTTTTTGTTGTTATTGTGTCAGCGTCTAACCATACCAGCCAACCTTTATAGTCATCCTCGATTAACTCGTAGGCTAAATCAGAGTAGGCATATACTTTATTGCAGAAGCGTACAGCATCCCAACGATAATCATAAGTACCATTAAGGTTGCCAGTCTTGTCTGCATTTCTATCAATGAAGTTGTTTCTAGCTTCAATGTGTTCTATGTGCCGATACTCGATGTTGCTAGAAAAGTTAGAAAGAGGTAGTTCTTCTACATCGTCATACCCTTCTACATACACAACGAGGCGCAGACTGCTAGACCAGTTGTTAGCTACTGACTCTAGAAACTTCTCGCCATAAATGTCGTAGTGTTTTTTAGTAAAGGATGTGACAAAAGTATACATTATAAATTCTCCATTAGTAAGTTTCTTGTTTGTTCTTCTTCAGCATCCAGCCACTCTGCCGCATATACTTCGTCAACCTTTCTCTTAGGTTGCCAGTCGTCACCAAACCAAGGACCACCAGTAGTAAAGTGTACATTCTTAGCTTCTGTTGTGGCAGGGGAATGACCATCAAGCCAGTTCCACTCCTCGTGTATACCACCAATCTCGTCATCATCTAGCCAGCCAAAGCTGTGTAGCCAAGAGCCAGAGCGTAGGTTAACATCATCTACTGTTAGCTGTCTGTTCTTCTCGTGGTCACAATTCCATAGCATAAAGCTAGACCAGTTCTTCCTGTTGTATCGTGTCTGTGCTACGCCATCAAGCTTAGTCCCTGCCTCTGGATTGTAGTTGTGTTTAATTACTTGAACAGCGTACTCTTTATTGCGTCCATATACTTCAAAAATTTCTCGTATATCGCTACGCACAAGCATATCAGCATCCATGAAAAGAGCAAGCCCACTATGAAGATTAAGAGTGGGGATAAGAAAGCGAGTGAAAGTAAAATCTGTGCTATATGGTTTGTTATCGAAGTAATCATATTTCTGCCTTGGGTTATCTGCAAATGTCTTATGCGTCCTGCGAAACAAACCAATGCGTCTAAGCACTGGCTCAAGCAGAGGGACAATTGGGTATTCTTTTGTAGAGTGTTTACGAATAGAAGCGTGTAGCACATCGTATGCACGATGGTCACGCACATCATACCCTACATAAATAACTGGCGTTCTATCTTGTAACATTATTTTTCCTCCCAAAAGTATTCATCAGTATTACCAAGGCGGTAGGTATAACCGTTCTCAACTTGATAAAATTCTGTAGAAACTTTAAAGTCAGGTTGCTTTGGTTCTTTAGGTGTTAAAGAATTATCGTATACACGCATACGATTGTTAGGATATAAACAATATTGTCCATTGTTTAATTCAATAAGGTTAAAAGACTTGTGTTCTTCTGGAACTTCGGAAGTACTATAGTCTACCTCATCAGAAGACACGTGGTAGTTGTCCAGCGTACACACATAACTACCATTTAATTTTTTATGGCTACGTGTAAATACTTCAAAGTCCATACTACCTATAAATTGTTTGTAAATAGCAGTAACACCATAGTCCATACAGTTCCAAAACTGTAAGTCATTAAGTGG
>Ga0208898_1000763_pt1 | contig 23481 bp, 24 predicted proteins | sample VirMetDEL_Mar_4_FD_184513 | JGI IMG/M metagenome (GOLD analysis project Ga0208898, IMG submission 184513) | Aqueous microbial communities from the Delaware River and Bay under freshwater to marine salinity gradient to study organic matter... | ecosystem: Environmental > Aquatic > Marine >...
GCGTAGTCTCATTGCCCGTGGGAACGGGGTGCGTGATGCGAAGATGGGTAGCCACGATGGCGCGGAAGCGGATGTGATGGGCATGATGGCGGAGTATGGATTTGCCAAGCAGATGAATGTATTCCCCGATCTTGGCCTTACCCCAAGGAGCGGGTCTGCGGATGGGGTAATGGCGAGCGGAAAGCGTTATGATATAAAAGCGTCCAAGCACAAGAGTGCGAGGCTACTTAGCACACTCAAGGTAAACCCCGATGTGGATGTGTATGTGCTGTGTGTGGTGGATGGAAACACTTTGGATTTTAAGGGATGGGCGTGGAAGCACGAACTCATCAAGGAGGAAAATAAGAAAGACCTCGGTCATGGCGTGGGCTATGCGTTGGATCAGGATAAGTTGAGGAAGTTTAATGCCTAAGTTCACCTATGCAGATGAGATAGACGCGAACTTCGGTATCCCGTGGACGAATGATCTACGGTTTACCAAGGGCGATTTAGAGTGTGCGTTATCCGAGGAAGAGATCGATGCTCTTCCGCCTGAGCGTGCAGAGATGCTTAGTCGCTTACTGATCGACCAACCCAATAGCGAGAAGGAAGATCCAATCCAATGGGGTTGGACTCTTCCTGGGTGGCGTAGGGTGATGGATAATTGGAAGGATACGAAAATCCATGTGATCCTCGGCGGTAACCGTAGCTCAAAGACGATGTTCGCTTCCCGCATGCTGGTACACTTGGCTCAGTCCATCCCCGAAGCAGAGATTCGCTCGATGCATGTTACGGAGGAGCGAAGCATAACGGATGCACAGAAGTATATTTGGCAAAACTTACCAGCACGCTACAAGCGGGCAAAGAAGAAGAGCGAGAACCATAGCTTGCAGTACAACCAAAAGAATGGGTTTAACTCTGCCAAAGCAATCTTACCGCCCACCACCCCCGGTGCAGAGCGTGGAAGTACGATATATTTTAACAATTATAGGCAGTACATGGCAGACCCTCAGATATTCGAGGGTTGGTCTGCACACGCCATCCACCTGGATGAGGAGGTCCCCGAAAGTATATTCAATACATTGCTTGGACGGACGGTGGATTATCACGGGCGTTTGATCCTTACTTTCACAACCTTGCAAGGCTGGACACCTCTAATCAATAGTTTGCTCAAGGGTGCAGAGACTGTGCAGTCCAGGTATAGCGATATTATTGGTAGGGAATTACCTACTGAGCAAATTTGTCACAATTGGCCGGACTGCCGCATTTATTATTTTTGGACCGAGCATAACCCATTTATAGACGGACAAGAGTTAATTCGCACATACTCTCGGCAACCATTGGAAGCGAAGCTGGCCCGGCTCTATGGTATACCGTCCAAGGCGATGGAGGGGCGTTTTCCAAAATTCAACCGCGAAACGAATGTTGTGCCACATGAGAAGATCCCCTTCATCGCCGATCCGTCCACCCCATGCACCCGTTACTTTGTGTGCGACCCTGGGGGGAGCAAGCCTTGGGTGGCGATATGGGCGGGTGTGATGCCGGATGGGCGAATCTATATTTACCGCGAGTTCCCTGACAGCACGATGGGGCAATGGGCATTACCACATGTCAATGCATTGGGGAAAAGTGTGGGTAAAGCGGGTCCCGCCCAGCGTCCGCTAGGATGGGGGTACGAGGATTACCGCAACCACTTCGAGGACTTGGAGGATGGGGAGGATATATTTGAGCGTATTGTGGACCCACGCATGGGAGCGGCCACGGTGCGAACAAAGGAGGGGGAGAGCAATATCATAAATCAAATGGCAAACCTCGACTTTGTATTTCGTCCCGCTCCAGGCGTGGATATCGAGGCGGGTATTGCCAAGATCAATGATGCCCTTGCATGGGATGATTCCGAGCCTATGACTCCTCGTAATCGCCCAAAGCTCTACATATCAGACAATTGCGACAATACAATTACCTCGCTCCTTGAGTACAGCGGGCAGAGTAGGGGGGAGCATTTTAAGGATCAGATCGATTGTATCCGCTATTTACTCGTCAGCGGAGCCGAGCATATCACAGGTGCGAGCCTCCAATGCACAGGTGGTGGCGGGTATTAAGTTGACGAGTCAAGGACAAAAAGCTACATTGTGCTACGCATGCACAATTCCTCTGATCCCGAACTCTTGTTCGTTTCCAAGGAACCCGACATAAACTATTTGCGGGATACTTACCGCGAAACACAGTCGAGCCTTGGCGAATGGATAGATCGTAGACAACGCGACTACGATGTACGGAATTGTATGTGGGCGGGAAAGTCGAATGACTTTAAGAAGCATTCCGCAAATTCCGAAACAGGCGAGGTATTCCCTTGGCCTGGTGCGAGTGACCAAGAGATACGCTTAGTTGATAACCAAATAAACAAGTGTGTGGCCATGTGCCTCAACTCGGTACGCCAAGCCCATGTGGTGGCTACTCCTGTGGAATCCAGCGATATTGAGCGTGCCAATGTAATATCTTTATTTGTCCGTTGGTTGGTAAATACCAAGATGGATGACTTTTACGATCAAGTGGAGTTAGGGTTAAATCATCTCTTTGAGAAGGGAATGATGGTCCACTATGTGTACTACGAGTCTCAAGACCTAAAGCAACAGCAGTCAATTAAGTTGGATGAGATTGCCATGGCTATGCCACAGATCGCCGAGGCGATCCAGGATGGCAGTATGGACGAAGAGTTGTCCGCCGCTATGTCCGAGCAGTTCGATGTCTCCAAGAAGAAATCGAGAAGCATGCTCAAGGAGTTGCGCAAGGAGGGAGAAACCACAATCCCTGTCACTCGTCAGGTCATCAGCCGACCACGCATAAAAGCTCTTGCTCCTGACGAGGACATTTTTTGGCCCAACTACACAATCGACCCACAGGAAGCACCCTATGTTTTCCATGTGTTAAACATGACTCCCGAACAACTTCGCTCCAAAATACAAACCGAAGGGTGGAGCGAGGAGTTTGTGGATAAAGCCATAGAATCCGCAACCATTGGGGAGAACGATGTCTACACGCATAACCTTAGTTTACAGGATGAGATCCTCCGAGATGACGATGAAACCATCCGTATTGTTTACTGTTACCAACGCCTGTTGGATGAAGATGATATCCCAGGCATATTCTGCACCGTATTCTGTAATGAAGTTCCTGACCTTTATGCAAAACATACGCTCATGGATTATGGGCATGGTGGATACCCTTTTGTCGTGTCCACTTATGAAAAAACTTCTAAGCGGCTCTACTCCTCCCGCTCCATCCCGGAAGTCGGCGAACCGTTCCAGCAAGTCATCAAAGTCGAAACGGACGCGAGCATCGACAGGCAAAGCATCGCCACGGTCCCGCCGCTCGAACACCCGCTCGGCCGCGCGCCGTCCAAGTGGGGGCCGGGGGTAAGAGTACCTTACCGCACACCTGGCGAAATTCGCTTTGCTGATACCCCGCGTTACGATGCGGGTTCCACCGAGGTACGCAGATTTGTACAGGAAATGTTTGACCGCTACATGGGCAACAACGCACCAGGTGTGGACCCCGTGGAGTCGCAGATTAAACAGCAAAACATCATCAACCGCGTACTGCACCATATGAAAAAAGTGGTGGATCAAGTGTACACCTTGTACCAGCAGTACGGCCCGGACCAAGAATATTTTAGAGTCACAGGCGTACAAGACATGCAGAAGTATGCAAAGGGCAGACCTGGAGAACGATTTGACTTTTACATGCAGTACGATGTGGCTACTCAAGACCCTGAGCAAATGCTCGAACGGGTGAAGACGATTGGCACAATTGCTGGCACGATGGATAAGAATGGCGTGGTTGATACCGAGCAACTCCTCGCTATGGCAATCGGGCAAGTTATGCCCGGTGCGGCAGAGAAAGTAATCTTGCCCAAGGAAACTGCCACACAGAAAGCAATGGAGGAGGAGCGTCAATTAATCGCCGAGCTAGTTGCGGGTGTACCACCCAATGTACGCGAGAACGATGCTCACGAGATGAAGCTCCAAGTATTTCAGCAATGGTTACAACAGCCCGATATCCAGCAAAAAGCCCAGCAAGACCAAGCGTTAGCCGAGCGTATCCAAGGGTATATAAAACAGCGTCAGTTCGCGATCCAGCAAAAACAAAACGCTACCATTGGTAGGCTAGGAGCCGCACCCACACAATTTGGACAAACAGCTAGTGCGGCATGAGCATAACTCATCGTGGTGAGCGATTCTCAGGATACAATAAACCTAAGCGAACTCCTGGCAAATCTAAGAAGTTTGCCGTACTCGCAAAAGAGGGAGACAAAGTTCGTCTTGTTCGTTTTGGAGATCCCAACATGTCCATTAAAAAGAACATACCCGCACGGCGTAAATCCTTCCGAGCGCGACATAAGTGCGATGAAAAGAAGTCTAAACTAACCGCTGGTTATTGGTCCTGTAAGAAATGGTGATCAAATGAAACGAAAAAAGTACCACTCGGTAGATGCTGAAGAAGCAATCAACGCCCTACGATTCCTCAAGAACGAACCCCATTTTAAAACATACATTGAGGTACGCGAGGCGATGCGGGAGGAAACTATCCGCGAATTACAAAACCGCAAAAATATTGAGAACCAAAATCTTCACTTTCACTTCACAGGAAAACTAGAAGCCATAGACGAAGAATTGGACAACTTTTACAGCCTTTAATCTTACCAATAGATTCTTAGCCCTCACGGTTCAGGAGTGTCCGTGGGGGCTTTTTGTTGCCATTTGCTCTACATGTAGCTAAATTTTGCTACACTAGGCTACTAAAGCCTTGACAACTTATGGAAACATTAACCGAAGAGGTTGTCTCGGAATCCTCTGAAAATTCCGCGAATAATATAACGCAAGGAGAGGGTAACCTTTCGATGGCCGAATTTGCCGATCAGTTACTGAAACGCAAGGAACAGCCGGAGGAAGCACAACCCGTTCCTACCGAAGAGATTGAAGAACCCGCTGAAGAAACTGCGGAGCCTACGGATATCTTAACGGAAAACACAGAGTCTGCCGAAGAGGAGCAAGTGGAAGAAGATGAATCTTCGCCGCCCGCAGATCCTTCGGATGTTCTTTCCAAATTTAACATCGACCTGGATAACCTATCCGAAGAGGAGTCCCGCGATCTAGCCAAGGCGCTGAATGCATCTGCCGTCAAACGCTTTGGTCGCTTAACCGCTCAGAAAAAAGCACTACTCGCAGAAAATGCAGAGTTGCAAGCACAGGCCGTACAAGCCCAGCAAACGCAAAGTGCCGAACTGCCTGAGTTCCTCAAGGATAATGCCTTGCACAATGTAAGCGATGTCCAATCTCTCCGTAAAGAAGTTGAGCAACTTACCGCCCTCGTAGAGTGGGCAGATGAGAACCTCGACAACGAAGTGGAGTACGATGACAACGGTAACGAGTATGTGGCAAAGGACGGGGACAAAGTCTACAGCAAAGCAGACTTACGCCGGATCAAAGCAAACGCTAACAAGATCCTCCGTAAAGATGCCCCCGCCCGGCAGAAATGGTTACAAGAGCGTACCCAAGCAGATCAGCAAGCCTTGCAAACCTTCGAGTTCCTCGGAGATGAGCATAGCGATAACTACAAGCTGTTCATGCAAGTAAAGGAGTCCCCGCTCTACAAGCCCTTGGTTCAATACTTACCTAACTCTAACTTCGCACTTGGACTTATGGTGGAGGGATTAAACGCAGTCAAAGCTAGACAAGCACAAAAGGCCGCACCTAAACCCAAACCCAAAGCACCAACCGCGAGTACCGAGGCGGGTACAGCTAGGCCCAAGACTCCCCAGGCGAATGCTCAGAAAGCTCTGCAAGCGGCGAAGGCGAAATTCGACCGATCAGGCTCAATGGCAGACTACCAAGCATATCTTAAACTTAAAAATAAATCATAAACCTTTAGGAGGACAAAACTATGGCAATGGCCAAAACAACCAATGTGTCAGGAAATCGCGAGTCACTCAGCGATATCCTTACAATCTTAGAACCTGAGCGCACCCCGCTTCTATCCCTTGCTAAAAAAGGAAAAGCCAACGGCACATTCTTTGAATGGCAAGTGGACGACATGAGCGAGCCAGCCTTCGCTGGAGTCGTTGAAGGTACTGACGAGACTAGCTTTACCAATAAGCAAGCCAACCGTGCAAAACTCGGAAACTACATCCAAGTATTCCGCCGTAACTACCAAGTTTCCAACATCCAGGAGCTTGTCGATGTGGCTGGTGTGGACAACGAGTTTGCTTATGCCGAAAGCAAAGCTGTTCGGGAAATAAAGCGCGATTTGGAAAGTGCGCTTTGCTCCGCACAAGACCGTCAGCAAGACGATGGATCTTCCAACCCATACAAGACCCGTGGTCTTTTCAAGTGGTTAGGCGAAGGTGGACAACCCGCTGATGTTGGAGCCGGATTCCAATCCGTAGCCAGCGTATCCTTGGGTGCGTCTGCATTCACCGAAGCCAACATGAACGGCTTACTTCAAGACTTGTACGAAGCTAACGGAATGCCCGGTGGTCAACTTACCTTGATCGCTGGTCCTGGGCTGAAGCGCGACATCTCTGATTTCGCTCGTCAGGAAGGTACAACCACCGCGTTGAACTTTCAAGTTACTCAACCCGCTGAGTCCAAGTCCATCTCGCTCGTAGTAAATATGTATGAGGGAGACTTCGGAAATGTGGCCGTGGTTCCATCTTTGTTCCTTAACAGAACAAGCGGATCGGCAACTGTTGACACCAATGCTGGTTTACTTATCGATCCTGAGTACATTGCCGTAAACACCCTTAAAGCTGAGTCTAACTCCGAGCTTGAGAACAAAGGTGGCGGTCGCCGTGGATTCTGCGAAGTGATTGCTGGCTTAGCCTGTTTATCACCCAAAGCACACGGTAAAGTTAATTAATCGTTTGTTTAGCATCTAACCGGGGAGGGGAGAGGTACTGCGTAGCGGGGCCTCTCCCCAAACCTTATACACACACTATGCCTGACTTACTCATCCCAAAGTGGAAAAACGGAAACGGTTCACAGTTCATGAAGAACTTGGATCGTTATTTGCGTTATGAAGTGGATCTCGAACAGCACGAAGCAGTCATGCGCGAAAAAATGGCAATGAAAGAGAACCAAGAAATGGGAGTCGCCAAGATGGAAGGACTCGGACAACTCAAAGCAAGTATCCCCGCACGCGAGTACTTTCGCTGGCATCAAGCCGAGCGTGGATGCTGGGGAGACAAGTCCTTCGTAAAAGAGTTCCTTCGCGATAACCCATCCTTCAAAGCAAAGACGCTATCCAGGCAGTCCTTCAGCGGACCATCGTTTGGCAATAAAGCCCTGGCATGAGGCAAGTAACCGTCAGCAAACTGCTCGATAACCTCAAGCACATGGCGGGGTTAGACAGCTTGCTTACGCAAGAACAAGATGCGGCGGTACGCAGTTTTAATCGCTTTGGCAGATTAGCATGGGAGCGTGCAAGATGGCCCGACACCATACGCTTAGAACCAAAGCTACCCGATGTCCAGGTACGATCCATCGAAGTAACCGTTGGTGGGAGTGGATACACCTCTGTACCTACCGTTACCATTAGCGGAAGTGCCACAGCCACCGCCACTATCAATGCCGATGGGCAAGTAAATGGCGTAGCAGTCACAGACAACGGCACAGGCTACCTCGCAGAACCCACCATCACCTTTAGCGGTGGAGGCGGAACCGGGGCAGAAGCAAAAGCCACCATGATGGGTATCCTCGATTTCGGGTCTGACATTGGCGAGATCATGCGTGTTACCGAACGCGATCCCTACGCCTATGGAAACCCAGCCGAAGTGGCGTACCGCGTGGAGTATTCCGCAAGCGGGTATGGTCGGGTAGTCCTGGTAAACCGTGCGGGTACTGCACCCGTGTATGTGCTATACCGCACACCCTTCACGGACTATGTGTCGAGCGATACGGATTTTCCGTACATATTTTCTGAGTATGCGGTTTTAGGAGCATTTAGTGACATGCTAAACTCAGACGGGCAGATGGATAAAGCGCTCGCGGTACAGCAACAAGCAGAAGCAGTTCTTATAGCCGAGTTAGACAAACTCGAACGACAGCAAGGGCAAAGCAATTTCATACAATTCACAACATACGGATCCACGATCCAAACACCTTATTAATTATGGCAACTAGCGAATATAGAGGCGTAGGTCTTAACGGTGGCGAGTTTATCTCCGACACCTCATCCCACTCAGGCAGATGGTTTAGTATCGTAGCGATGGAAGATACCACCGTTACAAGCATAAGCGGAAACATAAACAATATATCCGACCTTACCACAGGTGGATCATCCCCGCTTACCCTTAGCGCAAACACCGCATTGTACGGAGCATTTGACGAGATCACCTTAGCGACCGGGAGCGTCATTGCATACAACCGATAGATGTTAACGCATGATCTAAATGTCACCGCTGGGCGGCCACACACACCAAGTGGTATCCCTGTACCTGGTGGACCCGTCATTGACGGCGTAATCCAAACAGAGGCGGAGGACTTTCTGCTCGTGGAAGCGGGGCAATTTTTAGCATTCGATTAAGAGGAAATAAATTATGGCGAATAAACGCATTAGCTCACTAGACGACATTACCTTGGTTGGTGGTACATCCACCGCAGAGGTAAATGCCAACGATATTTTACCGATCACCGATGTGGATGACACTACGGGATCAGCACAAGGAACAACCAAAGCAGTAAAGGTTAGCGACTTAATGGGAGAAGCCCCCGTGCAGTCCGTTGCTGGACGAACGGGTGCGGTAACTATCGCCAACACCGATGTGAGTGGCTTAGGCACAGCCGCAACCACAGCATCAACCGACTACGCAACTGCGGCACAAGGTGCAACAGCAGACTCTGCTGTACAACCTACAGACAGCATCGATGTATTAGCCGATGTAGACACCAGCACAGTTCCACCTACCAACAATGACTTACTTAAATGGGACGGATCAAACTTCGTACCCGGTACTGTCTCGGTAGATGTAGACGCACCAATCACCAACGCACTTCGTGGCACGGATAACCCCCACATCGGTGCGTATCCTAATCAATCGTTCAAGGTTATCGATAACCCGTATAAATCAGTCATGGTTGTGGCGGATCAGGCGGGTAACTTGAAGCTGCTCAACTCGCTAGGCGTAAACAATATCGCTGTTGGATTCTCAGTCGTTGAAGACGGCACGGAGCCTGACATTGAAGTGGTGAGTGGTAGTGAAACTTACTCAGTTATCAGCGGAGACTCCGACACTAAAGGAGCCAATGGTTTACCATTTCGCCAAGGCTTTAATAATCCCGACATCGGGGCCAATCCAGCACCCATCTTAATCTCAGGCGGAACAATCGCTTAACTTAATCTTAACTAATATAACATCATGGCAACAGTATACTTTTTCAACGGCACACAAAGCGGAACCGCAGATGGTTCTTATGCAGACCCTTATGATCTTACCCAATTAGCGACACAGGAGTCATCTTCAACATTAGGCGATGTGTTTATTTTTAAGGACGGTACATACGCATTAGGTGCTGATAGAACTTTTAGTGGAGGTGCTGGTATAAGTTACCAAGCGGAGTCGGACAGAGGTGTAATCTTTGACGCTAACGGCAATCACTTTGTTTTTGGGGTCTCTGATAATGTCGGAGCCACGGTAGATTTTTCATTAAGTGGTTTTGATTTTATCGATTTTGCTAACGCAAATAGCCATGCGTTTTATATCCTCATGGACATAACCAACACCGTTACTTTCAATCGTTGCCTCATTGAGAATCAAACAAGCGGAGCGGCTGGTGGAATAATCGGTAAAGCAAATACTACTGAACACATGAATGTGGTGTTTAACCAATGTGTTTTAGATATATCATCGACTGCGTCTGGGGCGGAAGCATTTCGGGATCAAAACGGAACAAGTGCCGCTTTAGCGTCCTTAACGCTTAATGGTTGTACACTCAAGCACAGTACAGGAGGTACAAGTAACATATTTGACAGAACAGGAACGACTGTAATTAAGAACACCATACTTTATGGGGGCAATAGCGGTATTAGTTTAGGAAGTTTTTCTTCACTAACTGAAAGCTACAACTGTTACTACAATGTAAATCAGTCTGCCGACCCCGCAAATAACATCATCGTAGACGACCCGCAATTCGTAGACTCCGCAGATGGCGACTATCGCCTTCGCTCAACCTCTCCTTGTATCAACGCTGGAACCGCAAGCTAAGTAGTCATGGCTTACAATAAGTTACATAAGAAGGACTTTACCATTGCGATTAAACATGGTGCGGATCAAAACGCGGTGAAGTTTAAGAAGGAAGCGGTAAAAGGAGAACTGTTTTTCGATACTACTGATAATAAGCTATACATCGCTTTGAGCGATGCGGGTGCATCGGACGCAACAGTTGTAAGTGTCACGCTTGCGTAATGGCTCCTAACATCAGCGAGGATACGAATGTAAAGACTCCGTTAGCGTTTTTACTGAAGGTCTTTGGTGGGACCATCTTCGTGGTCTACTCAGCGATGTTGATCTATGCACGATTAAATACCTTGGAGATGGAGATCCTACGCCTAAAGCATGAGGTGGAGATGAATAGTGACTTTCGCTACACTTGGCCTAGAGAGGGTGAGTTACCCGCTGATGTCATGCAAAATATGAACATCCAACTTATTAAGGAACGCCTGACAAAACATGAAGCATTGTTAGACGAAATCCGCTACGGAACAGCTAGGTGAAATGGGCGAAATACTTCTTATGTTACTTACGGGGGGCGGCTCGACAGCTATGGGAGCAATGCTCAAAGGTGGGTTCGGAATGCTATTTGAGAGTCGCCGCCAAAAGCACGAGCTTGAACTGGCACGAGAAAGCCGTGCAAACGAAAATTTTCTTAAACTCCAAACTAAATTGGCTGAAGGAGGTAATAATGAGTTCCGGGATTTTTCTCGTAGAATTATTGCTTTTATGGGCATTGGCACTTTGTGTTTGTGCGTCCTGTTCTGCACCCTTTTCCCATCGGCAGAGTTCCTCTCCATCACCAACGCGCATGGCGAAGGCAGAACAGAATGGCTCTTCGGTCTTATTAGTTACCCAGCCAGCCAAGACCCCATCACGCTATCGAGTGGCCACCTCGCCTATATGGGTCACACCGCCCTTATGGGAATCCTCGGATTTTATTTTGGGCCATCACCCAGCAGACGATAAATGAATATGATTGACCGCGTATCAGTAGCTGGAATGAGTGGCACAGCCGCCACCTTTGGCTTATCCACAATCGACTCTTTTTTGGGTATAGCAGTAGGTGCGGTCACCCTCGTGTATATGTCGATCAAACTCTACCAGGAGATCCGCAAGAAATAGATGCCCACATATAAACAGATGGGGCGCTTAGACTCACCGATTCTTACCGATGGGGATCGTGGGTTTCGTGGCATAAATTCTTACCTTGAGCCAACAACCTTGGAAGCTGGTACGGTGGAGGAGTCTGAGAATATGCGCTTAGAGGGCGACCTCGCATCAGTACGCAAAGGTATAGAGTTTAAAGCGGGTGCTGTATCGCTTACCTATGCATCCGGCACAGAGCAAGTATTTACATCTGCCACATTTAGTGATCCCGCAACCGGGGCAGAATTTATCGCAGTCGCTACCGCCAATAAAGTAATTCTGTGGAACGACAGTAATAACACAGGGATCGATATCGCTTATCCAGGTGGCGAAGTAGTGGAGAGTGGAGATAACGCGAGTTTCGTACAAGCGATGGAGAAGCTCATCCTGTTTCGCGGGACAAGCAAATCTCCGCTGGAGTGGGATGGAGATTACACCACACCAACTGCATTCGTTGTAAAGGAAAATGCCACACCCGTAGCGGGCAGGGTACAATGCCCAAATACAAACTTTGGTACATTCTTTAGTAACCGCTTAATCGTTCCCCAGCCCAGCGATTCGCAGTACACCGTGATCGCATCGGATCTCTTGGATACGGATAATTTCTATGCCGCAGAATCGCAGTTTCGTATCAATCGCGGAACAGCAGATCGCTTGGTCGGATTTACTCCATACCTGGAAAATCAGTTAATCGTATTTTTCCGCAATAGTATACATTTAATTAACAACATCGCACTTACCAACTCTGCGGGAGTATTTGAGATTACCCGCCAACGCGGATGCGTTGCCCGCAAGAGCGTGGCCGCGAGTGGTCCGCAGTATTACTTCCTGTCCGATGATGGTGTGTACACCCTTCAACAGGGACTCGACCCCGCAAAAAACCTCGGAGTCGCAATCTCGAAAGTAAGCGGGGAAGCATTACCATTATCACAACCCATCCAGGATCAATTCGCAGATGTGAATTATGCTCATGCAGATAAATCCGTGGGTGTGGTATTTGATAATAAGTATTACCTCGCTGTCCCCACAGGTTCATCCACCACGAATAACAAGATATTCGTCTACGATATTTTAAACACCGCATGGACAAGCGTGGATAGTTTCCCCGCTGGTTTCCAAATCGATGACTTCGTAACTATACTTCATGGATCAAGTCCACAAAAACGCAGACTTTTTGCCGTCTCCGATAAAGGATGGCATTTAATCGAGGAAAGCACCACAGACATCACGGGAACGGTAGGGAGCGCAAGCACAACCTCCACCGCGATAAGTGCCAAGCTCAAGACCCGCTCCTTCACATTCGGGAATATCGATGTGAAGAGTTGGAAGCGCGGACAACTCGGATGCCAGGTCAGCAACGGGGATCAATTCACCATCAAAGTAAACACGATAGACCCGGATCGGACGAACACCGTACACACCGAGAATGCGACAACGAGCGAGGAGAAACTGATTCGCTTTGGGAGTGGACGCGCAAGAGGCTACGCGGCCTCCGTAGAGATCGATGTAACAGCGGGACAGCCTAGCTTTCGCCATGTCGCATTGGAAGCGATAGAGGGCGGCGCAAACGCGAGAAGGGAATACGCATAATGCCTATCACCGCCACAGTTACCCGAGGGTTTACTTACGCCACAGGCGTGGAGGTGTCTAGTGCATCACTTAATCGATTAGGCGAACCAACCGTCACCATACCAAGCGTCACCCAAACCGAGGTGGTGATGGAGAACTTCACCGTAGCTGGATTGCCAACCAACGGCACACCAGGTCGCATCGTCTATGTAACAGACGGGGACGGGGGCAACCCATGCATGGCGGTGGACAATGGTACGGATTGGGTACGGGTAAACCTGGGAAGTGCGGTAAGCTCAACCGAAGCGGAGGAATATTTAATCGCTGACTGATGAACATCCTAGCCCAAGCGAAAGACTTGTACGACAAGTGCGGAATCGACATGAACCGCGATATAGCCACCTACGCCGCCCACGGATATGTGTTTATCACCCCCAACTCATTTTTACTCGGTAAAGCGGTAAACTCGAAAAGCGATATTCACCCGCAAGACCAATGGAATGTCGAAGATGCGGATGCTTGGTATGTGAATATGGCGGTTGGCGATGTGAAAGACTTTATCAGTAAAATACCATACCCACTCCCACTAGTCGGGTGGATGAGGGAAACCAAAAACCAGCCCATTCGCTGGTACGATTTTAAGAAAATACTTCGGAGGAAATAACTTATGAGTAGCGGAGGAACAAGCAGTAGTTCAATTTTAAATATGCCCGACTATGGGCAAGGACTTGCGGAAGCATTACAGGCACAGACTGATGCCCTATCAGGCTCACTTACAGGAACCCCGCTACAACAGATTATTGAACAGTACGAGCGACCACTTCGTATGTCTGCCGCACAGATCGATAATGATGTGCTTCGGCAAACATTGCTTGGTGGGCAAGTGCCTATCTATGAGTCTGTATCTAGCGAAGATTTAGCAGAGCGCAGAGTTTCTCAACCGGGTGAGGGTGGACAAGTCACACAAATCGACTACGGAGGAGCCGTCACCAAGGATGGTCGGGTAGTTATTGGGGATAGTGAAATACCTGCTGGTTGGAAAAAACTAAAAGAAGACATAGCAAAGGCTGGGGGTAACCTTGAGAAAATAACTATAGCCTTACACAACAATAGGGAGGTTTTAAGGGAAGTTGACCCATATGAAGCACGAGAATGGGCAAACTTTGGTAGTTTTTTCGGTCAGAGTTTTAACCCAAATGACCCAGACTCGGTTCTCAAGACGATGATAGTGAAGATAGGGTTTGGTACTGGTGGTAGTGGTGTAAAAATTCTTGATAAGCTGTTTGAAAATTATGGTAAACCCGAACCTGTCTACAGGAAGAACGCGGACGGTACAGACTTTATCGTACCCAAAGATGAGGAAACTGGTGAGTTTATATTAGAAGCAACCAGCGAGACGGAAATACCCGATGGCGGAACAGTTTCAACCACAGGTGAACTTACAGGCTATACCCGTGCGGGTACAGGGTTGATCGATATGCTGGGCGATAGTCGTATGGCGATTGATCCCACCACAGGACTACCTACCAACCGCCAAGCTGGCTTCGATGAGAACGACAAATTCCTCGGACTCTCCGCCCTTGCCGAAGATATACAGCGGGGCAACCTATCCCGCCAGCGCGAAGCAGACCTTGCGGATGTGGAGAGGTTGTCAGACCGCTACTCCACACTCATGGAGGATTACAAGCCTGGCACAACCAGCGGAATTGATGATGCTCGTACCCTCCTCGAACAACAGCGTGAAAACCTAACAGGCTTACGCGAAGCCACCCAAGCAGATGTGGATGCTGGGCTTGCTAGTGCTGTAGGCGAGATGATTCAAACAGGTAGCGGTGGTCCTGTGACTCTCCCTTCAGATGCTACTTTTGGGGGTAGTGTTTCGGGTAACACAATGACAGCCGCAACGGTGGCAGACCCATTGGCATTATCTGCACCCACATCATATGACCCATCCGCATCGGTAATTGGTGGAACCTTTGACGCGAATACATCCTACAATGCCACACAGGTAGCCGACCCAATGGCACTAACTGCACCAACTAGTTACGATCCTTCCGCCTCGGTAACAGGAGATGGGTACACCGCTACCGCTAACTTACAAGGCGGAAATATCGGTGCAGATTCACTTCGTGCCGCACTCTTAGCAGATGCAGAGACTGCATTAGGACAGGGGTTAACTGAGCGCGAACAGGCAAGTATTTCAAACGCTACCCGTGCAAGATCGGGCCTCATGGGAAGGACATTTGATCAGTCAGGTGCAATCGCAGAAGCCCAAGCACTCGTAGCAGAAGATAATAATCGCAGAATGCAGAACCGAGCCTTTGCGGGAGATACACTCGGACGGGAATCTGACATTCAGCGATCTGATCTTGATCGTGGTCTCCAAGCATCCATGCGTAATCAAGATGCTCTCAACCGAGCCGCAGAATTTGGTGCATCGCAAAATATGCAAGCCCAGCTTGCCAACCAAGCCGCAACCAACCAAGCACTTAGCCAAGGTTTATCCGCTGGACTCTCGCAAGAAGCACTAGCCGCCCAACAAGCACAAGCTAAAGCAATGGCAGATGCTACTGCCACTAACCGAGCAAGAGAATTTGGCGTGGGTGCTGGATTGGAACAAGAGGCACGGAGAAACCAAGCTGGCTTACAGGCACAACTTGCGAACCAACAAGCCACTAACCAAGCCTCCCAATTCGGAGTAGGTGCGGGAATGGAGCAAGACGCACTACGCGCCCAACTCGGTCAGCAAACCAACCTCGCACAAGCAGAACTTAACCAACAAGCAAATGCTTTCGATGCAGATGCCGCCCAACGCGCCGCCACCGTAAACCAAGCACAAAGGCAACAAGCCGCCCAATTTAATGTAGGCGCACAAATGGATGCCGAACGATTAAACGAGCAACTGCGCCAACAGGGTTTAGGTAACTACATAAACGCTGTTGGTAACCTCGCACAAATCGAAGACAAGTTTACACTCGATCCATTCCAAGCAATCTTGGGCAGAGCAAGTGGGGGAAGCCTACAAGCTGGACAAGGAATATTCGGACAAGCGGGTTACGGGTTACAGAGTGGTCCACAATACCTCAACCCCGAATCGGGACTAGGGTATATCTCTAGCATGGCGGCGAACCAAGCAAATATGTATGCCGCAAATCAATCGGCTAATGCGAGTAGGAATGCGGGTATGATGGGTGGACTAGGTTCGCTTGGTGGTGGAATCATCGGAGGGTTAATTGGATTAGCTGGATAAGGAGAAATAATTATGAGCAGATTTTTTAGCGGAAACTACGGATCACAATTAGGCGACACGAGAACTGCCGCCAATTTAATCGCCCAAGCGGGCGCGACTCAAGGGCAAGCACTCGCCAATATGGGTCAACAGTTGGGTGGGGTAATCGGAGGCGCGATAGAGAAGTATCAGCTTAATAAGGAGAAGCAGAAAGAGAATAAAGCTACGATTAAATCAAGCATAGGTATTCTTCAACGCATGTCCAAACTTGATGAGGCTAATGCCCCTGAGTACATGGCATCAATTCAGCAGTTAGAAAATGAAGATATACCTCTTAGCCAACGCGGCATGCTTGCAGATAAGACCCTACAAGGACTTTCCATTACTAATCAATTACAGGGGCAGATGTTGAGCAACCAAGGAAAGCAACAGGCTTTAGGGTTAGCGAGACAACTAGAAGCTAGTACCGTTGAGAATGCTAAACTTCAAAATACAAACTTAGGTTTGAGAAATGATTTAACAGAACTTACGAAAAGAAAAGGAGAGGCAATTACTACAGCAGAAATTAGGAGTATCCTGAGTAGGTATAACCAAGAGCAAACACTCCTTCCGAGTGAAACAGACGCTAAGTTGGCCACTAATAAACTTACCGCAGAAACCGCACAGGCATCAAGGGAACTTCTGCCGTTACAAACATCTGACAAAAAAGGAGAGTTTGCCGCTAGGTCTACTCAAAGAAAAATTGTTGACGAAGTAATAGACCAATCAGGCGGTATCGAGGGAATGGCTAGTAAGGAAGTGGAGTCTACTGACCTAAAGATAGAGGCAGCTAAACAAGAGATCGAAAACAAGAAAGTTCTTGCGAGTTACTACCAAGATGTAGGTTTAGCTAAAAAGCTAGAGGCAGTAGGTAAATTGAATCCTTCACTTAAACAACAACTAGATCCATTGACTAAAATGCAAGGTGATTTACTTAGCACTAAAGTTGCAGTTCCTGGTGAAGGTCAAACTCGTATAACGCTATCTGAGTATTTAGAATTAAATAAGGAGGATGACACTAAATATCCATTGAATGGCATAGCTGGAAAACTTCTTGGTATATTACAGAGTACGGATAAGCAAATGGAAGGTATTTTGTCCGAGCAACTTGTTGATGTTTATAAACCAGACGAGGAAGAGCAGAAACAACCGTTCAATTATACAGATATGGGCGGAACACAAACTCTACAAACCTACCCAAGATTATAAGACATGCCAATAGTCAAAATGTCACTAGGCGAAGCCTTGGAAAAAGGCTACCAGGTTGTAGGCGCACAACAAGCACAACGAGAGGATGCCACATTTAGTGAGTCTGCAATTAGTATTGGCCTCGAAGTTGTACCCGCATTACTAGGTGGCATAATGGGTGGACCCGCTGGCGGTGCTGGCGGTGCTGGTATAGGTAATTATCTATCGCAAAGATACAGAATTTCACGAGGACTCCAAGATGATTACGGACTTGGTGAACTTGGCGCATCTATGGCATTAGGTGCGATACCTGTAGGTAAACTCGCAAATGTTGGCACAGTTGGTAAGACTGCAATTCGCGGAGCGCAAGGATCAGGTATGGCGACCGCCGAACTTGCCGCAAGAACTTACATAGACGAAGATCGTGCGCCTACACAGGAGGAACTCGCAAGCACTATATTATTTGGTGGCTTATTTGGTGGCACACTTGGTGCAGTAGAGGCGAAGTATTTAAACGACACTTTAGATATTGATGCACCCGAAGGGGCGACCCGCCCGGAGGTAGTTAAACTACTTGAGAATAAAATAGATGAAGCTGGTGGTATGGATAACTTTGCGGTGGGTAGACCAACCGTCACCGCCCTTGGTCCACGCAGACTGCGTGTATGGAATCCAAAAGAATTAGAAGGCCCAAACGCCGAGACACCAGGGGAGTTATTACTCGGAGGAATAGAGGGGCAACTTTTACTTGAGGCAGAGAGTGCCGTAAATAAAGCGGCACGAGTAAAAGGCGAGGAAGTGACTGAGCAGATGGCCACACTTCAACAAATATTCGAGGGTAAGGATCTCGCGGATAACCAAATCTTTAAAGGTATTAATACCACTATCAATAAAGGCATCCAGCGCGTGGGTGATAATACTGAGTTAAATTCCTTAAAGGAACGCATCGCGGTATTAGATCATAAACTTGGTAAAGGACAGGGAGCCAAGAAAGAGCGTGCGAGGATCGAGGGCGCTATGCGTAGGGTATATAAGCGTAACGGTTTAAACCTTCTAGATTTACAGGACGATATGCGTGCTTCGCAAATGGCTCCTAATGATCCACCAAAACTCACAGGTAAGGATCGCCCACCCACAAAAGCTGATCCGATGACTAAGGAGGAGCGACTAGCAGAGAAATATTTTGGGCAAGGGTACGAAAAGTTTTTCGGTGGTGCTGTATCCACAGGTGCAGTAGGTGCGGCTATGTTATCCGAGGAAGATGAGGACGAAATGAAGCGGGCTGGGTTTAGTCCTGAGATGATCCTTGTTTTAATTGCCGCCGGACTAGGAGCGAAAGGGTTTAGTAAATTTAGAAAAACCAAGTCGTTCAAACAAATGAACGCACAGGGTAGGGCAAACCCAAAGCAAGCAGAACCTACGCAGTTTAAGGAGCAACGCATGGCCAATAACATGGAGCGTAATGCTTTTGCGGGTCCCACTAATGCAGAGAAAATAAAAGAGGATGCTAAAGGTATTATCAGCAACATGCTTGAGCCTCTGTCGCGTAAGTTAAAGAAGATAGATGTATCTTTGGCACGGGTATTTCGCGATCATGATATGCAAGTCGCAGTAAAGACAAGAGAGTACATGGATAAGGTAACTCCGTTTCTGAGGTCCGTTACCCCACGATTAAAAAATAGTCCCGAACTTCAGCGTAAGTTTAAACAATACTTACTTAATGGAGAATACACAAAGATATCAGACGAGATACTGCCGTCTATTAAAGCACCCGAAGCTATATTTAAACAAATGAGCGATATGCGTAGCACGCTCGATGAACTGCGTGACTATGCAAGAGAGCGTGGAGGAATAGATGTAGGGTATATAGCATCCTATTTCCCAAGGCAGATAAAGGACTATAAAAAATTTAGAAAAGCGCTGGATGAAAAGCTAGGTAATACCCAAACTAAAAACCAAATTGATCAAGCCTTAGACGAGTATGCGAAAAAGCACGGCTATGATAACGCCGATCTAATACCACCCGAAGAAGCGGGCGAAGTGGTAAGTCGAGTACTAAGAGGTTACCCTGTTCAGCCTGGTCAGATGCCAGCTAATGCGAAGATGCGGAAGATTGAAGAGGTAAATGAAGAGTTCTTGGATGCCTATGCCGATCCAGGTGACGCACTTACCCAATATGTGGAGCGTATGGTACAGGCAACTGAACGCAGAAACTTTCTTTTCCGTAAACCAAATGTAAGCCAAGAGGTTGGATTCCAAGGAAGCCGCGACCGCACAGGTGGGGATCTCGGCATGTCTATGGATATGGATGATGGTGTAGTAGGCGCAGTCGCTAGGAGACTAGGCACAGAAAATAACTTATCTGCGGACGATGTGGATGCACTCCGCAAAATAATCAAAGCTAGATTTAGCGGGCAGTCTGTAAGCAATGCGGCGCAAGTCGTGAAGAACGCAAACTATATCGCCACAATGGGTAACTTTGGTTCGGCAATCACTCAGCTTGGTGACTTGGCTTATAGTATACACTTTAATGGATTTGGTGAAACCTTCCGCTCTCTGTTTAATCGCAAAGATAATTACGATTTTGTTAAACACTTTGGCCTTAGTGACCACAATATAGATACAATTACTACAACAGGAGGATTAAGTAAGGCACTCGATAAAGTCTTTACTGTTACCGGGCTAAAGAAGCTCGATCAATTGAGTAAGAATACAACCATGAATGCATCGTGGAAAAAGTATAAAGCTCAAGCGATGAAAAACTCCAAGCAGTTGCAAGACGAACTTACTCCTGTGTTTGGAGCAGAGCGTGCTGGACAAATGGTAAAAGAATTACGCGAAAGTAATCCTGGGTCTAAGAACCTACCTAAAGGAGTGGAGGAATTAATTTGGTACAAGTTCCTTGATTTGAATCCAGCGAGTCTTACCGAGATGCCATTGTATTACAATGCGGCTGGTAATATGCGTATCGCTTATATGCTCAAGAGTTTTACCATAAAGCAGTTCGATGTATTTAGGGAAGCCGCTGGTAAAGACATAGCGGAAGCTAAACTCAAAATGCAAAAGGGCGACAAGCAAGGTGCGGCTCGATCTGCGGCACAGGGTATCTATAAACTTACAAGCCTTGGTCTGATATTCGGTGCGGCTAATGCAAGTACCGATGTTATTAAAGACACAATGTATGGTCGCCCAACGGACATGGATGATCTACTTGCAGATAACGCATTAAAGTTACTTGGTATCAATCGATACTTGGCTTACAAAGCACGGCGCGAAGGTGTAGGTAAAGCAGTAATGGAGATGGCACTTCCGCCCATGACAGTCATTGATAGATTGGGTAAAGACTTAGATAACTTATTCCAAGGTAAAGACTACAAAGGTAACATGTTACAAGGCACACCTCTCGATATTATTTATTGGCAGTACTTGGGTGGACTTGACAAAACTCAACGAGCCAAGTAGCGTGAATCTAGCGTAGTTTTCATCGACTACCTTTTGTTATTAAGCGGGGGCAACCCCGCTTTTTTTTGCACTTTTTTTGTTAATAGTTTGACACGAATGTCTATTGTGTTTTTTGTGCGTGAATCGATTCGCGGATAGCGTAAGATAACCCAAATGCCGGCGTAGCTCAGTTGGTAGAGCAGGAGACTCTTAATCTTTCGTGGATCGTGATGAATACTGACACGAAAAATTATGATTACATTGACCAAGGCTCCGCAAAGGGATACCAACTCTCGGCTTATGATGAACGCGAACCCCATTCGTGCCGTCTTGCCCAACGGCGATACCCTGATAACGCGAGGAGGTTTACCCTCAGTAGCTGACGAGTTAGCCCGCCCGTCATGGCCGATGATTGAGGAGTTGTTTTGGACCTACGAGACAGAAAAGCTGACTGCTGGTAATCCTAAGGACGATACCAAGCGCAAAAATGTGGTGGCTATGCGCCGCATCTTGGTGCGTGCGGGGATTGATCCCGTAACATGTGACATCCGCCACTTCGCGGGGAGCGTGGGTAACCGCTGTATCCCGGAGTGGTATGTATGCACGCATAGTGCGAACGATGTAAGGTTAGCACGCTCGATGTTCTCCAAGCGGTGGATTATGTTTTACCGCTCGCAGGGTATCGACACCCGCCCATTTGCGAATTGGGTGGCGTTACCTTTGCAAGGGATCAAGGTGAAGCAGTTTGATCCGAAATATGGCGAGGAAGATAAGATCAATGAGCGTTGTAGGCGCTTAAAGACTGAGGATCAAAGTATGTATTTAATGTACGCATTGGCGTACGGTCTTGGTCTTCGTAGTTCGGAGATCAAGCGAGCAAGGTTTAAAGACTTGCACTTAGATGGTGTAGGTAATCCTGTAATTGCGATACATAATCCTAAGAGTGGCGGTAATATTCAGTATCGTCCATGTGACCCATCATGGTGGGAGGAGATAGTATCTTTTAAAACATCGTCCGATGATTTAATAGTTCCTGTCCAAGAGGATAGGATTACAAGGGACTTTCCGCAGTTCCTCCGTGAGGAATGTGGAGTGGAGGACCTCAGACCTGTGCATCGCTTGCGTAAGTATTGCGGGCATCGGGTGATGAGGAGTAACGGGAATAACGCATTTGTGGCGAGCCGTGCGCTTGGCCACTCAAGTGTGGAGATGACTAGCAGAGTGTATGTTGGGAATCCTCAGATAGCGCCTAGCTTCTAGGGGTCGCTAATATCTTATTACTTCTGCGTATAAATGGAATAAAACAGACTACAAAGGAACACTAATGGCTACTACAATATCAAATAATGGTGTAAGATTTAGGCACGAGCCTGGGTCTATGGACATAGAAATCTACGCGGAAGCACCTACCGTGCTACCGATCAAGGAAGTGGTGGAGGACCTTATCGGTCTACTTTCAAGCGAACAGGCAACTGAAGTCCTTCTTCTCCTTCAAGCGCCTTTAACGCACCGTTTAGTACATGCTCAAACACCTGAGCTTGCATGAGTCCTGTGTCTGCGGCGATTTCTTTCACTCGTTCACGGACATACTTGGAGTATCTGATATTCACGGGTTGGGTGAGTCCTTCTTTTTTTGGCATAGTGCCAACACATAAACACACATAAAACACATAACACAAGGAGAAAATATAATGGGATTCTTAGATGGAATAACAGAAGTGAAGTCATCCGGCGATTCGGGTGGCAATTATATGAAACTACAACCTGGTGCGAATCAGTTCCGCATTGTGGGTTCCGGCGATGATGGAGGATTCATCCAAGGCATGCTTGGTTGGTCCACGAATGACGAGGGTAAACGCCAGCCACATCGGTGGAGAGTGGGCGAAGATGCACCACGCACATTCGAGGAGCGTCCGAAGGAGTTCTTTGCGATGCTGGTTTGGAACTACAAAGAATCACGCATTCAGATTCTTGAGCTTACACAGGCTGGTCTGAAGCGCGAACTGATGGCATTGGCGAGTGATGCGGAAGATTGGGGTGACCCAAGAAAGTATGACATCTCTATCACCAAAAGCGGTGAGGGTTTGGAGACGACTTACGCGATGACTCCCAAGCCACCGAAGAAGCGTGCCGATGAGATTAACGAGGCGGTGAAGAACTTAAAAGCTAACCTAACGGCACTCTATGATGGTGGAGATCCATTTGAGGATGCACCCGCACCTGTACAAGAACCTGTACAGGAAGAAGCCGGAGAAGAAGAGGAGCCATTCTGATGTCTATTGGTAAGATTAAAAAGATTATCTGCGAGCGTATGGGTGTGTCGCTAGAAGCCTTGGATTCGCGTTCTCGGCTGAAGCGTACCGCCCTAGCTCGGCAGATCGCTATGTTCTATGCATATGCTATGGGCAACACATGCATGGAGGTGGGTCGCAAATTTAAGCGCGACCACTCCAATGTTAGCCACGCACGAAAGAAGGTGGAGCATTGGCGTAAGTACGATTGGGAGATTCGTGCGATGCTGGAAGGTATCGAAGACGAGTACCCTGTATTAAAAAAGGATACAATCGTATGTTAGTAACAGACATATCGAATGAAGCGTACCACGGGTCGAGCGAGTTAT
>Ga0208898_1000764_pt1 | contig 23478 bp, 23 predicted proteins | sample VirMetDEL_Mar_4_FD_184513 | JGI IMG/M metagenome (GOLD analysis project Ga0208898, IMG submission 184513) | Aqueous microbial communities from the Delaware River and Bay under freshwater to marine salinity gradient to study organic matter... | ecosystem: Environmental > Aquatic > Marine >...
AGTACCAGGTTCTCCGAATAGCTTCAGAACCTCGTTGCTTTAAATGGTCCCAATCTCGTGCAAAACATTTTCGGGTCTGTCCTTTATAGGATAAAACGCAGGCTAACTTATTTCGTTTATTATTTTTATTTCTCATGTGTGCAAGTGCTTGCCTTAAAAACTATGAAATTTTCTACAATATAGCAACAATTACCTACGGAAAACTCCGCAAAACTACATCAATCAACGCAAGGGTTTGTGCGGAGAATTTCGGAATGTTAGTCCGATATTAGCGGAAACGCTCGGCAGATTTAGCACCTGCACTTACCGCAGGTAGCATGAACCGATTACCAGGCATAGCTGGTGCTTGGCGGGTAATGCGATTGGCGGGTTGGCGGGAGAAGTTTCCTGCCGGTAAAAAGTTTACTTCTTGAGATCCTCGGGAATTAGTTCTTCCTCCTCGGGGGTTGGTTCGTAATTGCGATCCCCCCAACTCAGGCCGATATAATTCCTGCGAGTTATTGGCAGATTCATTTGTTCCATCTGCCCGACTATTGGATCTTTCTGTAACCCACTCAGGCTCTGTAATTCCGCCTGCGACTTCAAGGATTTGTTTTCTTGTTTCATTTAAGGTTAGTTCTCCATTCTCGTATTTTTCCCACAAATTGTCAATTTTACCCTTATTGGATTTTGTTTTCCATTTAGCCTCATACAAGCCTCTGATCGCTTCCCATGTTATACTTTGCATTTCTCTAGGTAAGATTCCCCGTGCTTCTGCGGCTTTTCTGTATGCGTCTGCATAGATGCCATACGTACCACTAATTCCTTTTACGGAACTATTCTTAATACTTCGTTTTGCACCTTTAGGCTTGGACCCGAAATTATTTGCTACTTCTAAATCTGCACCAGCTAATGGTCGAAGTAAAGCCGCGGCAATCGCATGAGTATCTATTGTTACAGAAAACTTATCTGCATTTGGAAGAAGGATATTATTGTAAAAGTTTCTAATTTTATGAGCGTTACCTAAAGCAGTTGAAATGCTTTCCTTAGATGGATTTCTTAAAACTTTAACAGCCTTAGAAATTTCAGTCATACTGCCCCAAGCTACTTTTTTATTTGCCCCATCTAGTGATTTCGCAAGTCCGATAAAATCCCCTTCAGGTGAAACAACCTGGTACTCTCTTGGATTATAAACTTCATCGTATGAACGAATAAAAGCGGCTTGTTCATAGTCACTCTTTAAATCGTTCAAAGTTTTACCAACCATAGCTTCTGCGATCTCGGTTGCTTTCTTTTTACCAATACCTTTTTCAAAAAGCTGAATATATTTTTTAGCCATAGCTTTATCGAACGCAAAGCCTGATTGATCTTTATAGATATCAAGCATTCTGCGGGCTAAGTCTACATTCATAAACCAGTCTTTTTGTGGAGATAAGGAAGCTAAAGCGGCGGCAATCGATTGTTTATCATTACCATATTGTTGATTCCACTTCTCGGTAATATTTCTAGCACCATCATACCAAAGTTTAGATCGATCTCTAACTTCAGGACGAACCTGGTCGTGCAGGTATAAAAGATTATCTACAACATGGTCCACAAAGCTATCTATAATCTTTTTGGGTACCTTAGAATTTCTCTTAATACCTGGATATTCTTGGAGTGCTAAAGCGTGAGATTCAAGCATTGTGACATCATCAGCAATCGATGCTGTATTGATTATTAAATCTTCTGTGATTGGATTCTCGGTTGCATTCTTAGCGGTAGGATTCCTTGTACTAATCTTGAAGTCTAAATCAGCGGCCTCGGCTTGCTTCCCCTTCCCCGCACCAGCCTCGGAGGCCGGCATGAAGAGTTTCTGCCCGCTTTCTAATTCGTTACGAATCTGATTAGCTGTTCGATCTGAGTCCCTAGACTTGGTAATATCCTGTGGGTTTACATACTCCCGTCTTTGACTAAACTCCTGCCCATTCTTATCGAAACCATAGAATGGATTCTGCTCGGGATTATCTGCTACTCCTGATAGACGAGAACCATCCTTTAAATAGACTGGGCTTTTAAATGTTCTAAGTTTTGCCGATTTATCCCTTGAAGATTTTGGTCTAAAGAAACTACCAGGTGAACCTTCTTGGATTTCGGTTGGCATAAGCAACTTCTTAGCCCTATCGACATTTACATTGGAGTTTCGGTTGCCTGACCTAGTTACATCAAATATCCGATCCAAGCGGAAAGTCTTAGTGGCTGGTCCGAATGGTTGCCGCTTGGATGGGTTAAACATATCCATCCCTTTTAATTTACTTATTTCAGAAAGTATCGGATTTAAATTAATATGCTCGGTATCGATTGCCCCGTGCAATGCATTAAGGAAGTTCTTCTTGCGGATTGCTCGGGAAGGATCGTCATCTAATCCAAGTTGGCCATCCATGCCATTGGCGGTATTAACTCGGTACTGTCGAAATGCTTCCCATACTTCTGTGTCGTTATCAAATAGTTGGTTATATTCGTCTCTGTATTTACCTGGTAATCTCTTACCACCTTTTAAGAATTTAAGGTTCTTTTCGAGTTGGGGAACATCGTGTAAAAGGGCGAGAATATTTCCATCCTTTGTAAGTTTAAATCCGTATGGCATTTCTTGCCTTAAAGCAAATGGTACAGCTTTTGGCTTTCTACCGGTTGATGCGGCAAAGTATCCAATTAAAAAGCCTGCTCGCTCACCATCGCCCTCCCTTAATGATCGACTAATTTCTCGAAGTGTTTGAATTTGACGAGGATGCCAGGGACCTTGTGCCAACTCATCAATCATTTCAGGAGTTAGGTTAGTAATATCCCTAGTCGATTTCTTCCCGTCCTTATGGGTGATGATATCAACTCCGTTTTTCTCAAATACTTTGATGGCATGATCGCCTTGCGCCCTGTTCTGTTTTTCCAACTCTTTTGCGGTATACCTCTTTGGAGTGCCAGTTGGACCAGTTTCTAATTCCGATCCTTTTCCATCTGCGGTTGGCCTCCATTTGAATATTCCACCTGTGTCGAGTTTTGCTTTAATGGCTGGGTCGTTTTGATCTTTTATTGAGAACGAGTTTTCAAAATCACCTTGATCGATTGGTCGCTTTGCTTTTCGAGAGTCTATGCTTAATTCTTTATCCACCCGATTTGTACCTGGTGTGATTACCTCATCGCCTTGGATTTCCCTCTGTCTCATCGCCCGAGTGTCTTTGTAATACTGGTCGATTAGTTTAGTAATTTCAGGAATCCTTCTTTGTTTACCTTCAAAGAATCCACCTTCGATAAATTTACCATCCGCTTTCATTGGGAAGTTCATTTTTAATAGAAAGTCCCGAATGAATGGAGTGCCTAGCATCGCCTCAGAGGATGCACGGATAATCTTTTGTGCGACTGTATTACCTTTGTCTTTTTTTCCGCTTAATAGATAGTCTTTAACTTGATCAGCAAATAGTTCAGATGCAAATATTTGATTACCCTCCGGTCCTTGATATCGGTCTGCATTTGCAGGATCAATTGATTTATCGGCAGATAACTTTTGTAAATATATATCCCGTAAATCTAAGAACTCTTGATTAGGTTCGATTTTACCTTCGTCATTATATTTACCATATACCCCACCTTCTTTAGTCACAGGATCGCCGAAGAATATTTTATTAACCATCGGGGTAAGTCCGTGAATTTCTATCTTATGCCCAATTTCATGGGCAAGCACTCCTTCGATTAACCCCGCCCCTGTGTCCCTCCGATATTCAATTACAGAAGTTTGAAGGTCGGGATTAAAACTAAAGTTGCCCTGCCCTTCTGTACCAGGTTGGAATATTACATCGGGATGGGATAGGCTATAACCAGCCAAGGCCATGCGGATATGCAAAGGTAATGCATCAAAATCTGCCTGTTCACTCTTATTAAGGTGTTCACGATAGTAATGAACATCGCCCATCTTTTGCTGAAACAAATCGCCTTTATTTTTAAAGGTCTGATACATCCCAGCGCCCGCTCCAATTGATGTGAATGGTGCAGATACTAATGCACCTGCCAATGCACCTTCTACTTGTCCGCCTGAGCCGACATAGCCAAAGGTGGCAGGTAAAGTTGATCCCGCAGTTACCACAGTTCCGAATCGTCCAAGTGCCTCAATGCCTCGACCAAGTGTGGGTGTGCGATCTAAAAATTGTGCTACCTTTCGAGTCGGGTTGGACAGCATTTTATTGGTGTCACTTAAACCTGGTCGAAATGGTGCGCCGGTTGGAAATTCATCTGTTACAGATGTTGCGATCCCTCGACCTATTGGTCTAATCTTATCAATCGTCTTTTCTAAAATGGTCTCGCCACTAGATGTTCGAGTGAGTGCTTGAAAGCGGTCAGCATTAGCTCCGATCAATCCTTCATCTGCCGATGGCAACAATGCTAACCTATTAAAAAACGGACTATTCTCACCCCTCGCATAGATCAACTCTGGTCCGATCACTCGACTATCCCTGATTGCGGCATCGGAGAATTGTGCCAGTTTGGGTAAGAATTTTAATGCGAATGCACCTCCACCAATTTTAAGGAGAGAGTCGGATATTCCGCTACCGCCTTCTTGGTTACTTAAAATAGCACCACCACCTAATCCTAATATACCTGTAGGGTATAAAACTTTATTAGTAAATTGACGATACTGTTTCCTTGCCGCTTGTTCGGTTATCTCCTCACCCGCTTCGGTGGCTGATCTCATAATATAAGATATTGCTACATTTTCAGGCATTGTAGAAAGTATCTTTGCACCTTTTAAGACTGATGGTGCTAATGCTCCAACTGCCGCACCTTCAGGCCCTGCTAAAGATGCCCCAATGGTTGCACCGGCTATTTCAGGAGTCAGTCTAGCACCCATTGCGATTCCTTTGCGTACAAGCCCAATCTTTCCGTTGGGCTTCATGGCGTTGTAGACCATATTCATGGACAACTTACCAGCATCAGTTGCAGTATCTAAATTTTTAGCGGCTACCTTCAGTAGTTCATCGGGTGATGATTGGGCGGCCATTCGCAAGAATAAAGAATTACGGGCATATTTATCTACAATTTTTTGCTTCTCTAAGAGTTCAGCATTTAATTCTACCAATCTACTTCCAACCCTTTGATGCATGGCAGATTGCTCGGGTAATTTATCTAGATATTTTATTGTAGATGCTTTTGCTTTATTTAAAATATTTACCTCTTTTAAGGTTTTAGAAATACGACCTGATAGTGCGATTCGTTGGGGAGCCGTAACTCCTTTTGCGAATGTACCGCCAGCCATATTCATTGGATCTCCGACCACTTCCGTAAGGAAAGATAATCCAGTATCGGGCTGTACCAATCCTGAGCGGATATCCTGTTGAAGATCAGAATCTAAATTTATATCCTCCTCATCGATTAAGATTTCGTTTAAGTCTTCTGCCTCAACAATTGGGGTTAGTCCTCCAACTAATCCCGCGACCATTGCCTTTGCAGACTCTTGTGGGTTCTCCAATACAAAAGCCGCTAATTCAGCTGAATTTTCGTAGCGATGATTTATTCCATCCAACTCAATGGCTGAATTTACATAATCTAACACATCAGCTTCATCGGTTTCATCCAACAGAAGTTTATCTTTTAAAAACTTTCCGCCTTTAAATAAAAACTCTCCACCACTAGCGGCTCGGGCATACCCCTCCCCCACTCCAGTAACCATCGAATCCTGTGCGTAATCCATTGCGGCAGTTTTAACTCGACCACGAGCGTCCTTATTCTTCGAGTAGAATGCCATACCTGTCCGCTTGAGAGCTTCAGTAATTGGATCGAAGTCTAATTTATCCTCGGTATTATCAAGAAAGCCAAAAAGGTATTTTCCCGCCTCCCTAAATTGATCTACATTTTCAGTTTTTTCATAGGGTACTGCCTTGTCAGGAAGTCTAAGTAATTTATCGTATGGACCCGAGATTCCTATACCTAAATCAGGAGACAATGTCCCGCCTGTTAGAGTTTTAGATATTTGTAAACCCCGCAGTACAGCTTTCCCTCCTAAGTCGAGTAAACCATCAATTATGCCAGGTTGTTCCGGTTGTCCTTCTACAGGTTTAGTCTCACCGAAGAATCCATTTTTATAGGCAGAAATCTTCTCCTCATCAGTCAACTGAGACAGCCCTAAAGGTCGAACTTGTTGCTTAACTACCTCCCAAAAATCCCGCTCAGTTGGTGGGGGTAAATCGTCTGGCCCTTCAAGTACTACGCTTCCAATTTGTGGAATACGAGGGTGGGAGATTTCGTACTCAGCCATGTCTATCTTGTTTTAATTTTAAATCCGCCTGAAGTTTGTAAATCTTGACTTGGTTGAGGATTATTCCCTCGAACTCCTAGTCGATTTGGTTGAGTTTGAGGTGAAGGGTTTTGGCTATTTATGCTAGACCCGAAATGTTCATACAAATCCTGTGTAATGTCATTTTCTGGATCGTTAAGCCAAGCCATTGCCATCTTAACTCGTTCCTGTGGTAGCATTCCCTCATCCTTTAGTCCTTCAATGTATTTATTTAATTTTACATCACGATTTGCCCGTTTTTTAGCATATTCAAGCATTAGCCTATTACCTAGCTTAGTATTAACCATCGATGGACTCATGGCTGTGAAAAGATCCATTTCTTTTTCCGAGATTGATCCCTTTGTTTGTGAGATTGCTTTAAATACAAATTCACCACTTAACTGAGTAAATTTTTCAGCGTTGGCCAATTGCTTCTTTTCTTCATCTGTAAAATCATATCCTGCTGACATTGCATATTTTTTAAGTGTGTTTTTAAAGTTTGAAAGGCCACCTGTGTCATCCACTTTATCCAATGTGCTTAACATGGTGTTAACTGTCTGTATAGTATTTGTACCAGTAATTGCTCTCTCCCTCCAATCAGTCTCTGTATCCATCGCTTGATTGTCTTCTTTTGTGTCGATATTTATTCGCCTTACATCTCTTGGATCAGGGATTCTTGGGGGCTGAGTAGGTGCTATTCCTACAATCTTACCAGGAGTTCCATCAGAGTTTTGTAGTGCGATAACATTCTGCCCTGTTTTTGGGTCATTGATAGTCATCGTCTTACCTGTGCCTTTAGAGGCTTCAGCTTCCGCCTTCTGTAAACTCATAAATCGATTAGCTGATAGTCTTGGGTCCATGCCTGTTTCCCTAGCCACAGTTGCGAAATCTTCTGCCCCTAAATTACCCACAGTAGTTTTTGGTTGTCGCTCAATTTCTGCATCCAAAAAGCGGTTACGCATTTCGGTATCTCCACCAAGTGCAAATAAGCCTGGTCTAGCCATGTCAGCATTTTGCTGAACAGCAGGATCGGTTGTTTCGGAAATCAAATTTTCTGAAAAATTTATGAGTCGCTGAGTTTCCGCATCTGCCCTTTCATTTTTCTGATCTATCTCTGCCTGCCTAGCCGCCCTTCCTTGGGCCGCAATATTTGATTGTGTGGCCAGCCTTGACTGCTCCATCTTCATCTTGGCCTCGGCTTCCTGTTTGCGCTGATACTCGTTTTGAAGGAATGGGTTCTTGGCGATTGCCATTGCATCTTTTTCGGCCACGCCTTGGCCCATCAAAAAGCCAGCAATCTCGCTTGCCCTTTTCTTTTTCTGTTGCCCTTCGATAAATCCCTTTGCCACTTGGCCGAGTGCCTGACCAAAGGATGCATTGGCGGCGGCATTTGCCCGTCCCGCTTCAAGGAATGGTGAGAAATCGACTCGCATGAGTCCCGCCTGAACTGTGTCTCCTATTGCCATGATTATTTTCCTCTACCTAAATATCCACCAGCGGCTGTTCCAAGCATACTCATAAATCCCTGTGCCGCACCACTTGCCGCTTGTTCTTTAGCCGCATAAGTGTTCGCCAGGTAGTTTGCCCGGTTCGCATATTCCTGCATACCGATATTAACTCCAGCATCGGGATTGATTCGGGTGACTGATTCCTGTGGTAATCCAAACAGGGCGGCTCGTTGGCCATAGCCTTGCTGTACGAAGTTTTGTCCACCACCAGTAATTCGGAGTGGATCGTATGAGGTTGCTTGGTTGCCTCGCATGGCATAACTGCCAAACTTCATAGCATCGTCACGATTTTCACGAATGATATCCCGCAAATAATCCTCACGGCTCATCGCTTCGGCCGCAATGCCCACATTGTCCATACCCCGCCCTCTCGATACTAAGCCTTCGCGTGCAGACTGAGTTGCCCTGCGTCTCATTTCGGGCGACAAATCGGTCATCTGTGAATCGCGATATGCCTGATTGGCCAACTCGTTTGCTTGGTTAACGCGGGCTTGCATGAGCGGATCGGATGCACGAACTGCGGCAGTCATGTCTGCCCCGAATCGATTCATTAGGGACATATCGGAACCAGCCTGGCGTTCTGCCATTTGTGAGCCAAACTCCTGCGACCGCATGGCCTGTTGCTCCGCAAGCTGTGCCATCGGGTCGGCGGCTCGGCGGGCAAGACTCATTTGCAAGTCCTGATACTGCGGATCGTAGCGTTGCCGATTTTGAAGCATTCGATCCTGTAAACGAGGATCGGACATCGCGTTTACATAATCGCGGGCAGATTGCCCAACATCGAACTTTTCGAGTTGAGGTGCATCTTTTCCTCCACCAAATAGTTTTTGGATAAAGTAGGATTTTACTCCCGATGAGTTTACTGGTACGCCGGCTCCGCCCTTACTTTTTAAGAGTTTTGCTTCCTGCTTGTTAATATAGGCTACCTCTTCCCCTTTTGGGGCGGCCATATTAAGCAGAGTGGCGGCTTGTTTGAGGGGGTCTTCAGGGGCATAGGATACTATTCCTTCGGAAGTCATCTTTCCACTAGCGCCTGAACGCATGAGCAGTTCGCGCTCCATTGGATTGATATATGCGAGGGATTCTCCTGCTGGTCCTTTAGATTCTAGATATTTAACTATATCATCCTGTGATACATTTTGATTAAATGCACTAGGGTTACTATCAGGGAAAAAGGTAGGGTTTTTTTCTTTTGCATAATTTGCGGGATTTTTCATGTATGCAGAATCACCTGGATCTTTCATCCGACTGTAATCTATATTACCCAAGAAAGAATGGCTTTGCATCTGTAACCTTCTCTGTGCTTCCTCGGCTATCTCTTCTTCTGATGGACCCATGCCTATGAGCCGTTTAAGTGCGTCTAATGATTCCATGACTTTATCAAGTTTTAATGATGTAATTTAAAATGATAGTGGGCTGAACATTGTTGTGGGAACCTCCTCCACCCGCTAATCCTGTGTCAGTTTCGTATTCAAATCCGCCTCCATTTCCTGCCCCTGAACCTGCATTAGTATTGTACACAAAGCCCCCTGTTATTCCTGTTATGTTTTCGTGAGGCGGGTGTCTGTGACTAGGAATCTCAGAAATACTAAGAGTGTGAGTTTCGCTCCCGCCAGTAGCACCCAAAGTGTCTCCATTTAATCCGCCTGATTGATCGGTTAGGCGATTAGCGGATGAACCACCCATATCGTCCTGACCCGCAATGACTCGTCCTCGAAGGTCAGGGATATTAAATGTGGTTGATCCGTCTCCCACTCCGTAGGTCGTTCCTATAATTGCAAATAAACCTGCATAGGTTGTGCGACTTTTAGCTGATCCATCACAAAGGAAATAACCTGTTGGGGCGGCTGACCCAGCATAAGGCAAAATGGTGGAAGTTGGCATGAGTACACTTACTGCCGCACTATCGAGCTTGGCCGCAGTCACCGCCCCGTCCTGTATCTTGGCAGTAATAACGGAGTTAGCCGCTAGTTCGTTAGATGTAATACCTGTCTGTTTGACTTTTAAATATCCGCCCGTGGCATCGACTTCTATAGTTGAACCGTCTGCGGTGTTGTTAGCACCTGTACGAAAGGTTGCGAGGTTAGCGATGTCCTGCAACTTTTGGGCTGTCACCTGGTCGCCCGATGCGAAACTTTGTCCTGTTTGTAATACTGCCATAATATTATTCTCCTTATGAAATTGATGTGGTGGATCGGTTACTAATTCTAGCGTCTATCTTGGTAGCCCGAAGGTATGGTCGGCCTATGGATGGCCGGAAATCTGCCTGTATGCCAAACCCCTTCTTGTTTACCCGAAGGCGTAGGGAGGCCTCCTCCGAGTCGGGCAATGAGTTACCTAATAGGCTGGAGATTGCTGTGCTTGTGCTTACCGAGTCGGGGTCTTCGGTTATAAATTGGATGTTACCGTCAGTAGAAAAGCCGGTATTTGATTTTACATGGAACTCTGCGCGGCTGTATGTTTTACGGTCCATACTTTCGGCATCGTATTGGCGGGTGGTTAGCTGACTAATTATAGGGATGGTGGAGGGACTTGCCTGACCCGCTGTAATCGAAACCACATCGCCTCCCTCATTGCCATCTATCTTATGCACCCCGCCCTCCTCGGTTGTCAGATACAAAGCATTCTGCGCACCTTCGCGGGCAACAAGTAAATCGCGAATGGCAAAGTCTACAGAGTTTACAGAGTCAATGCTTTCAAAACCGCCGTTGATAAAATTATAAACGATTATGGTGTTGAGCTTAGTCGCATTGCCCGCACCAGGTGCTGAGTCTAATGGGACAGCCAGCCAATAGCGGGAGTTGAAATATACGCCTGTGGAAAGATGGGCATAGTTCTGATTTATCCGATCTATAAATGGTTGAATAGTTTCGGATATCGGTGTGCCTGTTCCTCGTAAATTGTATTCATCGAGGAACTCCACGCTGTAAATGCCTTGGTCTGATAAGAATAGAATCTTGTTCGCCACCTGGACGATTGACTTCCTTGCGGATGCTCCGATCTCTGTGGTTACCACATTGGTGGACACATCGGAAAGAGATCCACTCACGCCTGTCATTAGGTGGATGGATTTTCGGTTAAATACAACTATGGAATCGTTGGTAAAACCTGTAAGCCCCACGGTATAATCGCTCTGCCCGGCACTCGCTCGGAACTGATTTCCGATTCTATCATATGTATCGCTATCAAAGATATCGCTGGCAATGAGTTCATCCCGAACATTTCGAGTGCTGGGTGATACATCCGAAGTGTACCAATACGGCACCCAAAGTCTACGCTGGTGAAACTCTCCCCACGGGGCAGATGGCATATGGATAAATCCTTTACCGATTGCCAACTGTTTGGAGACCGTGAGGGATGCACCAAGTGATACTTTCTCTACCCCTAAATTAAAAGTAAATTGGTCTACTGTTGGGGTGGAAGTAATGATTGCTTTTTGATTTTTGAATAAATCGTATGGGGATGCCCCATCCCTAATGGTTACCTCGTTTCCTTGCTCCAGCCCATGATTAATCACATCCATAGTTACCACGCCGTTTAGTGCAGTAGCGGTGGTGTCTGTAAGATAAGCGGGCGCTGTATAAGTGCCACGAGCTACCCTGGTAAAATCCTCAAAGTATTCAGCCGATGCACCCGATACATTAAAGGTAGCTGTCTGAGATCCTGCCATCTCCACGGTGAATTGAGTGGCAGTTGGAGCGGTTACTATCTGATAACAGTTATTGGGATTGATGGTCCAATTACCCAGGTTTGTCAGCGTGACAAAGTCACCCACTACCCGACCATGATTTGCTGATGTATTTACCGTTATTACTTGACCTGATTGAGAGGCGGAGGATATGCCGATTTCATTAAGTGATGGGCTGGCCGACAAAGCGGTTTTCCTTGGGCGGAAGATAAACATTTTGTCAAATCCCTGAGACATTCCCACAGGAGCATCCACAGTCTCCCCTCCACCCTCATATCGGCACTTAAAAAGGGCTGTGTCTTTTAGTCGGACAATCACACAAACATTATTTGTCGCGGTAAATATGTAGTCATCCGAGTTCGATGAAGCATCGCTGTAAACCGCTGATCCATAAACCTCATTTACCCCGTCATCGTTTAGGGTAAAATTCAGGGTGGTGGTAATCGAGTTGCCAACAGAACATACTGAGGTGTTGCCTACCGATGAGTCCTGCACGGTAAAGGTTGCATCACTCCCGGCATTGGCAAAGGTGATGGTCTTAGTATTAAAGTTTACGGTAGATAAAGTGTGTGTGCCGTCTACTGAGGGGTCCACATCATCCACAGTTATATTATCACCAGGAATGAAGGACAGGCTGGGAGTGTCGTCTAGTACTAAACTGACAACGCCCGATGAACGGGAGGCCGATAAAATTACATAGGGTATGCGGATCGCATCTTCTCCCGATGTGATTGATCCAAACAGAGTCGATAATCCTTTGCGGGGTTGCCAAGTACCGTCATCGTTCATCCGACCATTCTTTGACAGGGCAACCTCACCAGGCTTCAACTGGTTGGGGCGCAGACGCGCATTCATCCGCAGAAAGAAGGTGTCCCCTTCTGTTACGAATGGATCGTCTAGCTGGCCGTAACTGCGATATCTCGACATCTATCTATTTCTTTCGGATCTCTTGGAAAATCTTAATCCCCATAAAGATGATGGTCGCCACGCCCGCCACGATGCCCACAATCTCATTGACTGTGCCTAGCCCAAAGGTGGCGGCGGTTCCCGCCATTCCTGCCATGCTCACCCTGTCCATTAGCCGCACGAATCTAGCAGCATCAAAACTGCGATTATTGCCAAAAATATGGTAATCATTTTGCCTCGTTTCGATAGGGCGTGAAACTTATCTTTTAGAATTAGGAAGTTTTTCATTTAATTGGAAATGGTGCGCGTGTTTGGTTTTTTACCGCTTCTTTCTGCGAGCATTTTTTGGCGACAAAAATAGGAATGGCGAGGTATGCCCCCAGGGCGATTGCCGCCCATAGTAGCCATTGTTTTATTTTGTTGGTGAATGACTCAAAGCCCGATTGGTGTTCTGCCATGCCCTGGGCAACAAGTGCGGATACATCGCCGTGGGTAAGAGCTTCGATCCGCTCCTCTGCTTCCACAAGCTTGTCGGCATTTTTTAATGCCTCCCCCGCTAGTACCCCTGCCCCAGCCCCTAGTGCGGCAGTTCCTGGGCCACCCAAGCTACCCGCACCACCGCCTACTATGCCGCCAAGTGTTGGGTAGGTTGAGCGAAGCGAACAGCCAGCGAGTAGGAAGGTGATCGCGAATGTGAGGGCATGAGGCATAATTAAATTACAGAGTCAGGTGACCACTCAGGATCAAACTCTACCATGTCACTAACATTAAACTCGTTGATTGTGACATAGTTTCCGGATGTGGTAATTGGGAATATATACTTGCCGAAATCATTGTGATCCGGATTACTGACTTGTAAAACTTCTGCGTACCGCTCATTTCCGATTCCATCAGGCAATCCGAATAGCGTATTCATAGCATCGTTACTAGCGTCCCACTCTTCTTGTGTGCTGTATAAAATAAATTTCTTCATAGTAATTAGGATGCAGGGTCTGCTACATAGTTAGGTTTTCTGGAGGTAGTAGCTTGGGACGCATCGTTGCCGTTTCCGCTGTAGTCTTTAACGGTTCCAATATCCTGACCAGCACTAGCTGCACTACCGTTACTATTAGTATCCCCGTAATAATAACCCATTCTATAGTAAGCTTCGGGAGATAAACTTAGACCCATTATGTCAGCCCCATTGTATATGTCTGTTATATTTTGAGTAGTTAACGCACTCCCAAAGAAAGCAACTTGGTCTAATTTACCTGTGTAAGGATATAAATAAGTAGATGTGTTACCTATCAAATAATTCGTTGGTGAATTTGCGGATTGCTTGCCATTATTAGCCCACCCGTTTGCTGTGGTAGCGTCAGCATTATACACAGGTGTGGTATTACCGTCTTTATAAATTTTAATATTCGTATCTGTACCGCTATTATCTAAAACAATAACTATGTGATGCCATGCATTATCGTAAATGGTTCCAACATCAATACTACCATTAACATTACTTCCTGTTGATGTACCGTATCTCAAATAAAACGGAGAACTATCACCTGGAGTTGTCAATACAGACAATCGACCCCAAGAAGAACCGGCATCGTCCCTGCAAATATCCTGATAAGTTGCCCCAGTTCCGCTAGACTTCATCCAAAATGAGATTGTAAAATCATTGCCTCCGGATGTACTTTGATATGTGGTATCCAATCGGTCGTTACCATCAAACTCTAAACTAAGAGTGTTGGCAGTCGTACTATCCCATGAGTACCCTCTCCAATTCGTGCCATCCCAAATGATGATATTCTTGGTGTCGGTTTCAAATAATACATCCCCGTCATTAGGAGAAGGGGGGCGTGATGTTGATGTGCAAGTGCTGAATGTACTCATGTTTTACGGTGTATAATCGTTATTATAAATGTACCAAGCACTGCCGTCCCAAACATACAGATCGTAAGTGTCGCTACCAAACTTGACGGTTGCTTGTCCGCTTGGATTGGTTGGGCTAAGTGCAAGGATCGTAGCTTCTGTTTGTTGGTCCGTGCTGTCAGGGATGTTGTATTGGTTAGCTTGTGCTTCAAGGAACAATCCGCTGATCGATGCTGTGGTAAAACCTGTTGAAGATAAGTTAACACTAGTTACTCCGTTACCGCTTGCTGGGTTAGTAAGAGTGAAGGTAACTACTGTGTCGCTACCTGTTGATAAAGTCTGTCCGCTATCTACTGTAAGTACAAGTGTACCTGTTAACTGAGTCCAGTTACCAGTCGATCCGAATATAGAAGCGTTCGCTCCACCTAAACTTAAAGAAACATTATCCGCTGTTGCACTACCTGTAAGCCCTGACAGAGTGATCGAAGAACCAGCGGAGATAGAAGCAGATGGTTGAACAGTAAATGTAAAGATATTGGAACCACTCGCTAAGTTAGTACCATCTGTAAGCGTTGCAGTATCGAATGTTTCAAGAGGTGCGGTAGGACTAGCTACTACGCCAAAATTGAATGTTGGAAGAACGAACATCTGTTATGCTGTAGTGTCCCCGGCAAGGATGTAGGTGTCGGTTGCGTAAGCTACTATACTAGCTACTCCGTACTGAGCGTTGATCTTGGTGTGTGATTGTCTGTTGTTAAGAGTAGCTGTGCCAGCAAATGTAACTTGACCTGATCCTGTCTGAATAAAGCTACAATTAAAACCTGCGGGTAATCCTGTATTGATGTTAACATTCATAGCAGTTGCACCGTTATCAAGAGCCAATACCTTGCCGTTGTCTGCATCTGTTACTGTGTAAGCGTTAGCTGTTATGGTAGGCGTGTTAACTGATGCACCGAACCCAAGGATCGCATTGTCATCAAAGTCAAAGTCACTTAACGCTCCAGCGGTTAATCCTGTGATAAAACCACTATCATTAGTAAGTGTGGAAATATTATCCCCTGGTTGAGTAGCAGTATCTGCGGTTGCCCCCTGTGCGGCGGTTGCGTAATCGGTAGATGCCGTTGTGGCGGCTGTACCTAAACCAAGGTTTGTGCGGGCAGTTGCGGCATTCGCTAAATCGCTAAGGTTACTGGCGATTGCAAGCTTAGTAGAGTCTGTGCCACTAACATTGGTTAATTGCGAACCATCTACTGCGGGTAATCCTGTGACATCAAGTTGGACAACATTACCATTAGCAGTCCCTACATTTTGAGTTGATGCTGTGCCTAGACCACTTACATCAGTATTACTTAAAGTAACTACGCCTGTTCTTCCAGCTACCGATTGTACAGGCGCGCCTGATGAATCGATAAAGCCACTATCATTGGTAAGGGTCGATATATTATCACCAGGCTGAGTAGCACTATCTGCGGTTGCTCCTTGGGCCGCTGTAGCATAGTCTGTGCTTGCGGTTGTGGCGGCAGTACCTAGCCCTAAATTCGTTCTAGCAGTTGCGGCATTCGCTAAATCGCTAAGATTGTTTGCGGATTCTAAGTCACCCTGTGGTGCAACGGCTACTAAGTTGGCAACCGTTACCTTTTTGGTTGTACCCTGTAAAGACCCTGTGGTGTCATCTACATCGGTGACCGGGATAATATCAGAAGTGGTTAACCCAGGTGTCGATGTTCCTCCGACTAATGATATGTCGTCTAATGTTGAAATTCGCTTATTTGCCATAATTTATTCCTCTTTAATCGAATGCTAAAAATTGCCCCGCTTCCACGAGCAGAAAGTCCTCCGCCTCGGTTTGGATAACGCCGTCAGGGCCGCTTGCAATGGGACCGATGATGCTGTCGGCATCTACCTCACCGATGGAGAGTCTGAGTCCAAGTTCCGGCATTAGACGCTACCTTTGTAAAGTATGGCGGCTCCGCTTTGAAGAGTTATAGAAGTAAATGGAACATAGATCACCTGTCCTGCTCCGAAGGATGTGGCATCGGCAATCAAGTCTGCCGAGTTGTCCATCACCGCTGTGATTGCTCCTATTACCGAAGGCTCAGTAAATTGGACAGCGATAAAGCTACCATTTACTGCGGAGGTTCCGTTTACGTAGACGCATCCATTGGCGCCCATTGAATTGAGTACATTTACACTGGCCAAGCCCATTTTTCTTAGTGGTTAAGTGGTTGATAAAATTGATACTCCGAAGCTGTAGCTCGGGTATGTGTTTACGGTTATTTTGTTTTGTGATTGTAGGCGTTCTGCCCGATCTATTTCTAAAAATAAATATTCCTCTGCCCTATTCTCCTCACGCATAGCGGCCTCTGTTTGGCCATCGCCCCGCAAGAAGTCACTAAGGCACCCGGCTGTCAGGTAGTTGCTTAGAAATTCAGGGATATTTTGCTCATCAGGACTGTCAGGTCCATAGGTTGGTCGAACTGCTGTGCCGAGTATAAACACGGAGGTTAATGAACTATCCGCAGGTAGAATTAAGTAACCATCGACTAGTTTGAAATCTATTAAGATAGCATTGCGATCCGTGTATGGGTTTTTTGTCCATACCTGGTGAATTTCCATCACCTCCAAATCGTTATCGATCCGTACTGCTTTATCTGCGGCAGGGTTGGATGTGGCGGCTACATTCTTTTGGACAATTTTTAATAGTTCAGGCCATTGACAACGATGCCATGCAGTCTGCGCCCGACTATTTATTGCCTCCTTAAAAAAGAACTCATCCACACTTGTCAAAGTCGGCAAGCCTGCCGCCATTTGGAAGCGTTTCTTTAAGGAGTCAAATGTTGTGGTTCTTGCCATTATTGAACATTAGCGATAGTTGGGCTAATAGGTTGTCCGCCCGCTTGAATGTTGTGCCTTCTGAATTGTGATGGTGTGCGATATTGCAAAATGTCGTTCCTGTATTGCCGACTTTGCTCTCGCACTAAATTAATTTCCTGAGCCAGCATAGCTTCTGAGTTTTGTTCTTCTGCAAATGCTTTCTCAGTCTGTCCATCCCCTCGCAAAAATCCTGCATATGCGGAATGTGCCAGGTAATCGAAAAAGAAGTTTGGCACATTTTGCTCGTCCCCAGCTTCATCACCATAATAACCAGTAGTTGCTGATCCTGAGTTAATTTCGCCCCGCAAATCTTTGCGGTAAGTTATGTAAACATTTACACCGTCTAACGCAGTAGGCTCAATTATCTTAACGGATGGAAAACCACCTGAGTCCATCTCGGTTAGAAATGTATATTCATCGGGGTAGCGTGTGGTGGTTGGGTCTTCTTTGTGAATACGGAAAACCACATTGGCATCACTAGCCAATTTGTTACTCGTTCCATATATTCTCAAAGTATTAGAATCGCTGGTTACTACTGCGACACTTTCGCCTACTACTGTAAACTGTGGCCAAGGGTAACGCTCATGGGCAATACGAGCCGCACGATTAACTAAATCTCTAAGGAAACTTGCGTCAGTTGCCTGCAAGGCATCAAGTCCAGCTAATGCACGAAACCTAGATTTTAATTCCGAATAGGTTGCTGTCGCGTAGTTTGCCATAATTTAAATATTTAGTGTTTTACTACCGTCTCAGGGTTGGATTTCTCAAAATCTTTCGTCCATTCCTTATTCGCCCAACAACCAGGTTTTTGCTGTTCATGCCTCAAGTAAGTCGTCATATCAGTCACCCGTTTCAAACGAAAGTTTCCCTTGCCTCCCTCGAGGGATTTGGCGGCGTGGCGGATTTGCTCCTGCCTCTTGGCGTAGCCTGCTTTCTCGCGGACTGCGGCCTGCTCGTTTGCTTTGCGGATGTAGTAAGCGATCTCCTCTTGCGAGTTACCGCTTTTTTTACCTCCTCGAACGATGATATTTAGACTCATATTAAAATGAAAAAGGGAGCCGGCCTACCCCTAAACCGGCTCCCCTGAATGAACACATGAAACAAACAACTACTAATTGTCTGATATGAATGATTAAACGATAGAACCAAGAGCGCGTGGATTGCCGACACGAAGGGTCAACATAGCCTCACAGAAAGCTCTCTTTCCACCACCGTTGTCGGGCAGTTCCATTACGGAGATACCTTCCAAGAATTTCAAGGATACGGTGTCATCGTCAGGAATGAGATAAGCACGGTCGGTGTTTACAGTTCCAAGAGCGGTGTCTGTGCCGGATGGAGTGCCATCGAATCGTCCAAGAAATAGGTCAGGGATGATATCAATGGTTCCGAAGTCCGAAACATAGCTTAAAACACTTCTAATCAAGGACTTACCACTAACATCCTGAGTTAATTGATAACTGGGATTATTGGTGACAGTTGCACGAGTGTAGTCGGTGATCTTGTTCATCACAGCAGGAGCGGCAAACAACTTAAAGTTGCTCTTAGCGCCAGAAGCGGTGTAAACAGACTGAAGAAGTCCACGAAGACCATCTTCGGTCAAGGATGCCAAGGATACACGGGAACCACTTACTGCGCGGAATGCTTCTTTAGCAGTTGTGTCGAAGGTGTTACCAGTTGCGGCTGGATCAGACCATAAACCAAGTCCTGCCATCGTTGCACCTGCGGAACCTGATCCAGCAGCTTGGTCATTACCCGAAGCAATCGCCACTTCAATAGAGCGCTTGAGCTGGATGAGGGACTTAGCCTTGCTGCTTGAAAATAAAGATCCGCCAGGAGCGACATCAACCATTTCAGCCTGACGACTGACAGCAAAATAATCTCTGAGCGTGGCGACCCGGTTTGTCAAGCGAGCGCGAGAGTCGATCAAGTTTTTAGCGGAGCTAAGAGTAAGATCAACACCATCGATATTTGCACTTGCGCCGGATGGATCTTCAAGGCTATCTACGAGCCATTCGTTAAGTGTCGCTTTAGGAGCGGCGGATTGTGAGAGTGTGCTATATAAAGGGGTTTCTGTCGGCTCGACAGTCTTCAGAAGTGATTCTAAATTTTCCTTTGCGCCTTTACCAGCAGTTACATTGTAGGAAGTTGCTATTGCCATTTTTAGTAAGAATTTTGAATTTTAATATTTAAAGTTTAGTCGCTGAGATAAGCGGCTAGATCGTTAGCCGAGAGTGGTCCTTTGCGCTTAATCGATTCTTTCTGTTTCTGTTTCCGGGTTGCGGCGTTCTCCACAGGAGGAGATACATTACCTCCATCGGTAGGAGGTGGAGCCTTGGGCTTGACCACTTTCTTTTTTGGTGCGGTGCTTGCCTTTTGGTCGGCCTTGATCGCTTCGATACCCCTTACGAGAGTGGCGGCGATAAAGTCACCATTGGGAAGATTGTTTAGTACATGACTGTACTGCTTTTTAAGATTACCGAATAACTCCTGGCGGGTCTCTGCTAACTCACTATCTTCGTTCAACCATGAATGGGTTGTGATAGTGTCCTGTTGCCATTGCGATTTTTCAGCTAGGTATTTCTCCCGTGCTGGAATCTTTTCGGTAAGGTACTCGTCTGCCTGGGTTAGGATATTACGGATGTCATCATCGCTGTATTCCTTGCCATCGACTTCTACATAATCTTTACCGATGTTCTGCAATGCGAACTTCTTGGCGGCTTGTGCTTCCTGTTGGAGTTTTTTCAAATCTTCAAATGATTGAATGTTTTCCAGTTCAGGTTGCTTGACCGGTTCTCCTTGAGAAGTGCCTTGGGTTTTGAGGTTTTGGATCTCGGCCTTGAGTGCTTCTGCGGTTTCTTCCGCTGATTTAGCCCGTGCGGTAAGTTTATTTACTTGCTTTAAGAGCTTGCCTACTGCCTTGGGAGGTTCTTCGCTTTCGCTTTCGTCCTCCTCATCATCAGATTCCTCTGCCTCTTCTTCGGTATCTTCTTCCTCTTCGGAAATAGACTGTGAAAGAACATCTTCTTCTACCTCTGCTTCTGCGTCTTCAGAACTCTCGGTGACTTCTGCTTTCGCCTCATCGGTAGTGGCCTCCTGATCCTGTTCGACTTGATCGACAAAACTTGCCGCCAAATCTTCCATGCTCATTGGGCCTCGCGCTTGATTGTCTTCTGCTCCCGTGGATTCAGCCGGAGCCTCGCTTATAACTGTTTCTGCCATAATAATCTCTGCGTTTGTAGAGTTCGCACTCTCTTACATTGTTCTGCGGAGTAGATACACCCCGCCAATGACAATTTTAGCAGAAAAAAAAACCTATTTCTCAGGAAATTTTAAATATATCCCAGCACTCTAAAAACTTCTCATATTTGCCCCGACTGCTTGGATTGTGAGGGCATAAACTTGCACGGATTCCTGTTAATTGAAGGCATGGAATTAAGTACCAACAGTTCTTAGGCTCAACATAGGCCGCCACCACATCGACCTTGGTGCAATCAATTGGGTCTTTCTCCTTCGATCCTGTTGCCACCGTTACCATGTACCTGCCGAGTCCACCTCTGCCCTCTTTCATTAATCCGCCTGTGCCTTTTATCTGCACTTTAAATGGGCGGCCTGCCTGGTTCATAACGATGCAGTCCTGTGGCAGGTAATCTCCTAACGGGATAAAAACCTCAAGCCCCTGCCTTAGAGCTTCAGTAAAAAATATCTGCTCGTACAGGTTACCCTGTCTCTTCATCTTCGTCCGAAAGTTCTATCTCACTCTCGAACTCAAGCACATCCTCACCCAGCCACTCGTTAAGATCATCCATTGCGATCTTGGCCATATCCATATCCTCAATGTCGGACTCCTCCAACCATCGGTTTAATAAAGCACGATGCTCGTTCTTAAATTTTTGATGCGGAGTGATCGTCATCTTTCTCATCGAGTAATGTTATGATGCGGTGAAAGGCGGCAATCTCACCCGATAGTCGGGCAAGCTTTTCGGGGCTGTCGATGTGCTGGTAATCCATGAAATCTACCAAGCAGGATTCTTTCTGTTCCTTTATAAATTCAATAATGGCCTTGTACTCGGTTAAGTCCTTCAGCCCAGCAACTGCGTCTTGAATGGTCATGCTTTCCGTTTTTTAGGCTTTGGCTGTGATGCTTTGATCGCTTTTGCCGATGGATAGCCCTTATCACCAGGTTTATTCATCCGCTCGCCCGAGCCTGCTTTAATGCGTTTCTTCTTAGCGGCGATATTTGCCCACAATCCAGGTTTCTTCTTTTTCATTACCATTTAAATTTGTCGGCCCAATAAGCCGCAGAGGTTTTACCTTTTGCGATATTTTTGGCGTGTCTGTTTTTAAAATTTGCACGCTTTTGCTTCATTGCCTGGCTCTCACCCTTCTTTGGCTTGCCAGCAGTTTTAGCACCCTGTTCGCCAAATCGGATCAACTGATAATTCTCCCTCTCGTTTTTGATCAAAACTGCATGGGATTTAGTTGGGTGATTAGGTGTACGCTTGGGCTTATTTACCCCCGCAAACTTCATTCCTCTATAGTTTATGCTCATACACTTGTGCCTGGTACATTACCTGGTGCAGTCCCTAGTTGTCCGATTTTAGCGTTCTGCTGTTGAGTCTGCTGGAACTCTAACTGAGAAGCATATGTCTGTAGTCTCTTCGCAAAGTTCTCGTCCGATTGCAGTCTCTCCTGAACATCGGTAGCCGGTATCGCTTCAGAGCCTTGGATGTACGATTCCAATACCTGTAACCTGAGTTGAGCATTCGCCCCCTTCTCGGGTGCATTAACAACCTGACCCGATGCAATCTTTGCAATGTCGTTCGATGTTTCAATAATCTCTTTCGTTGTGGCCTCCTGAGTAGGCATGATTAATTGCGATGCTAGATTAGGATCGATTGCTTCCAGTACCTTGCGGAGATAAATATCGAATCTGCTTATTCCCTGCCTATCGTAAGTCGCCATCAGCTTGCCCACGGTATCGAGCTTCTCGATCACTTTGCTTTCGTCTGCATTCATCGAGTTCCAGCTAATATTGAAATCATACAACTCCGCAGTTTCATCCAAAATTAACTGCGCACCCTGCTCATTATTGGTTACCCGAAACCAAATCATCGGGCCGCTGTAAGTACGATCCAAGCACCATACACGCTTGAGGATCTCCTTCCATCCACTAAGCCAGCAATTTACCAGGTGCTGTTTGAGCGTATTAGCCTCCACCGCATCGTCAGGACCAGTCGGCCGACCGGTGATGCGGTTGGCCAGTTGCCGAAGTTGCATCTCCACCTCTGTGGATGCTGGTGAGTAGCGAGGGATTTCCATGAATCCTACCTCTCCACGCCTCCTTACTGCCAAGGTAGCACCTGGACCTATACGCTCGGGGCGGCGACCAATTTGATGCTCAATGGGAGGCAGGGTACTCATCGATGCACGGTCACGGCGGCTGTCCATCTCTGTCTTTACCGCAATCTGATAACTCTTGAGCAACTCAGGGTATCCGCGAGAGTCCAATAAACGATGGTTTAAATGCTCTCTCGTGATACATACAAATGGATATCTGCCCTCATCGTACCCAATAGGCTCGTGGAACCCAGCCTCGTCCATCTCCTCGGTCCAGCAGGTCTTGGTAACCACAGGCACATCATCTTCATCGAGTTCCTTACGATAGGTAGTAATTACCTTAATCAAACCTTCGTAGTGCTGACTCCCATAATTGTTGCCATAGTCATACGACATCATGCTGTCGGAGTACCGCTCCTCAGAGTAGAAATCTTTAGCCTTTTCGATAGCTTCGTCTATCCATTTATCATCCCATCCCTCATTGACCTTCTGCTTTAAGGCTTCAGGCGTGTAATAGTGCAAACAATGAATTGACCTGGCACTTTCCAAATCGATCACATTGCTATCCACAATCAATTCACGCCCAAGCTCATACGCTTTAACTGCCGGGCGATTAACAACCATCTTTTCAGTAGGTATTTCTGTCTCACCTGTTTCCCGAAGTTCCTTGAGCATCTTCTTGACCCGTCTCTTCTTTAGCTTTGGGAACATTGGATAAAACATCTCCTCGACCCCTTCCTTCATGTCGGGATCTTCAATAGCCAAAGCCAATTCGGGTGACTGCTCCTCTATCTGCGCCAAACTTATAGGCTCAAACTTCCTAGTCTTCTCCTGCTTCCAGTATGTGCCAAAGAAAGTAAGGCCGTTCTGTAGTAAATAATTAGCACCAATCGATGCTTCCCTCATTAGCTCATCCATCGTACCCATCCGCCAACGCAAAAACTCACTCACCAGCTTGGCCGATGCTATGTCGCCCGATTCAACCGGGGCGGCGACCAGGTTGGCCTTAGTCAAAGACTGCACCAAGGTAGCCACAT